>Ga0214543_1001547_pt1 | contig 44562 bp, 18 predicted proteins | sample CNSS2metaG_FD_160094 | JGI IMG/M metagenome (GOLD analysis project Ga0214543, IMG submission 160094) | Root nodule microbial communities from cowpea collected in UCLA plant growth center, Los Angeles, California, USA - CNSS2 | ecosystem: Host-associated > Plants > Roots > Nodule | place: USA...
CAATGTTCAAAAAAAAAAAAAAAAAGGATGAAAGTATGTTGAGATAAATGACTAAGTTTACCTTGAGGTTACCTTTATTCTTTTTTATATTTATTTTTTTAATATATTTTGTATTGGTAAGGAAGCTAGTTAAAACCCTGTGTTTAAGATAGATGATGCTACTCCAATCTTATATGATAGAAAAATAAGACTTCTGGAGTGGAGAGATGGATGAAGGGAAAGTGGAGATGTAAGGTAGAGTGAACAGTGCATTCTACTAATTACTAAATGGTGTTTGTTATACGTCATCTTCTTGTGAAGATGTGAATTAATGTTGCTACCTTGGTTAGTGGCTATGAAAATATACTCCCTGGTATCTTTTTTTCCAGGAAATATCTCTTGGAAATAATAACTACCTATTTCCATTACATTCTTCTCTCTCTCTTTTAATTATTAAATACCAACCAAACATGTTAGCAGAAATATCATTGCTGGGCGCAATATTCTAAAGAATATGATTCCTAGGAAGAATACAGTACATGAGTGATCATATATTTCTATTCATCTAGGATGCTAATGTTGCACAATCCTATTGGTTTTCTTGTGCCTTAGAGCTCAATTACAATTTACAATTAGCATCACTGGGAAGTGAGAGAAGATTGTTGGGTCCTGGTTTTCTTCGTTCTCTGTTCTTTATTACAAGCAGGGCTGTATATGAACCCATTTTCGTGAGATTTTGGGCCCGAAATATATCTTTTGTTTTTCATGTGACAGCACTGAACCGTTCTCTCTAGTCTGATCATACAACCTACAGCTGCTGAGTTGAGAACATGAAACCCAAAATTCCCTTTGTCTCAACCAATAAGAATTACTCGACCCCTAAAAAAATAAATGGCATCCAAAAAGGCAGCGGGTCAAACAAAACATCCTACTATTATTTACAACTAAAATCCAGAAAAACTAAAGAAACAGACTTCCAAAAGAATATAAAGTTGAATTGAAACTAAGTAAAGAACAAAAGATCGAGTTCCAATAGAATATAAAATGCTAAACATAAAGCAAGGATAGCAAAACAGAAATAATCATCTAATCATTGTCAAGGCCTCCATTTGACGGTTGCATCCTCTTGACCCTCCTCCTCATCTCCATATGCTCTATTTCCTCCAAGCAATATTCCAGTTATTGTAAAAAACAAGTAATTTTTATTGCTTTCATTAAAAACATGTTGGATAGCAGGAACGGTATCATCAATGGTTGTGATGGGGACAATCCCTTGGTTGCTCTAGGTGATGATGTGGTATCATCAATGGTTGTGATGAGGACAATCCCTTGGTTGCTCTAAGTGATGATGTGGAAGCCATCTGGGAGCATGATAACTTTGTTATCCAACACATTTTGAGTGAGAGCATAAAATCACTCGTTTTGTATTAATCACAATATCATTTTTATATTAATCATAAAATATCACATTTCTTAACACATGATGACAAATAAGTAAGATGACGAGGCAAAATAATAGTCATGTTACCTAGTTATTGAAAAATTAAACAGCAGGGGCTCAATTAAAAAAAAAAATATCAACATTTTGATTACTTAATCGACCAAGAAAATTTATAAGGAACTCAATTGAACTCAATTGAAAATACCTAAATTTATAAGGAACTTGAAACTTAATTAATCCTTTCGAAAATTTTAGAATTGCGAATTGCACACAATAACTATTACTTTATTTGTATGTTTCCTAGAATTAGTAAAACAAGGATACTACAAAGATTATACAGCGGAGGAAGATCACAAAACAAAGTCCCTAGGCAAGAGCAACATCTCTCAACATGCAATACAAAGGCCTAAACCCCTGTAGTGTTTGTTCTCTCTGAAACACATTCAATACCAATTACTCATGAAATATAGACTTTCATGCAATATCTGCGAAAGTGAGTTTTAAGCTTAACTTAACCTCATAGAACCAACTTGTAAGATGATGTTTGTTCTCTCTCAAACACATTCAATACCAATTACTCATGAAACACAAACTTTTATGCAATATCTTGGAAAGTGAATTTTAAGCTTAACTTAATCTCATAAAACAAACTTGTAAGATGAGGTTTCCGTCTACTTATATGTTATAATTTAACCATATCTCTAAAATGTGAGGTTTCCAACATACCCTCATGTCATGGGTGGTCTTATAATGATTTGATAGCAGGTGACATGATAACCTAACAAACCTTACTAGGATAGACTCGTATACTATCTTAAAAAGTGGACTAAGTCTCACTTAACCTCACAATATTGACTTATAAGCTGAGGTTTGGATCTACTTGTATACTATAACTTGGTCATATTGCTTGTTAATGATATATTTGACACTATATGTAGAACGCCTCCTGATAACTGTTGCAAATCCAGCATTGTCTAAATGACTGTCTTGAGACAAAAAAAATGATAATTCAGATACATTGCTTACTAAATTACTGTCTCAAGGCACATCATACAAACTGTCCTATCAGTAACCTTGTTATTTATACTAATTCTGGAACACAGTAATTTGGGTGCACTACAAGTAACAACCAATCAAAATGTGCCACTCCCCTTTGAGTACAAATTCGTTTCATTATCAAATATTTTGCATTAAAACCACTTCCTTTTGGATGAAGATCCGTAAAATATTTCTTGTTCCCATTTCCAGGAGAAGAGATACGGGCCTTTAAGTTGAATTATAGTTCCATTTGGCACTTTAGCTTTTTGTAATTTACTCTCTACATTTGTATGGGTGTCAGACCAAGTGGTGATAGTTTCTAAGTAATGAAGCCCTATTTTGTACTTTCTTTTGAGACACTCAATATATTTAAGGATGAATATTGTTATAGTTCGTACTGTCTGAGTGATATCTTTTACATTCACCGGTTTCCTTTATTTTTTTGTACCGATGCAGGAATGTATCAATCGTATCACATCCCTGGAAAGCATGGGTAAGGACCTTGCTATTTAAATTGTCTTCCATCATAACAAGTATCTATTATCTTTCCCGTTTTTCTTAGATTTTTGTCTTTACATCACCTACATCCCCACTGGAACTCGTATATGTAGCCAATTGTCCATTTTCTATGGTAATTCATTGGCAAGGCTTCAATGTGGAGGAAATATTAGACTCAATTGGGATTCCTTATGTATATTTTAATTTATACCCCATTTTCATGAGTTACAGGTTGTCCATACTCATTAACTGTCCTTATATTAAAACCTTCCCACAAAGAATGACCAAGTTTTTTTTATTAATGTCAAATAGCAAAGGATAACGTGCCCTTTTCTTAGCATTGCTACTCAATCTAATTATTCTTTTGAGGGTTGTTGAACGAACAGTAAGTTTTTTCTTTGTGCAATCAACCTACGTGCATTTTGTTGTGTTCTGGTATGTTGTGCCAAAGTTAGTGTTTGAGTTATCTGGTAGTTTTTCTTCATTAATATCTTTTTTTCATTGTTATTCTGCATCCAGAAAGAATTTATATTGCCTTTGTACAGTAGAGGAGTCATAGCAGCATACACTTATTGGGGATAAAATTATTGAAAATTACGAAGTCACGAGGAAGGTTTATTAAATAAGAAGAGAGATTCACATTAATTTGTGTTTTCCAACTACTTTCAACCAGTAATTTAGAGTATTAGAATATCGTCTTAGAGGATGTGTTATATATCTTTTGAACATTGTCATACATGATTCCCTCTGTAGGCATTTATTTGTATAGGAAGATTAACTTTGTTTCATGTTTCCAAAAGATAACTTTTAAGTACCATTTGATAAAAAGTCAGATTGTAATTATTTGAAGCTAGTTTTAGTCGCATTTTGAAAAAAACAATACTGTGATTATGACAATTTTTTTGAAATAAAGTGTGTTTTTTTGTATAATTCTAATCCAAACAAAATATAACTTTTGGCACTTTATAAAATTTCCCAAAAAACTCTCTTTTTATTACCACTCGTATTACTTTTTCAAGAGATTAAACAAATGGGCCTTAAATTGTGTTCTTCCCCACTACTAATAAGTATGCTGTTCTTGTCTCCATTTTTTTTTTTACTTGTTACAACTTGATAAAATTAAAATTATTATACGTTCAAATGTTGCTGCCCTTTTTATGGTTATGATATCCTACACACTGCCTTTGAGCTGGCAAGTTGGATGGGATATAATGAGTTATTTTTGTGCATCAGGTCGGCTTTCGGGTGTTATGGATGACAGAGGGAAATTTATTTACATCTCCCAGGAAGAGATGAAAGCTGTTGCTGATTATATTAAGCGGCAAGGGAGGGTTAGCATTTCCCACTTAGCAAGTAAATCAAACCAGTTCATTGATTTAGAGCCTAAAGTTCAGTACATTGACGACATTAATATTGGGGAGGAGATAACTGTCAACTGAGGCATTTTTTTTACTTAACGAGTGTGGGGAAACTGGTGATGTACATAAGAAAAAAACAGCAATGATCTGGTTAGCCTAGGGTTTGATTACATGACTTTGAACAGCTTTAGTATAAGGGCAATTTCAGATTTTTTTTCGTGCCGAAGGTAAACCATATAATATAGAAAGATCGTATTTCAAGAGGCAGATCTACGTGTATGAAGATGAAATTCTCCCCAACACACTATGGAAATGTATTACATTTTGTTTGACTCTAACAATTTTAGCATTACTTGCAGATCCTCAACACTAGGATTTGTCCCCAAGGCGAAATTTGAAACTTTTGATATATTGATTTTATGGAACTTTATAGAATTTTCAAAGGTCAAAACAAGTAAATATTATAGAATTTTATAGAATTATCAAAGCTCAAAATAATTAAGCAATAATACGCTAAATTTCTTAAAGTTAACTAACTCAATTGAATAATCATATTTGATTTTTTATAGATTTGAAAATATAAATCTCATTCATTTTTTTTCAAGAGAAGTAAAACCTTTGAGTAATAAAGTTGTATCTATAAATAAAATTAATTTTATGCCTGAGATGTATTGATATGGTTAAAATAAGTTTTCAATTTTTTTGAATTGACGAAGGTTTCGGGGGTTAAACCAGTTTAATTTCGATATTATTAGGGGTTCTCTGACGCAAAAATCGTTATTTTATTGTTGATATCAATTACTTCCCCCAGGGTATGCAAAAATGCCTGGTTGTGCGACTGTTTTTACTTAGTTTTTGTGTGATGTGTTGTGCAAGAAACAGCAAGGGGTAAGACTTAGGAAGGAGTGTGACAAAGATGCAACGAGGATTGTGAGCAATACTTGTAGTGGGTATTGGAAGACAAAGAGGGTTCTGTATGAGTATGAAAATCTTGTGTTCAATGTGGTATTCTCCCTTTCAACATCGTCACATTCTTTAATCAACAACAAAAACGTGGTGAATGATCACGTTTCATAAATCTGAAACGAATAAGTTTGTACTGTTTTTAACAATTTATCAATATGATATGCAAGTTGCTCAAATATAACAACAATATTTCAGAACAAAATTAGCAAGTTTACATCTACAACAATCAACAATCGTACTATTATTATATAACCAAATTACTTCTATTAATAAGTGTTTGATTTTCTTTTTCATCACTAAGAATTTAGTTTGAGGTTGAAATAAGTGATTAAATTATACCAATACTAAACCAGATCAAATGAAACATTTATTTTTTATACACGGTAAATTTTTCAGTTTAATTATATGGAAATATTAATTTCTCACGTTTTATTTTTTCTTTTATTTTCTCTCCCTCCCCGTTAACCTTATTATTTTACTCTCTGCTACATTTAGCACGACATCCAATCTTAATTTCATTCAGTTGTGCTGCAAGTGTAACCTACTAATAAGTATATTCGTGTTACCAGCGCTTATGTTAGGTGTAAGTGCTTCTCTCCAGATACCTTGACATTGTGTTTCCACAAAAAGTATTATAATAGGTTTTAAATTGATGAAATTAAAACATTGATGTTTCATTTTAAAAATATTTTATTTAAATGAATCCATTTAACTTGTTTTTTATATTAAAATTATAAGATAAATATATTTTATTATAGTAAAATTAAGTAAAACTTATAAGATTTGAAATTCATGACAAATATAACACAGCTCCTACACTATTAATTAATATTGAAGAGAGATGAAAAATTTTGAAGGAAAAGAGAAATTTTTTTTTATCAAGAATAGAAAGAAGAGAAGAAAGAAAGAAAAAAGAATACAGAAATAAGTGATAAAGAACAAAGTTGACAAGAGAATGGAGAAACAAAGGATAGTAAAGTAGTGAAAATATTTAAATTCTAAACAAGGTTTGAGTCCCTTTCTTAAATTTCTAATGCAAACATATATGAGGAAAGGTTTTCTGTATCCTAATGAACTTAGTTCTTAGTTATTGTTGTGAATTATGGAAAAACAGATGATGATTTCAACTTAACCATAGGTTCAATTAAAGGTCAATCATGATATTTTCTTTTTGAGGCTAATAGCTTCAAGGCTATAATTGACCTAAAAGACTCCAAATATTTCTTTTATAGGTCAAGAAAGACATAAAGTTTTTTAAAAATTCATTAGAATAGATTTATTTTTTGGGCGAATTATTTAGGTCATACTTTGAAAATGAATTGTAAAATTATTAGAAGTAATTTTGGGCCATAACTCATCTAACTTTTGTAATTAGGTCTATTTAAGTCTAATTACAAAAGTCTATAATTAGTCATGAATTGCACATTTAGCACATGTGTTAAATGAGAAAAGTGTGATATGTCACATGACATGTGATCCATTTCTTATGGATTTTAGATCTAGATCTAGACACGTGTTTCACATGGCCACTTTGCGTTTGCATTTCATTTAGTCTTGCATTTGATTTTGATTTTGATTTTAGTAGATGTTCTCTACTATAAATGAGAGTCTCCACAACTTGTAAAGGGTACTCTTAAATTGTTATTGCAAATACATATTGAGATCACCAATAACTTACATTTTGAGAGACTAAATTGCTAGAATATTCTCCTTGATTTCTCCTTTATTCCTTCTTCCTAAGTTGACCCAACTTTTTAGGAACCTTCATCGATCATTTTCGCTACCATTACATCTCCAATTTTTGATACATCATTCTTTTTGTTGTAAGGAAGCTTCATTCACCTATCAAATTTATCCATGCAGCTTCATTATCTAAAATCTGAATAAGACCAAATAAAAAGGTTAGGAAATTGGCACACAATATGATGAACGTTGTGAAAAACTAGATAATGTGAAGCCAACGAAGATTTAATATATTTGAGATTCACACTCTCTATTGATGCTTAAGGTCTCGCAGCTTTTGTTTGTGTCTCTCTGAATGTCTGCATGTCTGTGTGGCATGGTGCCATACCTTTGTTCAGGTTGGCTGCTCCTTGCCGCTATCTAGGATTTCTAACTAATTCACATTGCCATGTATATGAAATTAACACACCAATTTTCCTATTCCTAACTTGTGTGCATTTCAAAACAGATGTTCAATAATTTAAGTTGCTCTCATCAAACTTTTTTCTCAATTATATTAAAATGTTTTCAAAATTAATATAATTTTGTTGTTTTTGTTAATAATGTATCAATAACATTAAAGATATGTCAAATGTTATATCAACACCAAGTTTATTGTTTTATATTCCATTAAACTTTGATTCAATTCCAATATAATTTTTTTTAAAATAAAATAATTTTATTTCTTTCCAAATTAAAATTAAATTAAATTTTTATTTTCTTTCACATAATTCTTCTTACTATCTATTGATTATAATTTATAAAAATAACTAAATTCTTAAAAATTTAAAATAAATAGGTAAATTGTACTGAATAATGACAATTTCAATGTTTTAAAAACACAATTTCTGTGTTTAATAAAGCTAAAAGTCGTAATTTACGTACTCAAATTTTAATTAATTTATTTATTTAATTTTAAAGAAAACCGTATTTTATCCTTACGATATATTAATATTTCTTACCTTTCAATATATTTATTTTTTATAAATATATTTTTATTTTGAAATATTTTAATAATTTTATTATTTAATTATTTTAAATATTAAAATACTTTTGTTCTAAAATATTCACATACATATACCTTTAATACATAAAACTTATATTTATATTTTTAATAATCAAATTATTTTATATAATAATTTAAAAAATATGTCAAATTAAAAAAATTAACTATATACAAATTAAAAATCATAAAATTAAAAAAAAAAAATATTAATCAAACTTTTAAAAAGCAATTTAAATTAAAAGAACATGTTTATATAAAAATTTATAAATAGAAAACTTTTAACAAATTGAAACAGGAAGGCAAAGATAATAGGAGATGTGAAAACTAATAAAAAAATTAACCAAGTTGTACATTGAGGAACACAATTTTTTTTAAAAGTAAGATAAAAAAATATAAAAAATATATAAAAATTGAAAATGAAGTCATATCCCATTAAATAGTATAAAAATTATCAAAACTCTTCTTTTAAGTAGAGGAGTTGTTTAATGACTAATATTCAGAAAGAGGACTCATTCATTTTTTTTAATACACATTTTCTCTCTATTAAGATGAATATATGTTGTCACTAAAATTATTTGGTTGAATATATTTTTTATAACAACAAAAGTATAGTTATGGAGTTATAGAAAAAAAAGACACTAAAAATATATTTAAGTAACATATAGATATTTTATAACAGCAATCACACGTAGCTACAGGGTATAAGGAGAAGGGAAACAAATCTGCAAAACCCTAATTCCTTCATTCCTGTCTTTAATGGCGTCCCAAGGTAAAAGAGGTGGAGTATGGCTTCCTGACAGGCCCAGCGATTCCAGCTCCGTGCTCAACAAGATCTCTCGCTCCTCTATCGTTGTCCGTGGTAAGGAGGCCGCCGGCGACGCTGCCTTTGTGGCGAAGAAGCTCCTCCGAAGCACCGGCAAGGCGGCCTGGATCGCCGGCACCACCTTTCTTGTCCTCGTCGTCCCTCTCATCGTGGAGATGGACCGCGAGCAGCAGTTCAACGACATTGAGCTCCAACAGGCCAGCCTCCTTGGCACCCCTGCCCTCAAATAAAAACAAGGTTTTCTCAGATCCGGTACCTTCCATTTGAAACCTGCATGTCTGCATGCACTCCTGCTTCTAGGGTTTCCGCTCCCAATAACTTTACCTTCCTAGATTTTGATAAAAAGAAACACTCTCTGTGAGAAATTTTGGTGTATTCTTAGGATTGATACTGTCATTACTTTGTCTGTGATGAACTTGAGAAGAACTTTGAATAGAGTGATAGTTGGGTTACCATTGCATTTTATAGGTTTAGTCTTACACTAGTTTCCGTGTTGAAGATCAAATTTAGTTACTGTTCTTATATTTTATTTGAGTATTGTTTTTGAAACAAAGTTTATGTAGCTTATGATTGTTGTGGTTGTTATCGTACTTTTTGCAACTTGATGAGAACCCAAGTTATTCAGTTGATTGTTGGGTGCTGTTAAATTTTTTCACAAAGAAACATAAAACAAAGGGTTGGGTTGAGTCAAATCAATTACTTGAAATTATGATAATTTGTAAACGGATGGTCGATACTATAATTACTTACTGAATGGTGATGGTTTAATTTGACCCACCCTGTGTCTGTGTCTGTTTCTGTGCCTGAACATGGTATAATCTTTGGTGGCTTCTTAGCTTCTTGGTGAGTTCCTCCGATATGCAAAAACACCCTAGTTTTGGATCTAGCTTTAAGTAACCTTGGTTTACTCTCAGACAAGGTGGTTCTACCTTTTCTTGGATGGGGTGGTTCTGTTTTTATGGTCTGGTTGAACACAAGCTAGAAGTGCATCTGAAAGTTTCTCCATTGGAAATACAGAGTTTTTTTCCGAGTAGAGAAGTTTTTTCTCAAAAGCATGTCTAAACACGTCCTTGGTATTTTGTGTTTTTTGACATAATCCTAATTAGAGTTTCATTCATGATGTCCTGTCAAAGTTTAAACTGCTTCCTCTGATTCAAACAAGCTATGTCATCTTCTACTGTTCTATAACTTCATTCCTCTCTTTAGGCTCGGTGCTACCCAAACCCATTGTCTTTTTGTTATCTGGAAGATCTTGTTCACCTGTAGCACACGGTTTGGTTGATGCATTTTAATGGTCCAGTTGGTTGTGACTAGCACCTCTAAGTGCCAACGGACAGAGCAGATGCTGATGGTGGATTGATTGATGAATTTCTATTCTTGTTCACCTGCGTTCCTTCCTGTTGGTTTATGTATGTTTTGGAATATGAGAAAATGGTGGAGAGAAACCTTATGCATCTTCCTCCCACGGCTGGAGTATTTCATAGAATATGGTTCTACTGATCTCCAAAAGAATAACTTGATTTCTCATCTCATGTAATGGAATAGCATTAACTGAAATTTATCGGTTTATCAGCGCCAGTGCACCATGTATACCATGTATATTTATTTGCATCTTTTTTCACTGAAAAAAATTTTGTTTTGTGTTTCCAAACGGTTGTGTCGCATTCATGTTTGATTGTTGGAGTAAGTGTTTAAGTTTCAAATTGTAAGATCATCAACATCTGCTGTGTTCAAATACTCTGTTGCATGTTCATTGGGAGGTTTTAGTTGGTGTTTTCATGTACTGGCATGTGTAATGTACATGGTTGTTTTTCACGATTTAACTCAGGTTTTCAGTGCGTTACTCTGTTCTTTCACTCATTATTGCACTTAAGTTTGTATCCCTTGTCTTTTTTCTGTCCTCATTTTGCCCGAGGAGCAAGAATCATCTTCATTGTTTCTCTCTTTCTCTCTCTCTCTATGAACTTCACCTCTAGAATTGAATGATTGCGGAGATGAGGAATTTGAAAATTTTACTTGACTTATTGATTCTTTTGATATTTTATTGTAAGCACGACCTAGAAGTGTTCATATTCTACTAAATACTGTGGGCTTTGTTATGAGAAAAAATATCGGTGGTGTGGAATATTGTATTTCTATGTCAGGATAGGCAGTTTTCTTATCATTTAATTTCTTCTATTAGTTGTTGTCTGGATTTTGCTAATGTACCTACTTTGTTTTTAATAAATTGTGTGGTTGTATTTCTCTTTTCAGAAATCTTTGAAATTTAGGGGGTGTTCTACATTTTGGGAACCTGTGGGAAAAAGTAATTACTAGCTGATTACAAATGGCACCAAATAAAAGAGTGGTAGCGGCTTATCGTGCAATTGGAAGTCTTGGAATTGATGAGTCGAAAGTGAAATGCGATAAAGAAACTCCTCAAAGTGTTTGACAAAAACTGGGAACTGATAGAAGCAGAGAACTAGAGTTCTAGTACATGCTATATTTGAGGAGGACGATAATATGGTGTGTTTCCCACTTTATGTGTTGTCTCTCTAACACATGTGTATAGAATTTTATATTATAGAATTTTCAAAGGTCAAAACAAGGAAGAACTAAATTGAAAAATCATATTTGATTTTTTAAAGATTTGAAAATATAAATTTCATTCATTTTTTTCAGGTTTAGTAATACAGTTGTATCTATAAATAAAATCAATTTCATGTTTGAGATGTATTGATATGATTAAAATAAGTTTTTAATTTCTTTTAATAAATATCTATGAAAACAAATAATACGCAGATAACGTTAAGTATTGTAAAATTTTCGAAAGAAAAGACAAATAAATCATAAAGCTTTTTAAGCTATTGATGATAAACAAATTAAGTAAATAAATACTGAAAGTGAAAAAGCAGTAATGAAACAAACAAGTGATGATAAGTAATTGTAAAGTGCACGATAAATAAAATCATTAAAAACATAAATAACGAGAAAAACATGAATGAAAGAAAAGAGTAAATAACAAAAGAAACAAATTGCAAAAGAAAACCATAATTTCAAGTGATAAAAAAACCATTTCCATATATCTCAATTCCCCTTTATATATAATTTCTCACATAATTTTTATAAATGATTATATTTTAAAAAAAAATTATATTAGTCAAACTTTCATCTGTTAAAGCAATTTTTTTTAGCAATAACATATACCTTACACAATGTGTGAATGTAACATAAATTATTAAAAAATAGTGTTACTTATTAGGTAATACACAAACACTATAGTGTTACATTGAAATTAACTATACATTTGTCACTCAACTTTTTTACACTTTTATCCTCCTAGTTTCACCTTTTCAAACAAAACACAATTTGCCAATAGTGTTTAAATTACTTTGTTATAAGATCCTAAACGAGATGCATTAACTTTTGAAAGTCGTGGAACCAAATCCAATTATACTTTTGTAATTTATGGTATAAAGAAAGAAAAAAAAACAGGAATAGATCAAGTTACGTTACCCTGAGAACTCTGTACTCGCATTATTGATTATCTCTAATTCTATTGTCACGCAAAAGAGAAATTACAGAGATTTGTATATCATAAAATTCAAAAGAAGAACTTCCATATACACCCCTTTCCACCCTCCTCTGAGAAAATTATATATATAATATTTTTCCTCCACACACAATCATTTAAAGGCAAATTGGTTGTTTTGGACCTTGAGCTGTACTTCATTGTTGCGTCGCCGATTGTTGGTCTGCTAGGTGTAATTTTTAATCTTTTTTCATTCAAACTTGTTGATTTATATGTTAATTGCAGCAACTCCGAAAATGAAAATCTTCCTCCATCCCAAAGTAATCTCAATCTAAAGGAAAACTGAAGAACCTGTGAATGAGAAGGTTAAAACTCTGTTTGAGAAACGTATCTACATGAAGCTAACAATCCATACATACACTAGCAACGTAGGTGAAACAAAAAGGCCATCTAATTTTAATATGAGCTAGTACTGAACTTATATATAACAAGTCCAACACACAATCTTGTACCAGATACACAGTTATGTACTTTTACACAAAAGGCTGCATCCCTCATCATGTATATCATTATCTCTCTGCTCTGTTTGTATAAGCCCCCCGTCGTTGATGAGACTCACCTTCACACACATATATATATATGTATATATATATATATATATATATATATATATATATATATATATATATATATATATATAAAAGCAGCCCCGAAGAGAAGAAAAATAAACCCTTTATTTGGATTCAGATCATCTTCAATTACCAATGTCAACCCAATGAATCTCCATTGTTTAATTTATATAAGCAAGAGAGTGACAAACGCTGTGAATATGAGTGCAATGAAACTGATGGAAGGTTTATGCCCCGAACTTTTGTGTGGTCTGATCGGGGGTAGTGAGCACTCCATTCCATTGAAGAAAACCTTAGAGGGGAACCCATCTTTTGTGATATCAAAGTGTTTTCCGTGCTTTTTGGTGAAAGAAAGCACAGATTGTTGTTTCCCTGGAACCCTAGGGTCCTTAGCGTATGTTCCGTTGGTTTCACCGGCCAAGTAATTCAAACCCTTCAAGCCTTCCAAGAAAATGGTTTTCAGACCAGGAATTCTTGTCCCGTTGAAGGAATAAACATCTTCAAAATCCTCGAAAGTCTTGGTCAGCTCAATCGCAGTGAACCAATCATCGAATGAGAAATCTTCCCAGTTGAAAATTGTTATCCTGGCAGTCCATCCCTCCTTGTGATCCGAATTCACGTGCCAGTTGATGCTCACGGGGCAGTTATCGCCACAAGGGAGCCTGCTAGGCACGCGCAAGTGCTTGAGCTTGGCCCATGCACGTGCCTTCAGGGTTCTGTTTGCGAACGGCACGAGAAGAGCTTCTGGCGGAAGAAGCAATGGAGAGGCCCGAGAGTTGCACTTACTTGTGTCGGTGCAGCCACAGGCACAGGTGTTGCAGGGGATTGCTGACTCGTTGTAGAACGCTGAGAAGGAGACGCAGCAACGGTTTTGCTGAGGCTTGGGTTTGGTGATGTTGCAAACTATTTGCCAAGTTGCTACGGCGGTGGAGATTGCACTTAGTCCACTGGGCTCAGGGAAAACCGAAGGATCAACCCTAACCGGTGCACCACATTGGTAATGTGGATTGATGACACCATCGATGTTCCACTTCATAGGGGGTGTGATGGCCGTTCTGTTATCAGTATCCGGTGGCATTTTGAACACTTGCATCTGGAACATTGATTTAGCTCTGTTCTTGTCCATGAGTGGAGGCAAAACGGTCCCGTTCCGGCAGCACCAAGGGAGTTTCCCAACTTTTTCATCTTCTTTTCTTTCTGCTGGAAGGTCGGAGATTGTTGGCTTCTTCTGACAGGTTGCGACCTGCGAGAAATCCATGTCACCGTAGAATTTTCCGGCTGAACCGTACAAGCAGTCAGAAGGGTCTTTTCTGCGAGCATAAGCTCCTTTAAGGGAATATATGAACTCTCCCTTTGGCCATTCCCATGTCAAGTTCCAATGATCAAGACGACCCAATGGGTGCTTGTTCTCGATTGTCACTTGGACATAGTAGTTGTTCTGGAAAGCTTGAAGCACGTCGTATTCTATGATTAGATCTCCAGGGCGACGAGGAGGGTACTTGGTTTGCGTCACTGGCTTTGCCTTCACTTTCGGGTCCTTTCTGCAACATGCGAACATTCTCGAGTCTGCACCATTCATTCATCAAAACAATCTTAATCAAAGTTACAATATGACATTTTCAAGTTCTATGTATTTTGATGCATGGATCAACATTTACGTTCACTTGTTATATATGGAAGATAAGTTTGTATATTGATTACCTTTTCGAGTAGGTGCAGGGCATTTGAATCCGTCATTCTGGAGACTAATGGTTTTGGGCATGGGGGTAGCAACAGCACCCAACCCAAACTGCGTCCCAACAATATCGATCTTCGCACTCATCTGGTTCAGATCCCCGGCGGTTTCAATGGCGGTCTTCAAGTCCGCCACGGTGGAACCGACCATCGTCGTCCCATTACCCACCTCCGCAGGAAAGTCGCCGGCGTCGATGAGAATGGCGCCGTCAGCGGAGACGAGAATCTCGCGGTGCTGGAACCCCACAAACATCTTCCACCCCTGCACCTCCTCATCTCCCACGTTGGTCAGCGTGGCTTCCGCCTTGAACGCCCAGGCCTGCTTCGTCGTGTTCTTGACGTGCGGGTACTCCTTCTCCCGAGACACAAGGGTGTAGGAGATAAAAACTCCATCGCAGCTGTCGAGTTCGAGCGAATGGGGAGTTTCCGTCTTCTGTGCTCCGACGTCGGAGACATGGAGGCTCAAGAAAAGGAAGAGATGGATTGCTAGTAATTTTGTTATTGCTTTTTTTGTTGGGTAGGAGGAGGAGGCTATTGAATCGGTAGTTTCTTCCATTGTTGAAACCTTTTTTGTTCTCTTTCTTCTATGTTGAACCTAGCTAACTCCTCCTACGTTTTTGTCTGTTTTCTTTTTGTGTTTTTGTATCTTTTTTTTATGTGTGTTGTGTTGTACGAGGGAGAACGGTGGTGGTGGCCGCGCGGCGACGCGGCGGCGGGGTAGAAGAGCGAAAATAAGAGAGGGTGGAGAAAGTGAAGGTATATATAATGTAAGAAAAATGGGAGAAGGGAGTTATGTTCGTTAGTTTTAGCGATGGTTTCGGAGGACAGAGAATGTTTGGAAGCCATTTTTGGAATGGTAAGAGCAGCATTCGTTAATTCTGGAACAATAGTCCTCAGAAATTTACTAGATACTAAGAACTTCGTTGACCAAAACGCCTTCGAAATAACACGTGGTGGTGTTTTGGTTTACGTCCAAATCATTTTTGTTTTTAATTTGAAGTTCATTTTCATGCATAACCCTTAAACAAATTTCTGTGCCAACCATTTTCCTTCAAATTTTCTTCTATGTATCATAACCTAATTTTGGGTTTCGTTTACGGTTTTTAAAGTGATTTTAAGATAGGGGTTGTGGGATGTCCAAGCTATTTTTCGGGTTTCAAAAATAAAATAAAATCTTACGATAAAAGTTATTAGGAGTCGTAGAGAAAGAGTTAGAGAACCAATTTTTACATTTGAAAACGTTATGACTCAATTTAATTTCAGTAATAATAAGGTTGATAAAACTGGCTTTGAAAATCGACAATTTAGAGTCGAAATTGTTTTGTTGTGCTTCTTTGAGTGTTATGCATTTAGATAGATATTATTTTCTAGATAATTGGGATATTTTCACAGAAGAAGGACTTAAAGATAACACTATATAAAAAATATTTTAAGAAAAATCATTTATACTTTTAATTTAAATTTATAATGTGTATTATTTCAAGGAGATTAAGCTTTTAAGCCTTTACTTTATCCATAGAAGTTAATTATTTTTTTATTAAGTTAAATTTAATTGATTTTTGTTTATTTATTATGAATGAATGAATGTCTTTTGTTGTTTATTTAAAGAACGAGGAGTGTATACCTTTGGAAATTATTAATTGACACATACAATAAATTAAATTTAACTCCTTTAAAAAATTCTTGTAAAATATAATAAAAATTTATTATTGTAAATAAATTTTAAATAAATATCTAGATTAAAAGTTAATAATAATAACAATAATTTATTATTATTATTATTATTATTATTATTATTGTTATTACATAATTGAATTCTTCCTTTATAAATATAAAAAAGAAAAGACGTAGGACCCTTATTTGAAGGAACCAATGATAAATATAAGTATATGTTAGTCTTGATAAGTGAGGTCTTCGTAAAGTTTTATGTGAATGTTATAGTCCCCCAATAATGGTGTAAATTAAGTTGTCTTTTTTTGAAAAAAAAAACAATTGTGATTTTTATATGAATATGAAAATGTAACACTATGTTTGGACAAGGGATCTTAGTAATATCAAAAAATCAAAATAAATTGTATTTAATTTAGTTACGGTTGAATTTTCTTAATTTCTTAAATAATTTATTTGGATCAAATAATTGAAATATTTTATATTATAATCTCTTGTATGGATAAAGCAATTTAATTTATGATTTAAATACTTTTTTCGTCTTCATTTTCGTAGTGTTTGTTGCGGATGATCGTCATTTTGACAGAATGTTTAAAATGGTCTTCATTTTCGTAATTCATGTTTTATTTGGTCATTTTCTGTGACGCCGTTTAAATAAGTAACGGAGCATTGTACAGGTGACATTGTTTGTATTACGTTGCATTGGGGTGTGTTACGTGTACTGTACAAATGACTAATTAACGTTAACTTTTTTCAATTTGGGAGAAATTTTGCAATTAGGGCTTAAGTTGGATTGCAGTTGCGCTTTTCATAGTTGGAGGCGATTTCTTTATCTTCGTCTTTCTTGAGCTCGAATTTGTAGAGGAAATAGCTAATACTTGTCATTTCATCGTTGGATTGCAGTCGCGCTCTTCATTTGAATTTTCCAGTTAGTCATCATCAACGAGGTAAGTGGGTTTAGGATTTTCTGGGTTGTGTTTGCTCGTGGGTTAGGGTTTTCGTAATTCTACTTTGAGGTTTGTTTGTGCTTTGATTGTTGTGATGTTCTGCATGGTTTCTAAATTACCACACATGTACAGTGTACACGTAACACACCCCAATGCAACGTAATATAAATAGTGTCACATGTACAATGCTCTGTTACTGATTTAAACGGCGTCACAGTAAAAGACCAAATAAAACACGAATTGCGAAAATGAGGACCATTTTAAAAATTTGGTAAAAATGAGGACCATTTAAACATTCTGTCAAAATGAGATCATCCGCAACAAACACTACGGAAATGAGGACGAAAAAGATATTTAAGCCTTAATTTATCTATTAAGGCAAAATTCAAATTTAAAACTATTTGGATAACTCGATTCTAACCTTTGGTCCTAATTGACTTAGCTCGATCCAAGATGATTTGTCTTGACCTTTGGTCTGACCGACTCATCCCGATCTTTGACCTGACAAACTCATTTTAACCTTTGGCCCAAATTAACTTGTTTCAATTTTTGGTCCAAACCGACTCGACTAAACTTTTGGCTCGAGTAAATTAGCTCAACCTTTGGTTTAAGTCGTCTGAGCTTAACCTTCAGCCCAAACCAACTTGACTTGACCTTTGACTTATGCTGAATTGACTTGACATTTGATCTGCACCAAAGTGTCTTGACCTTCGTCCCGACTAACTCCTCTTAACCTTCAACCTTTGCTAATATGTCTCGACATTCAATCATGTTGATCTATCTCGACCTTTGACCATGGCCAACTCGACTTATCTCTTGTCTTGATTTGAATCAACTCGACCTTCGCCCTTAACCGAATTGGCTTGACCTTCAGTCTGAGTCAAATCCTCTTGATCTTAACTTTGGACTAATTCATCTCGACCTTTGACGTGATCCATCTCAACATTCAACCCGTATTGACCTATCTTGAACTTCTAGTCGAGTTAACCCATCTTGAATTTCAGCCAAAATAAAAAATCTAGTTGATTTGATCTAGATAGGCTAGATTGAGCCTTAGCCAAAATCAACTCGACTAAACCTTTAGTTTGAGCCGACTCGTTTCAACCTTCATTAGTGGAGTGAGTGGAGTGAAAATGAATGAAATTTCAAATTGCTTATAAGATGTTTAAAATTCTTCTATTGAAATACCTTCCAAAAATTTTTAAATTTCTATTTCTTTCTAATTACTTTAACCAAACAATTACTTTATTTATGTTTTAGTGGGTATTTATAACTACTTAAAATATTGATTCAAAATTTAATATTGAACAGAAGTGAAATCCATATATAAAAGTTATTTTAATAAATAAAAAATGTATAAAATGATATTTAAAAATTAAAGAATAACATAATTTTATGACGTTAAAAACAAAAATAAAACATAAATATATAAGTTCTTAACATTCAAATACATATAAAAGTTTAAAAAATATAAGTATTGTACTTAAATTTAAATTTCAATAATATACATTAATATTTATTAACTATATAAGTTTTATATATAAAATCAAAAGGAAATAACCAAAACCTTTTAGGCTTTTTTAACCAATTTTCTGTATGAGTTCTAGCGAGATCAATTTGATAAGCATGGTTTGAAGTGTATGTTCATGTTGTCTTTTAACACCTTTCTTTTTGTTCGTTTTATGTCTTTTGAGGCAAAAGAATTGGTAGAATCTTTTTTTAGAACAAAGATCGAAAGTTTCTCGTCTACGCTTCTTATTTTATTTTAGGTGAGTGTCACCTTCATAAGAATTTAAGACACTAACACAAATTATAAAAGGAAAACTGTGTATTAATAAACCAAATGAGTTCAACCAGAGAATGATGTAAATTCATGCATAGTATTATATAATAGTTTATGGAATAACTAAAATTGTTGCAATTGAAGAATAGAGTCTGAAAAACAGAATTGAGATGCAGTTTTCTTGGATCTTACAAGACATTATTTCTGTTTTTCTGCTGTTTTTCCTTCTAATTATAACTCAAAATTTTCTGAATTGCTATTTGTCTCAAACAAGCTGGTGGGACAGAGCTTACAACAAAGTTTTATCACTCTGGTAATTCAAGTGTAAATTATTTGTAGAATATAAAATTATTAGCCATATCATAAACATACAATTTTATCTTTGGTTTGGTGCCATTGATACTAAAATCTTTCCTCAATGAGTTTATATGTATTTTACATGCTTTGAGTTTTTCCTTTGTTAACAATGGAGTTTAGAGAAGATAATAATTCCCTTAGATTCAACCAAACTTGTTAAAGAGAATGGTTTATGTCCATGTTTATCATTGTCTGCTACACTATAAATACATTTGTACTCAATTGTCTAGAATACGATCACATAAATAGTAGAAAGAATGGCTGTTTCATGTACCTTGTTTTCCCCATATGCAATAACAAAGTCCAACAAAATACACAGTTCTACAGAAAAATTCTATTTTCATATACAATCTCAGTTCTTCTGGATACAAAAGAAAAAAGAAAAATCAAATTGATTTCACATACAACAGTTGCTCAGGGATTTTGATGGTTGGATATTTGAATCCCATTTTTCCAATTCTGTATAGTCCTAATGTTCTCCATTATTACCTCCCTTGGAACAAGATGGAATGAGACAAATGTATTATACAACACATTACAAAGAATCAGTGAATATTTAGATGTATTTGGTGCTAGGGTTTCTTGGCCTGCAGCAATTACAACATTACTTGAATAGTTAGTAGGAGATAAATAAACAAGATTATATTTGAAAACAAAAAGAGCAGAAACACAGATACCAAAAATAATGAAACTACGGTTAAAGATCAGTGCTTAGAATTTGGAGATTATGATTTAATGCATTTTAAGCAAAAATAACAAACTGTAGAGAGAGTTCATGGCAATTGATATTGATATTGACATTTAGTAGTGTAAAACATTACCTTTCTCAAATATTTCTTGTGAAGTTTCATAGCCCCATTGCAAGCTTTTTTAGCATCTAGATTCCCAGTTATGTCATTCAAAATCTGAGAATAATTACATCAAAGGAGAAAAAGCAAGTTAGTAGATAGAAGAAAAATAATAATCCCTCCCTTCTTGCTTATAATTTTTAATTACATAATTCATCAAGGTTAAAAGAGTGGTTAATTTCATTTTGATAACAATAAGCATCTTCTATGTTTTTTTCTTCTCTTCTAATTGTTTAACCATACAACTTCCCTCTTTTAATTAGAGGTATTTTAGTCTAAAATAAATTGATGAAATTGATATTATGGATTGAGTCTTATAAAAAGGAATAATTAAAACATTTTTACATAGACTTTCAATAGGAATTCGCCCTATCACTATATTATATTAATGAATAATTAAATCTATATGAAAGATTAGTGTAAATTGTGTTCACATAGATGTGCAATGAAATTTAATCATTTTACTACATTATCATATTTATTAATATTGGGACAATGGAGCAAATTCTAATTGCATATCTATGTGAAATGTTTTACAATGCATACAAATTAATTTCATAAATGAATAAGATGAATTAGATGCCAAGTATAAATGTTTTATTGTGACAACTAATGTATATTATATTTTAAAGAATATAAGTGTTTAATTTTCATGTATTGTTGTGAGTTTAAAATTTTGTTCACAGTCAACCAACTAAAAAATCACATTATATACGACTTTAACAATTTCTCTCTCTCTCTCTCTCTCTCTCTCTCTCTATATATATATATATATATATATATATATATATATATATATATATAATATATATGTGGTTGTTTATGATTGGATGATAGTACAAAAAACTACATTAATCTTAGTATTTAATTAAATTCATGCAAATATATTATTTTTAATTAAGACACAGTGTTCAATAAGAAATCATTTAAGCCCAAATTCATTTTTCTCCTCATAGTTTAGTCAATGTGATTTTCCAATTAATATTAATAGTTTATGTAATTAAATAATTAATATTGTCATCACTTAACAACACATCAAAATTCTGTTAGAAATGAGAAAAAAATATTAAAAATGGACTAAAATATTTAAGGGTTTAATTAGTATATGGTTCATATATTTAGGTTTTTGATTCATTTTGGTCCTTTTATATATATATATATATATATATATATATATTTATGGAATTGAGTCCATATTTCTGTAAAAGAAAACAAAAAGACTTAAGGTGGTATCTTCAGTTAAATTGGCATAGCCGTTTGAAAATACGCGTCAAAACCTGGGTTTATCAAAATTTGGGTTATCTTTTATTTGGAAGGTATCATGTATTAAAATTAAAAGGGTTCATCATAGAAGATGACCTAGAGTTTGATACGTAACAGATTTAAATTTTGACACGTAACACTTTCTGAAAGTGTTAACTTCAATTTAACAAAAAGGAATCACAATTTTTCAAAAAAAATAGCAACTCATCTGTGTCAAAAACAATTATAAGGACCAAAGCGAATCAAAGGTTTAAATATAGGAATCAAATTACTAATTAAACCTTATTTAATTTTATAAAACTAAATGATTAAATTTGCAATTAAATTAAAACATAGGAAAAAGTGCATTTCAATGATTTTAATATATATAGTTTCTATCCATGTGATAGCTCCATCTTATTGAATGCAAAGTTAAATGTGACAAGACTAACCTTGACAACATCATCCAAACCCCGTGCTTCTTGGAGTAGTTTTGTACTTTTATCTTTCAAAACACTAGCAACAAGGAAAACAGATATAGGAAGAGGAGATTGAGAAGCATCCTTTGATCCACTCTTCAAGAATTCTCTCTCATACTTTCCACACTGACGTATTGACTTTGATTTTCCTTTCGAGCCCACAGCTTTTTCAGAAGCTGATTCAGGCATTTCATACATCAAGAACAAGTCAGGATCATATTCCAAGGCCCACATCATCTGTTCAAAGTTTAAGTCATTAGTTACTCATCATCCCAATGCATACACACACAAAGGGAACATTAAACTAATCTCATAAAGGGAACATTTGATCCAAAAACTTCTAATACAAAATAATGTAACATAACAGATCATGCATAGGTGCATCTGTTATATACACAAACCAAACTTAAGAGGTTCCTTGGTTCAATAAATGCAACAAAATATACCACAAAGCACAAAAGAAGCCAAACATACCTCCCAAAGATACAACGAATCACAAAAGGAGAATTCTCGACGAAACAAAACCATTAGCATTCGAAAAGCAAACAGATAGTCACCTCCACCAAGAAGCTCTGTTCTCCAAAATCAAAAGAAATTATTAGTATATTCTGTTTCTCTAACATTAGTTGAGAGCAGTATTCAACAAAGAACTGATCATAAATCATTTTCTTGCAATCTTCATTTCTTAAAACAAAGATCACATAAAAACAATATGATTAAAGCATATATGCAAGAAAATACCTAAATGGTTATGAAGTTTTGGATCAATTACTTGAGTAACTGAAGCCAACTCATTTAGTTGAGCTGTCACCCCAACAGAGCTCTCGGTGCATCTAAAATTGCCGCGCTTTACAAATTCAACAACACAAATAATAAGAAACTGAGATTCAACCTACGAAATACAACTAACAAAACTAGTTTCTGTGTAACCACAAAGCGTTAACTAATCGCATCGAATCTGTGCACCTACTTCTTCAATAAAATTTCAAGCCGCTATGTCGATGACCAACTCACCAAAAAGTTTAAGCTGTTCGGTGAATGCTCAAGAATGGTTTATTACATGAGTACATCCCTAACGCACCCCATTACACAAGACCTCATAGGACTTCAAAAACGCGTAATACATGGGGGCATACCATGTGTTGAAGCTCAAATACCATCTATGTAACCAACTCTCCTAAAAGCTTAAGCTGTTAGGTGAAAACTCGAGAATGGTTTACATACATTTACATATCTAACATGTACAAAATTACAAATACATTGCAATTCTTCTCTTTCAAGTTGTATGTCTGAAAACATGAAAGCTCAATTGTAATTTTATTAACAGAAGTACATGTTACAAATTTGGGATAGCTCCAACTGTGTGTGCAAGGAAGAGTAAAAGTGACATTGAAAAATTGTTACAGAAATATCAAATCTAGCCAAGTATGCACAAGAAAATAGTAAACCAGTAAGGTTTCAACATTATAACGAATGGATTTCTGAAACAGCATAATTAAAACATTAGTGTCAAACCTCGAAGAACTTACGCCCAATTTTAACTGGCCTCTATGCATTGTGCAACTTAAGAAAGAGATAATATTTAAAAGTGAACAAATCCAATATATATAAAATTTCCAAAAAATACCAAGAAAATCCAATAACCAAATACTAGATAGAACCCCCCCTCCAATTTTGTCAATAAGTGATAGAATAAAGGAGTGTTGAAGAAAGTTAATAATAAAATAGAGTCTAGAGATAAGATGTTTACAAGCCTGCGCATCAGACGCTCAAAGCACCAAAATGCATCTGCTTCATCATTAAGAAGAATTATCATAGGGGAGCATAGGTCACACATTCCTGCGCAGAATTGTAAAATGTTAAAACTGAAAGCTTAGGTTAGTTGCAAATGGTGGCTAGCAAACATTTATTGCTTGATCGCAAGAAAAACAGAAGATAAACTATTATATGAAGCAGTATGTCTCAATTATTTATTAAATTCATTCCATAAACCAAGTTGGTGTTTTCTTCTCTCAGAGTACAGATTTCTCTGCTTGTTTTTTCAATAGTGAAAATGAAGAGGCTTTAATTTGACCGACCACTTAAAAAACAGTTGTCTAAATACCCAGAGGAACTGCTAAGCTATTTCAAAAACTAAAAATACACTGTCACGGAAAGTTACCATGAGTATTAAGGTATGATCTCAGATAGGAATATCTAAATATTATTATTGGTCTATGGGTCTATTTGAACAAGGCTATTTATAAGAGCTTTTAGAAGAGATAAATAAGAAAAAACAAATTTGATTTCTCCATAATTTAAAATTAGTTCATCTACAAGTTAAAATTAAAAAAGCTATATGATAAAACTTTAGAATTTGATTTATGCACAAGTTAATTTTGACTTGTAGAAAACCAATTTCACTTTTTTTATCTTCTGGAAGTTCTTATGTAGGAAATGTTGTAAACAGAATGTCCAAAATATGCCAAATATGTATGACCCACCTTGACCATAGCCAACGTCTTTATCTACCCAAGCATAAACAGCAAGTACATCCCATAGTTTTGACAGGTTTTCTTGTTTCTCATAAAAAACTAATGACCTATCGGTGCGAACCACATCAAGACCTGAAATGTAAGTATAAGAGAAATGTTATTTGCCGTGTCAATTATATTTTAGCAATTGGGTCTTATATTATTGCATGAGAAAACTTTCACAACATAATAGATTGTACATTCCACCCATATGCCACACAAATCAAATTGAATCTGTACGACAAATCATTTCAGGCATAATGGACATGTGAAGAAAATAATTGTGGGGCAGGGTTCTGCATAAAACTTAAAGATTACATGCAGAAAAATTAGATAAAATATAATATATGAAAGATAACAGACAGTGTATTAAGAAAAAAAATTATTTACAAACCTATTTGATGGAGAGTTAACAGCCACTGGACTACTATCTTGTCTGTCACCTTCTGTAAACTATTTGGAGCAATCCTACTTGAATTATTATTATCTTGATGATGTACAGCCAATCCCTTGGCTGCATTTGTTTCTTTCAGAACCAATGGATCTTGAATTGGCATACCATCTTCAGTAACAACAGGTGCTGTGACAAATCTACCACTTCCAATAAGAGGAAACAATTGGCGGCATTCTTCTTTAAGTGTAGCATATTGCATTCTGATAACATAAAAAGTAAAAGTGATAGACAAGTAAGGATCTATTAGATTTGGAATTCAGCAACTGAAGTTTTATACCACAAAAAGTACTGATGTTATTAAAAGACAAGGGAGCAATTACTGTCATAACTTTTAAGGCTCATCTCAAGCATGTGGTGCAGAGAAGTGAAACATCATAAAAAATTTGAATGTTTTAGGATGCTGTGACAGTAATAAGGTTGAAAAAGAGGATTCTTATAAAACAAACCATTAGACAAGAAAATTTGTAACCTTCTGTGGTGTCTTATCTGTTCTCTTTCTTCAAATGTACTCTTGGGATCATAGCAACCAAGTAGAAATTCCCAAACTTCTCCCCTAATAGATGGATGGACTCCCTGATTCAAAAATTTTAATAAAGCAACCATCAATGCTCAGCTCAGGAAAAAAAGGAGGAAGATGTTTCACAAGAAGAATGCATATGAGAATATATGGAAAAAGGAATTTCAATTTTATCCCAATCAACAATATCTTGAAATCTGCAGTTGGCAGAACTTGGCCAGCTTAATTTATTTCTGATAATTAGTTGTCTGTATACTTCAATCTCAGCCATGATAATGGAATCTCATGCTTTAAAGAGAACCAAATTATACTCATACCAAAAAGTTCTGTTAGATTCCAAGAGTCAGTTCAACCATACAAACAGATAACCTTATATTTTCCAGCCAGCCAGAGTTCCCCATGGCACTGACTACACCATTACGGAATGTAGGAGACAGACTAATTTCCATATCCTCAAACATATTGAACCAGCATTTTAACTATAAAAAAACAATTACCCCACGGTAGATTCGGCTTAGAGTCTTGCCTATATCTAGATACCCTTCTTGAGTAAATGCAGCATGCCACTTTCTTGCACTTAGTGTTTTACCAGCCTGGACCACATAACAAAAAGAAGTTCAAAATAAATGAACATTGTATAAGTATCACGAGATTAGAAATTCAACTAACTGTACTAGTTCTCAGCTGAAGGCAAATGATTACCCTTTTCTCTTCTTATTTGATCAAGAAATTGCAACCAAACATAAATGGAAAAAAGACAAAAGCTAAAAACAAGTAATATACAACACAAACATGTCAATCTCTCCATAGATCTAAAAGAGACCCCTGACCCACTCCCAAATAAAAAAAAGTTAAAGAATGAAACAAAAAATGGCCATGGGCAGAACATGATGGAGAAGTGAGAAAAACTAGTTGATCCAAACTTGAATCGGGACAAACAATGTCTAGTAAAGATTATCGTGTTTCTTTCCAGCCAAATACGCCATAGAACCACAATAAGGCACATGACTTTTGCATTGAGGTAGAGAAACATATAACTGATTTATTTTATTTAATGTCTCATATGATAAAAAGGACAACAAGGACAATTACTCAGATGGCATCAGTCATGATCCGTTATAAAATAAAAAGTGTATTTTATCCATACTCAAATTTAATTCTCAGATAAATTATATGTGAATTGAGCAATCAAGCAGTTAATAACAAGCCCAAACGCTGCATTGTTTATTGCAGCAAAAAGCAATATGGAAATATTGATACAATGAGTGTTTCACTTAATCAAATTCTACTTGGCGATCTGGCTCACTAAGTGCTTCTTTTCCAAACAACTAGTTTAAGAATCAGGATTCTAACTGAACCAAGTTTCATTTATTAAACATCACTGATTTGAAATACATAAAAAACAAAATGACACACTATCCTGCTGAAAGCTGTAAAACAAGCACTCCTTTCCCATTGATAAAATACCAACATCATAACCGCTGCCGAAAACTTCCTAAAGGTCAACAATTCCGCATCCCTCAGATGAACAAATTTGTTTTCCAGTTATTCACTTAACAAGCTCATGTAGCTTACAGAGGCAGTCAAGCCATGTGTGTGTATACCTGACATTCTTAAATGACCAAAACCATTCACAAAACCTCAAATTCATATGCATTGCTCAAATTAGACCAACATCAATTCCCATCAACCAAATACTTCTCATTCACAAACAAACAAAGATACCCTTAACAAATTACACAAGACCAAACCAAATAACGGGGAAAAAAGAAAAAGAAAAAGATTAAGAAAAAAAACAAACCTTGATTTTAAATCGAGAAATGGGAACATCAGTACATTCCGGGCGGATTTCATAGAAAGAATCAGCTGAAACTCCCGGATCTCTCCACATCCCAGTTAACCGAGCAAAAGGGATACACGAGCAGCAAAAAGGTAACAGTTTTTGGTCTGAAGAATTCTTGTCAGCAGGCAGGGGCTGGAACCCTTTGAAAAGATCAAACAAACCCAGAAACAAAAACTAGTCAAACGAAGAATTCAAGGAGAATCCAGCTCCAAAAGCTACACGGAACAAAAAAAAAATGATTTTTTTTTAATTTTTTGTGTTTATTTAATTGTTGGAATGTTATGGCATTCTGGGTTGGTTGTTGGTGGGCATGGTGTTAGAGGAAGGTAGCAATACCCTGTCAAAAAGGGTGGAATAGGAAGAACCGAAGACTCCCAAAGTTTCATCAACCCTTTTCCGCATTCTCCCCGTTTAATGCTTAAATTTACACCCGATAATCTTACCTTTTCTTTTTCTTTTTTTTTTCTCATTATTTTTTACCTGCTTTTACCGTTCATTTTTTCTTTTACTCTTATGTTCATATGTTTTCTGAGAAACGTTGAATAATCTTACCTTTTCTATTTTCTTTTTTTCTCATCCTTTTTTACCTGCTTTTACCGTTCAGTTTTGCTTTTACTCTTTTGTTTCCATGTTTTCTCAGAAACGTTGTGTAACCTGCGTTTACCATATGCTTAATGTTCTCAATGTTTTATGATAAGAAAAAATATAAAATAAAATAGACTTCAAATTTTGAAAAAAGAGGGAATAATTTATAATGTATGATTATATTTTAACTTTAATAAAGTGTAAAAAATGAGTGTGTGTAAATATATTTCACTCATTTATTTAAAATAATATTTACCAAGTTATAATTTCACTTTCAAAAATTGGAAGTTGTCATTATAAGGGTTTAAATTGGAATTTTTTTTTAGGGTTAAAAATAAAGTGAGAGTTGCATTATGGAAGTTGGTGGCTAATTAGTTGAATTGGTCTTTAATTGAGCAGAGTCAATACGTCAATAACAGAAGGAGCAGTCACAAATTGGATTTTGTGTAAATAAACTTTTTGTGTCAAATAAAAAATCAACCAAACAACTTTCACATTCACATTAGTTCCATTTTTCTAGAAGGTTTTAGATAATCTGAATCAAATCAATTTCTTGACACAATTTTAGAATTCTAGAATCATACAGTAACAATAATAGTTAACTTTAGATTATAAGATCCTGAAAATACATTAATGATGGAAGATGAGGAATTAACGTTCTTAATTAAATATGATTATGTAGTTATAAATAAATTTTATAAACTTGGCAATACAAGAAACTACAACAAACAATAGTTTGAAGTAGAGCTATCAAAATAGGTAACACGGTTTAATCCGACTCGATCCATTATAGGTTGATGATTTAGTGAGTCAATCTAACCTTACTCACTTTTTAGCGAACGAAAAAAATTCGAACCCACCGTGGTTCACCATGGGTTGGCGGGTCAAACGGGTTGACTCACGGGTTCACTTAATTAAAAAAATACAATTTTTTTATTTTTTTTCAGTCAAAACTAAATTATAATTTTAATTAAAATTTAAATAAACTTTAATACAATACAAATACAAACCAAAATTAAAAAAATACAAATAATTTATGTGTTGGCTAAAAAAATAACCTAACATGACCCAAATGTAAAGTCCAACTTAATAAAAACACTTGTATGATCCTTTTATCAGCGGGTTGGTGAGCCCAGCTCACCATGGGTTCAACCCGGGTGAGCTGGGTTCTAGATGAATCAGGTCAAAAATCAACCCGTATTGAAATTTGTAAAAAAAATTTCAACCCAACCCGAACCCGTGGTGAGTCGGGTTGGCTCACGGGTTCCAACTCATTTTGACACCTCTGGTTTGAAGCATAAAAATAGATATTTTTTTGTATGATGCCTTACAACTGAAATTTTAATAAAAATTCATGTAGATTTTAAAAGGCTAAAGAATGTCATGACTTTAAAAAAAAAAAAACTGTGATTAAGATTTTATAATTTATATTTTAATAAATCTATATCATAAGAATTAAAAGATTTGAAACAACTTACAAATTTTGAGAAATTTTCATAACATTTAGAAAATATAAAAAAAAAATGGACAAAGGAAAATAAAACCAATACAATTTTTTAATAATTAATTGACTTTAAGATTCACATTCTCCAAACAAAACAACACCATTTTAAAGTTAAAAAACAATTTTCTTCATTGTACCTGTTGAATCAAGTTTAAGTCTTTAAAAAAAAAAGACAACTCTTTTTTAAGCTTTTTCAAGGACACCAAAATTGCCTTAATCACATAGCCAAACTACTGCCCCCATTTCATCTTATAACACTAGTTTATTCCACAAACAGTTTGTTTTTTCTAAAATCACAAAAATACAACCAAGTATAGCAAAATGTTCTAAACAAGAGAAATTAAGGAAATATTAATAATAATGAAATAAAGTTGGGAATATATAAATTATTATACTGTTACTCATGTCATGGAAGAAGAATTTATAAAGTAATTATGAAGGGTGGAAGAGAATATGCATTAACATTTTTTTCTAACATAATACTAACAACTAACATCTTATATAAAAAAAACTTCAGTTTAATAATATTTATAGCTAAACAAATTTTAACTTTATCACATTTATTTTAGTTTAATAAGATTTAACACTATTTTATTTTAATAAAATTTATTATTATTTACTCCCATGTACCTATACATACAACATCGCATAAAAAGTGTTTTTCATCTTCTATTCTATATTATATTTTTAAACTATTGATATTCTTAAAATTCATAAATTTTTCATTATACTTGATTGATCTAAAAAGTTATTATATTTTGAAAGACAAACGTATATTATGTTGTTTTGTTGTAATCAATGAAAGCGTTTTATCTATAAAAGCAACAACATGTATATTTCAATCCAGACTCTTAATACTTATTTTTTCCTTTACAATTATCCATATTTATTATTATTAATTAAGTGATTAATCTTTTTTATTCATATATTTATTAGTATTTTTATTATTATTATTTTTCTAACATTATTAATAAGAAAAATGTCATTTACTTTATTCATCATTAATTTTTTTATTAAAAAGTAAGAGACAATATTATATAATATGCTTGTCATAAATATGTTTAGGTCACTTTCATTTAAGCCTAAGAAATATAATTTTTTTTTCATACTAGCAACATCAAATGAAATTTTGAATAAGTCAAATAGGATTATTTTTTTATATATAAAATTATTAATTTTTCTTTTCTATTAAGTGATGTTTTAACATCTTATTTACTTCTAAAACATGTTTCTGCTAAAGATATTTAATATAAACATATTTTAAGTGTTTTGGGTGATAATATTCATAAAATAATTCGTTATACTAAAATTGTTATTGAGTTACGAGAAGCACTTGAAATAAATATATATTTACAAAAGTAAAAAAATTATTTTGATATTTATGTGTAAAAATAATTTAAGTCCAATTATTGAAAATAAATTTATTAATTTTTTTTTATAAGATTCATGAGTTTGAGATTATTCTTTATGACATATTGACATCATATTTATAACTTTCTCTTATCATTTAGAAGTTGTGTTTTTCATAGTCTAATTGTTCTCGAACTTTAAAACATATGCCATATGCTTTTTCATTGTATCATGTCACTAACCATAAATTAAATTATGTTTTAAATTGGTTTATACTATTGAGACGACTCAACGGTTTTGGAGGTACAAAATAAATTTAAAAAATGAGGCATTTTATTTAAAATTTATTTTTTAAGTTTTTTATGTAAAATTATTTATTAAATTGTCATAATTAATTTCATTTAACATTTCTCTTTCAATAGGTGTGATAGGACTAATCCATTTAATCTTTCTTGAGACATTGTTGATCTTAAATAAATTTTTATTATCTTCAGTTTTGAGAAACTCCTTTCGACTTAAACAATTGACACTAGAATTGTTAATATTATTCTATAGGTTATATATGCATTTGAAAAAAAATTTGTTCTTTTTATATAATTAAGAATGTCAATTGTTTTATCATTTTCCAAACCTATAATTCCTCTTAAGATTTTTTATTCTGAAATTAAATCAAATTCGTCAATATCCAACAAATTATCATGTTTTAAAGATTTTTCAAGGTTTAAGTATTTATCTTTCAAAAATGAAATATCTATACACAGAAATACACAAGACATTTGCTCTTTTTTGTTCATAGCTCCTTTTTATACAATTAAAATCTCAATTCTTCTTTTCTTTTACCATCTTTAAATAGCCTGATTCAAATTTTCTAGTTAACATATTTATATATTTTTATATGAAATAAAAAATGATAATATATAAAATACTACTAAAGATAAATATATAAACTCAATAGTAGACTTGCAGTATCTTGAAGTCGCAAGTCTTTTTTTTGTTCTTAAGTCACAACTTTTTCACAAACTTGCAAAGTTGTTTATTTTAAGATTAATCATTAATAAAAATAATTAAAAAAATAAAATATTGCTCTTCTAAACTCGATAGTAAGTTTTTTTTCTTTCGAAACTTGAATTATTTTTCTACAAAAAACTCAACCTTGAATCATACTACAATTAATCTATTATCCACCAAAAGATTAAATCATAATATAATTAATAGTTTTGTAAAAAACATCAGTTACTCCTCAAGATATATGCAAAAAGAAAAAAAAAACTCAGAACTTGTAAATCTAAAAGTACTAAAAAACAAAACCAGGTAAAAGAAACACATTTCTAATTCTAATAAAATTGTTCCGATTCCAACCCCTTATTGGGTGTACTAGAACACAAATTCAAAACAGAATAAAAATAACAACAACACAAAACAACACAAATAGAAAGAAAAAAATATACTAACCAGAAATGAATGTAGAAGTATACCAATCTGACACACCTTTTTCATAATGAAGTAATACCAAATTGATATAACATCATTTTTTATAATTTTTTTAAAACTTACACCATGTCAGAAAAAAATGATTTTTTGACTATTATATTTTGATAATTTTCTCTTACAATCTCAGATGACATTTTTTAAGTGATTTTTCATTTTTTTATTTTTTCATTCTTAATATTTCAAAGCCACTTAGAAAATGACACTTAATGTTATAAGAAAAAGTTATCAAAATTTAGTAGTCAAAATATCATTATACTTTAGAAAATTTTTTAAAAACAAAATGGTACTTTTGCCAACAAAGGCTACACATTCTTCCCCAAACTATTTTGATGAAGAGATGATCTTATAAGTTCCTCATTACTCATTAATACCAAATCTTAGCGAATAATCCCCTTAATTACCCTGTTACTGAGGGTATTATAATTTCCCTGAAGTTGGTATTTTGAAATAAGATATAGGAGGTGAGCTTTTCTAGAATTTTTATACACATAAAAGTAGGATGTCTATAAGCAAAGTATAAATGGATGCACGTTGATACATTAAGATGAAAGATTCAAAGAAACAACTCCTAACAAGGAAAGAGAACTTATGCTTTGCTCCAGAACCAAAGTAACCCAAAGAAGCAGAGAATAAGAAAAAGTTTCAAAAGCTTCACTGCCACATTTTGTAAACTTTACATGCATCTGATGCCTACAAAAACCATGATGTTGGTTCAGTTTATTGCATCCCTCTATCTCCAACATTTCCACCATTTTCTGTGCAATACCCACTTGCCTCTTCTCAATGGCCACCATCTTTTTAAGGTCCAATGAAGTGCTTCATGCCTTGCTCTTCTTCTGTCTCTTGCTCATGGTGCACCACTGTGGTGCCTATGAATTCATAGTTGGAGGCCAAAAGGGTTGGAGTGTGCCAAGTGACCCCAATTCTAACCCTTACAGTCAATGGGCTCAAAAGAGCAGATTTCAAATAGGAGACTCCTTAGGTAAGTTTCTGTTCAAAATTAAGCATGTTTTCATTGGTTTTAACTTCAATCCAAGGCATGAGAGAAAAAAACTATGGTTTTCTGATTCAAGTGTTCAATTGCAGTGTTCAATTACCCTTCTGGCAAAGACTCAGTGATTCAAGTAAGTAGCAAGGACTATGAGAGTTGCAACACTGATGCATATAATGAAAAATTCTCAGACGGTCACACAGTCATCAAGCTCAACCAATCAGGGCCTCACTATTTCATCAGTGGAAACAAAAACAACTGTCTGAAAAATGAGAAACTGGTGGTGATTGTTCTGGCTGACAGGAACAACAAAAACACATACACCAACCAAACAAGTCCTTCACCTTCTCCTTCTCAGTATACAACAGAATCAGTAGCTCCATCCCCGGCACCTTCTCAGCAACAGGTTCCATCTCCAGGGGCAGCACCTCCTCAGCAAAATACTGCTTCTCCACCATCTCCACCCTCTGACCAAACACCAGCTCCAGCTCCTGTTACTGATCAACCTTCTCCTCCTTCTCCTCCTCACAATGCTGCTTCTTCAATTCTGGTCAGTTTTGCTGGTTCTGTTGGAGCATTATTCATGGCCTCAGTTCTGGTTTTTTCTTTCTAAGTGGAGTGTGTATGATGTTGTTGTATGAGTGGTTGAGTATAATTTTTTTAGTTTTACTTTTTTTTTTCTTCCACAGATTCTTTTCTTTTTTCTTTTATGGATTCCTATATACTTTGAGTTCAGTGTTATTAAACTGAACTTTGTTCCGAAGTTGGGATGCTGTTTGATATTTGTTTGTGAAAACTGAGAAATAAGCTGACAAAATATGTACCCTTTTGTGTGCTTCTTATTTGATGATTGTAAAAGTATGATGTATACATGTTGATCTTGAAATAAAGTAAAGCTATTTTTAGTTGTAATAGAGTCACAAAATATGCTAGATTAACGAAATTAGTCCGTATCTAATGGAAATGTTTATTTTGGATTGTTAAGGGATCCCTAAAAGAACACATCTTCATATTTTATCAATAATTTATTTATTATAGTTATGATTGTTTTACTTTGAATAAATAAAGTATAAAAGTCAAAGACTTATTTATACTACTATTTTCTAAAAAGGAATACAAAATAAATAAAAAATTAGCTAAATTAAATTTTATCTAAAATAATTAATAAAAATTTAATGAAAAGGAAAAGCTTTTACTTTCGGTAAAAACTCTTGAGTAAATTACGATGATAATAATATAGATATTTTTTTCATATTAGACTTACACCCTTCCACTTTGCTTTTTCACCATTATAGTGATTTCTTTTATAAAATTAAAGACTCGTGTAATATAAAAGAGAATGACAATGAAATGCTTTTAAAAATAAAGAAAATTTATTGAAATTTAATTTTTTTTTTAGAATTTCTATAATTTTATAAAATATGAAAAATATCTGTTTACTCAAGATTTTAACATTCAAAAAACAGTAAAGAACATTTTAACCAAATTGATAACATAGTTAATACATAATGTTGTATTAATCCCTGTCGTAAATTTATCCCTCTCGTGTGTGTAATCTTGCATGTAACTTCAGATATTTGGATAAAAAGTATTACATTTTTCATAACTTCAGATTAGGTATTCTAATATTGTAGAACCAAACACAAACCTTAGGTGGCACAGGTGCAAGTCAAATTGTTCATTTAAACATTCATTCATTCATGTAAACATTTAATCAAATCAATTTAGTCCCAATTTCACGTTCAAAATCATTAATAATCTAATATCATAGCAACATTAAGTTATCATCATAACAGTACAAGAAATTAGTGGAGGCAAATACATGATGTATTTATGGAGTTCCCAATCCATGTAATGATCGTTTAACTGAATAAAAAACTAAAAAATATTATATTTGTATGCTTTATGGTGGATCCATAGATAACAATCTGCCAAAAGACCTCCTCGCTAAAGTGGATCTGGCGAAATCAACAGTCCTATGCTATAATAAATTGTCAACAGCTATCTATCAAAAATTTTTGCCAAGCTCAACTTTTTTCATTAGTCTAATAGTGTTGTGCAAAATGGAGTCCAAAATTCCAGCAACCTGAAAACCACAGAGAAGACTCGTCAACCATACAAAAAGAGGACAATACAGGTGCTGAACCACAATATGAGATACAAACCGTGAAAACACCACCAATAATAGCACAGACATTCGTAATGAAGTGAGAAAAGGACTTCGGATTTTCTGTTATTAAGACCTGCTCACAAAAAACTATCATGTAAACCAACTGAAAATTATAAAGAAAGGGGAAACTTAATCAAATCCATAATATCCATTTGCAGACCTGCATGGGGGAGAGCTCAAGATGGAACTTAGCAACAGGAATGTGTAAACTCTGTGCCACACTGCTGTGCGCTGTGTACTCATACTCCTCAACTAATTTATAATCTTTTCTTGTTATCACCTCTGTTTTAACCACCTGAAGGTAATGCTCCATCTGTAGCCACAGATATCAGATAAATGTGTAAATCAATCTCCAAGCATCGCAGATGCGCTCATATTTTCTGTAGTTATCAAACATCCATGAAGGTAATAACCATGTCTAAAGTCACCCAAAGATTAGATTCTACTAGAAGTTGTGTTATATATTATAAATGGATTTATTGCCTCCACCTCCATGTTGCTTTCTTTTCATTTGTTATCCTTTTGGATGCTTCAAACAGAGACTACAGATGCATGCCAAAACTAAACACATTTAGGTTCAACAAGTTCACACATTTTAGATAGCAAAACAAAGAGTTAAGAAGGTTGAAGATTAGAGGCCTTTAGAAATCAGTGATATACTTCACCATGCATAGGAGAGTAAAGCTTTTATTTATTTCTGTATTTTTTAATTCTAGAAGTCTAGCAGCAGTCAGTAGTGTATAGAAAAAAGAAAAATGATACTATGACAACTAAATTTTGAAAACTTTCTCTTACAACCTGAGTTGACATCTTTTAAGTGATTTTGGAATATAGAGATAATGAGAAAATAAAAAAATGGAAAGCCACTTAAAAGATGTCAACTCAGGTTGTAAAATAAAGTTGTCAAAATTTAGTTATTATAGTATCATTTTCCTAAAAAGAATGCCCAGATTATGAGTCAAGGAGAAGTGCTGGAATGCAATTTATAGAGAATAATATGTATTATAGTCTAAAAAATGAATAGAACTTCATCACACCCTGGGCATCCTATATCTACCGCATCTTACTCTGGCAGATGCAGAGGCCTATTAACTTCTCCATTAATAATCAAATATGCTGATACAAACCATAACGAGTTAGAGCTTTTTATGTTAAACATTAACTTACAGTAACATTTGCTCCTAAATCACGTGTGTTGATAAATGATAGGCCATTCAGCCTGTCATGGCTGCTACCTACGTAAGGTATCAAGCGCTTCACATCACTCATAACCCTAGGTGACACTTTCCTTCCAAAAGATAAGTGGTTTATGACATGTGACATGTTCATTTGAGAAGCATCAAAGGAATGGGCATCGGATCTAGCTGAGATGACCAAGTTTCCAGGAACCTGCAGAGAGCAAAATAGCTTATTTCAGCATAATATATGTATATTTTTTAAAAGAACAGGAGGTCATATCCACTGTACAACTTTTTTTTAATATTAAAAATAATAGCTTCTATTAAAGGCAAAAAGACAATTTAAAAACTAGTTAGGAACCAAATGTGTCAGTTATTTCCAGAGCAATGTGATCGTTAGTTCATCCTCACACCTAAAACAAGAAAGTACTGGAGTTTTTTTACATTACAGTAAAAGATTAATGTAACCATACAGAAGTTTACCTTCTTAACACGCACATATCCTTCAATTCTACATCCCCCAGCTGATGGTGCTGGTCTTTTATTATGTGACGCAAAATTGGATTTATCCCCCAAACTTAACTTCTGAGATTCTGAAGGGATAGACGCCACTAAATTGTCCATAGTCTGCAGATGAGATACTTCATATCAGGTATGTTTCACTCTAATGGTAAAGAGGTGATGTTCGATTACATTAAAAAGCATTGGGTGGATTCTTTCATGTTAAATTCGATTCAGATAGTGCTAATTTTTAAACTACATATATGTTTACCTTGACTAGGCTATCTGTGTCGCGATCACCGTAATAGGACTCGTGGTCATGATGGCCGTGGTCACTCCTGAAAATAGGAAAGAAGATGACTAGATATTATCAGAAATCTAAAACTTTAAAACCCCAATCACAGACCAAAGAGGTTCAATATTCCGAATGTACATAAACAATAGCTATCTAGATATTGATTGTGTAGATTTCGTAGAATTGAGATTGCCTACAGATAGAATTATTCACTGCTACGACGTTCAAGAAGGAAAGTGTCAGCAGCAGCGCCAAACTACCTTTCATTACTACTATAGGACATGACTCACATCACAAATTACCATATGATCTTCCTTCTAAAGTTAAGCCGGTCCACCTATTCCAAACAAACATCCTTGCATTTTCTCAAATTTTCTTTCATTACCATTGGCCTCTGATCATTATTCCCGTTCTAGACAAGATTTGAGCAAATAAACAAGCATATAATACCTCAAAAAATCGCATGCATATTATGTTTCCCAAAAAGAAAAGTGTAAAAAGAGATCTTGTTATTACCTTACATCACTTCCTTTTCGAAAGATACGAATTGAAGGATACCCTTGTACATGATGGCTGGATATGGAAATGAATACCAAAAAAGACAAGGAAAAATAGAAAAGTTAGCAAAAGTGACAAACGTTTACTTTCAATCAAGCTCAATTAATAAGTATGGCCAATGCTCATCTCCATCTTTATAGTAAGATAAGCACATATCTATAAACTTATATCATAAGATTTTCTGGTCATAATCCATGAAACTTGACATGATTCTAACCTCCCGGATGCAATGACAGAATACATTACATGATATGACAAAAGAACGAATACCTTTGTTAGACTATATGGAAATATCCAATGCTATACTGATCATATCTTTGATAGTCTTTTAGAATTGGTTCCCATATAGTAGGAATATGATTAGTATAAAGGGATTGAGCTCTAGGTTTTGTGATCAAAGTAGCACATCAAATAATTAAGATTTAAAGAGATTATTGTCCCGTCTCTTTTTTTCTGTCCCCGCTCTCTATTGTGGTTGGTAGACTCATAATGCATCTAATTTCAATTCAATGTTTAATATTAAATCGCTTATGGCTTCGGCATGGCACGGTCTTTTCGATATGAATTCAAACCAAGTTGACACGACTTGCTAAATTTCATTTTTTTTTTAAATTTGCACCATTTTGATAATCTCAAAAAGAAATTACCCTACTTTGGTAAAAAAAAAAATCAAAAGGAAATTTTAAGTTTGGTAAAATACTAAAATTGAAAAATCAAGTCTGTTTTCTAATGCCTACACATAACGTATTGCGCATCGTCCAAAATACTCAAACCCCAGGGGAACAATGTTAGATGTCAAGTCTTAAATTTTAAGATTTAAACTTATTTTAACTCTAGAAATCAGCTAGTAAAGCAAAAATTTGATATTTCAAATGTGTTTCATGATAATATTTGAGTTGTTTATGTTAATTGACATATTTTTACTTCAATATTAGTTGAGAAACGCATTTAAAATGTCAAATAAGTTTAACAAAATTTAATTAAAAGATAAAGTTTGAGAATAAAATTAGGTGAAAATTTCGAAAATGATTAATTTCAATTTTAACAAAATCATATTTGACCTTATTTTTACTGTATCTCTAATTTACGTGAGCTTTCAAACAATAAGGAGTTATTCCCTGTTTTCTTCCTATTTTCTTCGGCAGAACGTTAAATCTTTAGTCATTGTTTTCACCAATACATCAGCGTAACTGCCTTATTATAAATATATTATCTCTCTACTTTCAGCCACGCAAAAACTTTCAAAATCATCTACATACGATTCAGTAAAATTATGAACGATAGAAAACGTAAATTATCAATAAACACTACAGAAAGATCAAGGAGATAATCAGCTGCAAGTAAGAAACTGAGTTCTTAAAAAAGGTACCTCCGGCACAATTCTCCATTTTGAGTGCAATCTACCCTCCCCATAACAATACGACCATCCGTCTCGGGATCATATCTACATAAAAAGGCAATCGTAATCAAATTATAAAAGTGTAATCTCTAGGGCTGAGGAAAACACCGTAAAAGTTGAAGTACCTCTCTCTAATTATTTTAGATGCTTTTTCCCATGAAGGTTTCTGAAAGGAAACAGATGACGAAAGTGTCACATAAAAACTTAAACGTTAAACAGAACAACTTCTACATGATTTTTTTCATCACAATTTAGTAATTCATCAATCATATTATATATGCAGATTACATGCACTATGCAGCACTTACACCCTTGCAATGCCATATCATTTAGGCTTCTGCAGCATGAAGTTGCATTAGTCACCATTAAAGTGTATTTGATGATGAGGTTGCATTGCAGTAAGCATTCAAATTAGCCCTTACCCCTACTTACCTAACCGAACGATTATTTCTTAAGGAATAAAAGTTATTGATAATAGAAATAGAAAAGTTAATGGATTTAGACAACTATAAAGACAAGAGGAACCCCTTATTTGTTGAACTAATGTTGAACTAATGAGGAACAAGAAATGAAGATAAAATAATTACCAATCTTTGACTCCAATAACACCAAGGAGCATAAAAATTAATAACTGTAATTGGAAACCTGCCAAAAGGTTATCCAGAATGGGGTTAATGGTACACAAATACTGTTCAGTCCCAGACATCAGAGAGAAAGAACTATTCATCTCTAATATAGCTGAAACTCAAAAAAAAATAAAAATAAATAAAAATGAATGAATTTCTTGATTAACCCACTTACTGGTGAGCATATTTATCAAAATTATCTGTTGTGAGTTCAAGAGAACCTCCAATGGATTCTTCATGTACTTCATTATCGTGCTTTATGTTGATAGTAGCTGGTTCTGAATGGAACTCGTGACCAGTGGTTCTTAAATTTGAATCAATAGAAAACTTACGAACTGTTTTTGTTAGATTCAGCCTGTTCTGAAAACAAGAGGTCACAAATTAAGGACAAGGATTAAATATCAACAAACAGAGACAAGAAGGAATTAAAGCACAGGAAAACATACAATTCATAAAAAGATGAAGATTTTGTCATTTGGAACATAAGGAATAGTGCAAAAAGAAGTATTAAATCTATGTGAAGTACTTCAGCGCCCTGGATTTACATTTAAAGGGAAAATATGGCATATAGAATTTTGAAAATCTATTGATGAACAAATGTTCTGAAGGTTAGAGGAATCTTTATTTAATAAAACTGAAATTTCTACAAGATTCAATGAACAACGTTTTCTAGTGGTTAATTACAGGTTCCTTAGGTCTGAATTCACAAAATTATACAATGTATCTTCGTGAATAGTATCCTCATGTTTAGCCAATTCTTTGCTACTCAATTTCAATGAATACATATGAACTTATCACGTTAAACAAATGGAACTAATAAATACATGGAGATTTTAATTCTTTTGTTGTCTTAAAGACAGACAGTTTAACAGTACTATGGTAAACTCAGGGAGTCTATGACACATTTAATTAACTAATAAAAAACCAAAGTGAAATTTCTAAAACCAGAAGCATAAATGTTTTTTGTAAGAGATGATCAAAAGAAAATAATAGAAACTTACTGTGCCCAGCACATCACTCACATCAACCGCTGCAAACTCACAAGAAAGGGCAGGAAAACTACAATATAAATTGAAGCCATCAGCAAGAAACAATATATAGAGAACAGGAAAGTTCATGAACAGTCATACATAGTAAGAATAATACGATAAATAGCTATAGTTGCTATATGAACTGAACAAGTTATACAAACTCAGAAAAATCATGAAACATATAAAACACAATGATCACAACGGCAACCCTTGATTTCATGCCACTTTCATGTACCATCACGTAATATCAAATGTATAAAAATAATTAAAACAGGGTTCCAGTTTTTCAGCTTCAATTCCAGTTTGAAAAGAAGCTTGAAAGGAAGAAAGAGGTGTACTACATGAAAAATAAAAGGTAAGTAAACCTCTCGAAGTAAATATTTCTGTCTAATAAGAAGTCAAATTACAATTCATTTTCTTTAACAAATTAACCAAAATTTTAATGATTGAGTTATCAAACTCCTAAGAGGTGTCCTTCGTAGATTTTTCAGTGGAGAGTTACACGCATTCTTGATAACAAGAGTGATGGTATACAAATATCATGCAGCACAAGCTCTACGCGGTGTACGAAGTCCATGCGGGAAAAACAATGAAGCTATATACAAACATAGAAAAAGCCTATTTAGCCTTTTACCTCATATTGAAATCTATACGTAAATAGTCCCCATCACTACTCTTGTCAACAATAACAGATGTAGCGGTGCTGACAGACAAATAACTATTAAGTTCCTGCAACACAGTTGCATGTAATAAATCAATATGAATTTTGACAACCAAATTGAGGCATGAGACCTAATATCAATCCTAGAAAAGGCTTCACATGTAATAAACATAAACAATAGTGGTAAAAGCTACAGACCATTCCAAACAAAAACACCATGCAGAGAGCTGCTATTATGGATAACCCTGCTCCTGATAATGAAGCCTCAGTTAAATCCCTTGGGATTTTTCTGCAGACAGAAGACAAACAGTAGGCACATATTTATTAGCAAAGGATACCCGTATATAATTTGAATGCTTTTACTTGAGTAATTTAATTTCTTATTCCACTCTCCCTCAAAGAATAACATGTCATTTAATTCTTGTTTACTGCTTCCATTTATTGTTTTCAGTTTTTCACAAATAATTACAACATTAACACTTTGTTTTTACTTTATTTGTTGTTTCCAAAGATTTACATAAGAAACAAGGAAAACAAACAAAATCTTGTTTTCAGCGTTTCGTACACATATTTATTAATAGGATTGAACTTAAAAACAAAATGACTATTTTCTAAATGTTTGTAAAAACAAGAAAGAAATAAAAACACAAAATAGTTTTTTTCAAACCAAGCAGGCCCTTAATTTTTCGTTTTCAAAATTTATTTAAATATTATTAAACATATCTTACTTTTCAGTTTCAAACATCTTCTCTCTTTAAATCCATGATTTCACACATACCAGATGAATTCCGAGAAGGCACAGGATATTCACCATTTACAATTAAAAGTTAAATTGCTTGTAACAAATACACTAAGTGGACTCCATATACTACCATTTCTTGTACAATTTTAAATTAGTACAATTGTCACTGTCAGTATAAAACATTTAGCACTTTCAGTAAGCAACGATGTATCACATCACAGTACTTAAAAAGGCTTCTCCCTACCGGTAAAAACATTCAATATTTTGTCGGAGATGATAGCTAGCACATGGTTCATAGTATAATATCTCAAAATTAAACTCACCGAGAAAATCCAGAAACATCGCTAATAAAAGTTAAAAACACATGATTCCTTATACGTGTATATGAAGTGAAACATGTTGACAAGGTTCATGCATATAAAAAGTCTTTATTAATAGAGACAAATATCCAAATATCCATTTGGATTATTTATATCCTCATCGTCTAGAAAGTGGTCATTGCACATCCCAAACAAAATTCAAAACTAAATCCTCCATTCACTAATATGTATTTTTGCCTCCATTTTTCACATACACACACTGATTAAATACCGCTTCTTATGCTGCACATTTCCCCGAATCACACACAACTCACAAATAAATCCACGACCATGTTAACTGCAATGTAAGGTTCCTGAAGTGTCCACAACCACAATTGAGGCTGCATCTGTCACATTTATCAATAATATTCCAAATATCACGGAAAACGACGAAACTGCATTTGCAACAGCTTTTAAAACATTTGCCAAATGCATAACAGAAGCAAAACGAATTGAATTGATTTACCGCTACACTACAAACAGAGTCAAATGCTACGCTACAAACAAGAAAAACCAAGTATAGAAAGCGAACAACAGAGAGAGTAATAATCATTATATGAAGCAATCCATAAGTACAAGTTTACATTTACGATCAAATTAATGGAGCCACCGGCATTGCAGCTGAAGATTTATACGTGCATTCAACATAAAGATAGATTGAACAAACAAGGTGATCCAAAAAAAAACACGAAATGCACGATTGTGGAAGAAAAGAAAAGAGAGATAGATACGAAGAGAAGGAGATTCTAACCTGTAAAAATCCACGGATTTGAGTTTGCTGGAGGAAATCATGGTTGCGAGAAAGCAAAATTTTAAGGAAAATAGAAAGGAAAATGAAAGAGGAGGATAGATGAATAGGAGAATAGAAGAAAGCTCAAATCCCAAAGGATTGAGATTTGAGAGTGCAAATGGAAATGTATTGGTATTAGATCGAAGGAGAAGGAACTTTTGCTTCAACTGTTAGCTTTTCCGTTGAGTTTTCCTTCAATACTAACTAAAACTCCGCGCACTCTGTCTCTCTCATTCAGTTTGCGCAAAAATTATTATATTTTATTTATTTTTTATTTTCATTTTTATTTTAAATCTGTGTGTTCAGTACTTCCCACGAATAAAATAGTATAAGAAAACACCTTTACAAAATAAAAAGTATAAAAAAATCATACAATAAAATGTGACTAAATTTGGAATACCTTGTAACTAACTTAAAAATATTCTATATGTTTCATTTTTCCTTTGTAATACTGTGCAGTAGTTGAAACTTTAGAATGCCTTACTATTTTTATATGCATCTATATATATATATATAAATTTTAAATAAATTGTTATAATTTTAATATCCTAATTTATACTTTCACTATAGTTTCATTATTGAAAATTTTAATTTCTAAAACTATTGATGGTGGATTTATTACAAAGGAGTATTGAAATTATCATTGCAAGTTCTTAAATAGCTTCCTCTTTACTCTGCTCATCATGCATAGGGTGGAGGTTTGCACTATCATCATTAAGATATGTGCAAAAAGTAAAAAAGATGAAGGGTCAACTACTGTTTTTAGTCAACATTGTTAAGATTGGGATTTTAATGAAAGAGAGAGACTTTTTATTTTGCAATCTTGTTCATATGACCTATAATGCTATCCAAAAGTTATAACCATGATGCACGAGGAAGAAGAAAATCAAAGAGAGGAAGAAGATAAAGGAAAAGAAGAAGAGGAATCAAAATTTGAGTTATTTTTGAGAAAAAAAAAAAAATAGTAATTTACCA
>Ga0214543_1001548_pt1 | contig 44560 bp, 25 predicted proteins | sample CNSS2metaG_FD_160094 | JGI IMG/M metagenome (GOLD analysis project Ga0214543, IMG submission 160094) | Root nodule microbial communities from cowpea collected in UCLA plant growth center, Los Angeles, California, USA - CNSS2 | ecosystem: Host-associated > Plants > Roots > Nodule | place: USA...
AGAAAAAACACAAAAATATAAAAAAAAAAAAAAAAGAACATAACAGACCATTCCAAGCACTATGCATATAAGAGGGTTTGATGAAGAATGAATAGAAGGCAAATGATGAATTCACAGAAAAAAAAAAAGGACTGATACTAACGGAAAAGTAAATTCAGGATCCCCATAAATGTTAACATCTGGGGCACTGCCATATTCGCGATAACACATGGAACGAGCATCTTCACTTGCATTCCTAGCCACAACCATAGGACACAGTTTTGTGTGTATGTAACCAACACAATTTTGAGGAGGGTTGGGGTTGTGCAACTCAACATGCTGCCCTGAATCCATCAAATGAAAAATATGTGTAATATCTCAGAATTTGAAAACCAGCTATGAAGATTTAAGTACACAAATTGTGTAGCAGATACATTGATTAGTCTCATTAGAAAGTGTGTTGTTGGAACTAACCGATGAGCATTCTGATTCCTATTCTTGACATGTAGAAGCGATCAAGAAACTCATCAATCTCATTAGGATCCTCATAAACAGTCTTCAATTGCTGAACACCTAAGGCCATTGTAGGAACCACATTGTTGTGTCTCACCTTCACAGCCTTAATCATTTCAGTGAATTCTTTCTCATCATCCATATCCTTGATCTCAGGGAAAGATCTAAGGTCTCGGAAAGAATCCAAGTACCAATCTCTAACCTAAAAACATGAACCAGTAGCAGCACAAAGTTCAATATTCAATAATCCATCTGCAGAACCAGAAATTACTTCTAGAAAAACCATAAACTTGCCAGAAAGTGCAAAATGGAAACCCATAAAGGCTTCAAAACATCTTCAACCTTCACATGATTAAATGTAAATTGGTTTTATCGGATTCAAGAAAAGGGAGGTAAAAGGTAGAACCTTCAAAACAGGAACTGTCTGAGACAAGCCATGAGGGAGATCGTGAAGCTCGATGACTCTCCATGCAATCCTAATGGGAAGCTCTTTGTGAAGGAACTGAGCAGAGATGAGCAAACTCTTTGGGGTGGGGTTGGAACCAAACTCCATCATGTACCTCAGACTCACCCCTGTCTGCTTCAAAGCACCCAATTTCTTCACCTCCTTCATCAAACTTTTGCACCATGGCAACGTTTGCTTAGCCTTAACCGACATGTCTTGTTCCTGGACCCGACGACAACATGTACCAAACGAAACCGAGAGCTAGGAACTGACATAGATGAAACCAATAACAGAAACGAGAGTGGAGAGAGAAGTTGAAAAGTGAAAGGACAAAAGGTGTCTGAAAAAAACAAGGGGTGAATGATCCATTGATGTCAAAGGTTTCAGTTTTTGTGTGGCGTTTTGCCGCAGTTTTCTCTCCTTTGTAGATTACAGAATATTCAGAGGCTCTGCTGTTGGCACGTGGCTCTCTCTCTCTCCCTCACACATGTTTGTCTCTTGTTCACTTAACCACAATTACATACAACAAATTATTATATAATCTAACATTATTATGTTTCTTCATCTAATGTCTCGTTATTTCTCAAAGTAAATTTCACTACTCCGGTTCTCTGCAACCTTCTTGTAACTTGAATTTATTTTCCGCTAATACATGGCATGTTATGTCTCAGAGAATTTAGAAGAAGATAAGTATTATATATAAAATATATTAGTGTAAACAACAATAATAATAATAATAAAGTGTGCCTTTTACATTAATCAAAAGAATGTACCATAATAACCTTTGTTTTTCGTTGCAGTCTTAGTAGCATCTAAATATGAAATTAAAAAACTGAATATTACCTAATGACTTTTGCCTCTATCATGGAGCTATTCCATCTTTCACTTTTTTTTGAATATTCATTTACCAAAGCACATGGGAAAGAACATGACAAAACATTGTTCAATTTTTGTGTATAAATAAGAAAATAAACTAAGTCTATAAAAATATGATAATTAGCTTCTAAAATTCAAAGTGGGTCTTAACATTAGTATCAATAGGATGTTTCATTTTTTTTTTAAGAAAACAAATGTATTTTTATTAAAATGAACTTAACTAACATTTAAAATTTTAACTACATTCAAACTTAACAAATGTATGTCCATGGTTGACCTCAAAATTATATAACTAACATTTAAAATTTTATAAACTTGTGTTGACTTTTGTTTCACACTAATAAATAGTTTTCTAGTGATTAAAATTAATTCCAAACACCATTTAATTCATTTTTGTTGAGAATTCAAATGTAACTTTAACTCCCATATTGAGTAAAAATGAAAAAGTTAAACATCATATAAGGATCAAGGTAAATTCATTATCTTAAGGTTTCGAGTTGAGAGTAATATCAATCTTTATGTATAGATTAGACTTATGTTCATTATTGTTAATATAGTCTATTACATTATGTATAAGTTTATGTAAAACATGATACATTACATTGGTCATATTATAACAAGATTTAATTTTGCTGATATGTCTTGATAAATCAATCATTTTGATATTATATATATATATATATATATATAAAATATATTCGCTGATTAAGAAAAGACTATTCCAAATCTGCAAGTTTTATTGTTAACATCTTACTTCCTTAATTTTAGTAGTATTTCATGTGAAACTTAAATTCAAATTTTCTAATCTTTAAAATGCTTAGTATTAAATATATATCATTTGAATATAGATTTATTTTTATACTAAAAAGTTACTATCCTCAAAGGGTAATTTTTGACATACGTGTATACATCCATAATGGACTTTTTAACACGACACTATATACTTTATAAAAACTGATATGACAGAAATTAAGATTAGTTAATAATGACACTAAAGATTGTTGTCGTATTTAAAGATGATGAGTTTAGTAATAATTTATGAAATTGTTTGCGGCCCGTTTGAATTTAGATTCAACTCATTCACAAAGTTGCACGTTGAAAGGTAACATAATAAATAACAGAATCAATTTCATTCACAATTTCATTAGTTAGTCCTAAATATTTCATAAATTTAATTCTATAATTATTTTTTCATGGTGTGATTCTTATTTTAATTTTTTTAATTTAAAAACAAAAAAATTAATAAAAGAATAGAATAATTTTCTAATAAAAATTCAATTTAAAAAATACTCAAATAATTTATATAGTAATTAAATCTCAAGTCATACAATTAAATAAAAATAAAAAACTACACTACTCCTAAAAGGGAGACGAAAAAAATGTAAATTTTTTGTTTATAAAATACAATAAGCTGAAATCCAAAAGTATACATATATAGTAGTAGTTGTTTGAAAAAATAGATAGAGAGAGTAGATAGATGAATGATGATGATAATGTTTGAAATTAGAGTTAAAAGTGAAGTGAAAGGTGAGGCAAAGTGGTTGATGGGAATATGTGAGAGGAGAAGACAAATATGTGAGAGGAGACCCACAAACAGCACATCACACTTCATAACAAAACAACCACTATCCCTACCTTACACTATGCACAATTATTTTTAATGAAATTGATTAAACTTATTATTAAAAATTGATTATCCTAAAAATTTCATTTAAACACATTAATCATAAATAGATTCATCTAAATAAGATAAAGTAAGAGATGCGTCATAAATGACAAATTATTTTGTCATCTTATTAAAATTATCTCATTTTGACTAAGACGCTGTTTTTGGTATAAGACTTAATTTTATTTAAAAGAAAAAAAGAAAATAAACAAATGACGACAAAACTCTCCCTCGTTGTGCCAAGCTGTCATCCATTCTATTTTTAGTTTTATAGTTTATAATTTCTTTATTTTCATCGCTAAAGAAAAAAGAATTCGATGAAAAACAGAGTGGATTAATATAACCTTGAATAACTAATTAATAAATTAAAAAATAAAAATAAAAATGATATAAAAGAATAAAATATTTTCTGACAACGGTTCCTTTCCTAATTCCATCGTTTGTTCCATCTCATTGTACAGCACACACAGGTCGAAGTTCCTCGTTGTGTTGTGGTGTGTTCTGTTTCGTGTGTTGTTCTGCCTCTGCTCTCTCTTTCGCTTTCTCTCCCACTCTCTGTTCCTTCAGTTTTCAGTTTCACCCAATCCAAACCTTCCACATTCTTCTTCTGCATTCTTCCTTCCTTTCTTGACAATTATTATGCATCGCCGTCCTAATCGTCTTCTCTCACCAACCGACTAGGGTTTGTCTTCCACGTTAGGTTTTTCGTTTTCTTGCCGGGATTCTGGGGGCAGACTTAATCTCCGGCAGCTATGGCCTCCAATTTGCAGATGAGTCCTGAGGTCGAGCAGATCCACGGTGAAATTCGCGACAACTTTCGTGCCCTCGCGTATGCCCTCTCTTAATTCTCTCTTCTTATCATTATGTGTATCACTCTACTACTCCTTCAGATTAAGAAATTAATTTCATTGATGATAATCTTGGTGGTAGTGGTAGATGTTGTGATTTGCGATTTTATGATTGTTGACATTGGGGGATTGGTTGATTACCCTCTGAAATGTGATTTTCTGTGATTTCAGACTTGGGGTTATTTGGCCTCTGGGTTGGGTAGTGTTGTAGCTTTTCTGTTCAGGTGATTCGTTTGTATTATTTATGCAGACGAGAAGAGTTTTCATCTGGACTTTAACGGGTAGTGAGACTCTAGGGTGGAGTTGCTTGTTTTTGTTTACCACTACACATGTTTTCGTCTTCGGTCACTGATTTATTTTTCATCTCTTGAACCTCTTAATATTACTGTCTTGGATGACTTAGATTTCCCTCTCCCATTCAAATGGTGGGTTGAACCAGTTGTTGGTAGTGACGTTATCGTTCCTATGTTTCTCTTTATACAAGTGATTTGTGGCTTGGTTGTACTTTTCTTTTGCTTTAGTCTCGAGATAATGTATCCTTAGTTGGTGTTACGATCATAGTTGTTTTTAACGAAAGAACCAGGGATTAATGACTTTTGTGAATAGGTCCCATTGTTTAAGCAGTTGGGTTGGGGATGTGCTATAATGTGGATGATCTGTAATTTCTTGCTTAGTTTATTTATTTGTTGACATGCTTCACCTTTTACATCCAGAAATGGCTTCCAGAAGTTGGATAAGATTAAAGATGCCAATAGACAAACTAATCAGCTTGAAGAACTCACGGACAAGATGAGGGACTCCAAAAGGTTAGTAGTTATGTATTTTATATTTTTAATCCTGTCATCACTCACTGTAAAGTGTATCTCTCTAAATAAGATAATAAAACTTTGAATGGGAGGCAAATGCACTCTGTCCAAAATATCTCCTTTTCTTCTCTCCACAGGTTAGCATGGTGGAAAATTTGCTTGTTATTGTTAAATGTAATAGCAAAAGCTCTGTAATGGAATTTACACCTTATACCAATTTCCCAGGATTGGGTGATGCTAACATGGAAAACAAACCTATTCTATATCGAATATTTTAGGGAAAAGAAATGGGTAGTAATTTTGTTGTTTATCAGGCTGTCGATGTGCTTTCCAGACTTCTTATTTGTTAGGTAGACTAAAGTTGCCCTTTTTCAATGTCCCATTTCTGAAAGAAGTGAAATTCCCTGTGATTAATGGTTTCAGGTTGATAAAGGAGTTTGATCGTAAAATTAAAGATGAAGAGGGGAGAAATCCCCCAGAAGTGAATAAGCAACTGAATGATGAAAAGCAATCAATGGTCAGTACCCAGAACACTTATTTTCAATTTTTCCTTTGCTCATGTTGAAAATACTGTATCTAATTCTTCAAAGTTTGAATTGATCTTCCGGCTTATTCTGTTTTTGACGTGTAACAACTTTATTAGTATTTTTCAAGTAATGGCAATTACTTTGAGTATTGTCAAGACACTTAAAGTGATTCCCAGACGATCAGAAAATAGCTTGTGTCTGAGGATTGTGCACAGTTGTTTCACATTCCCTGTGCATTTAAACAAACAGCCAAGTCTTTGTGTTTGCTAATGTACATTCTTCTTGCAGATCAAAGAGCTAAACTCATATGTGGCATTGCGAAAAACGTAAGTTTGTCTTTATTCTTCCATTTCTTTCTTTAACATATCAAATTGATTTTCTTCAAAGTTATGGAGCAAATCAAGTTGTGAAGACCAGTTTTCTTGATGGGCGTATTCAATATTCTGAATCACGAATTCATGATAAATGTTGCTGCAAAGATTAGCAGAACCAATAAAGCAAAATTCAGTTTCCCTTTTTGTTGACTCTACTGCTAAATAAGGTTTTGGAGCTTTGAAAGGAGGATTTACGCTATCACTTCATAAACAGGTACATGAACACCATTGGAAATAAAAAACTTGAACTTTTTGACAATGGAGCTGGAGCAAGTGAACCTACAGCTGATGAAAACGTTCGACTGGCATCAGGTAAGATGTTTGATGGAATTAGTAACTGGTTCAATGAGGTGTTGTCAGAACTTTACCATATTAATGAAATTGATTTCAGAGTATATTTGTGCTTCTATTGTAATAAGTTTCCATATAGAATTTGTGCATTGTGTGATTACTAATTTTTGCAAAGGCATACTTCAGGCTTTTATCTTTGTTGGTGTGTCCTTCTTGGGGTTGGGTGTGCATTTGGGTAAACAGCTTATCATGTAGTAAAATGACCAATTAAGAGTTTTTTGAATAAGTACCTAAGATTAATGTACTTTTGTTTGAGTTGTTTCTACAATTGAAGAGCAATTAGCTGTAAGCTGTTTTCATAAGCTATTTTGGAGAGCTTGTTAAATAGCTGCGGGCTGTGACACAATTCACAGGTGGTGAGAGCAGCAGCCTTGTGGGGGTACATGAACCAAAAAGGAGGTTGTGGCTTAGGGTGTATGGGTAGGTTAAGTTTCTAATGTTTTGTTTGGATCGGGTTGTATGACCCAACCCTTTTTTAAAAAAAAAATAGAAATATAATTAAAACTGAGAATAGAAACCAGAAGAGAAAAAAGAACTAGGGATTGCATGCCTCAGGTTCGGTCGGGTTGTGCTGACCTTAGGCTTCTTTGTGAAGATGTGTGCAGTTTGGGATTGCAATTTCTGCCATGGCTATTCCGATCCACCATTCTGTGACACCCAATATGACATAGTGCTGCCATGCAAACTCCGATTGTCTCTTCCATGTTCTGTCGATCAATTTTCCATAGCATGACTGCCTTTTTTCATTAACACTGTCAGCTGTTCTGTGTGTTCTCTTAAGTCTCAACGCCTACACATTCACTTATGTCATAAGACAACTTGTCCACAAGCCTTCCAAACACACCCATTGCATGCTTATTATATTTTTGTGTAGCAAATATTAAAGTAACTGGTAAATGTCCTAATTATCTTTAGCAATAATGCCTTTTTGCTTCTATCATAGAAATGTCAAATCAAGAGCTAATCAATGCTGGGACAAAGACAATGGATGAAACTGACCAGGCTATTGAGAGATCTAAGCAGGTGAGTCACTTCATAGTTACACCTCCATTGCTGCTGCTGGACCTTTTTCTTACTTATTTCAAAATGTAGGTTGTACATCAAACAATTGAAGTTGGCACCCAAACTGCTGCTACCTTGAAAGGCCAAGTAAGTCTGATTTGCATTGAGTATCCTAATATGAAGGAAAAAGTGAGAGATAACAATTTGACCTTTATTTCTGTTTATTAATTTTTGCAGACTGAACAAATGGGCCGTATTGTTAATGAACTTGATTCAATTCAGTTCTCAATTAAGAAGGCCTCCCAACTTGTTAAGGAGATTGGTAGACAGGTTGGTATCAATTGATTGCTTCCATGCACTATTTATTTACCTTTCTTCAAGACTGTGTCCATTGAACTAAGTTGTGTTTCCCTATTTCAGGTAGCTACAGACAAGTGCATCATGCTTTTTCTGTTTCTCATCGTCTGTGGTGTTATTGCCATTATTGTCGTGAAGGTATCATTTTCATGTCATCCATTACTTTAATGAATTTCTACTGGATATTTTTTTCCTCTCGAATTATGCTACAGTTTTTAAAGAACTAATGATGATCCGCACTACTGATTGCCAAAGAAATGCTTATGGTCAATGTGTCATCTACAGATTTTTCCGCTGTGCACTAATAAATGTTTCATATTTATGCAATACCTACTCTATCTTTCTGTTTTAACTGTTATCTTGTGTAGATTGTGAATCCCCACAACAAAGATATTAGGGATATCCCGGGATTGGCACCTCCAGTTCCCACAAGGAGGCTTTTGTATGCAAGGACAACAGATCATTTCGATTAATTCTTATATTTGAACAAGAGTGAACTGCGTCCTACTCCTACCAACTTGATTCTTGTTCTCATTGCTGCGGCGGAAGTTAGAGGATTGTTGTCTGGAGGCATTATTTTGGTCTCTTCAATTAATTAAATATTGTACACTTGCATACCCTTGTTTGTGATTTTATGTAAATCACACGAGAGCCTTCTGCTTTTCTTTCGAGTGCCATGTTTCGTTATTGTAACATTCCAAAAGTGTAGGACCAGAGAAAGTAATGCTGTTAAATTCGTTCTGTATATGTCTAATTCAAAGTGAGATTTGTCCCCGCCCCCTCTCCTATTTCTCTTTAATGTACACACACTTTCCGAACTCAGATGGATTGCTTTTGTAAATTACGTTCAGGGTTGAGCTTGCAGTTGTTCATATAAAGTTTCTTTGGCCTTCAAGCCTTAATATTTGTTTAATTTAACTTATTTTTGAAAAAAATAGTTACTTGTCAGTTTATCGAAAGTCTTATAAAAGATCTTTTAGTTTTCTTCTATATTAACAGTTACTTAACCTGCCTTTTTGAATGAGAAAGAACGTGCTCTGTTCTCTAAATTCCAATAATGTTCTGAGTGTTCATCCGTTAGTTTTTATGTTAGGACTCATCCTTAACTGTAGAAGACGCAACCCAAATCAGAATGTATTAACAGATTTCTGACTTACAACTAATTTTTCTCCAACACTAGCTTGCATCGCCTTGTCTAGAAATTTAGAAAGTTATTTTGTTTGTTACACTGCAATGAGGTGGAATAAATAATGGAGATACACGAAGAAGCAAGTCTGCCCTGATATGTAAGTTTCAAGTAAAAGACCAGTATATCTTATTCTGATGATCTCTATCCCTAAAATCAATTGGTGATTCACTTTTAAGAATATATACACACACACACACACACTTTTGCAACACAATGATTATTATACAAATAGATACTTAGAGAGACCTTTTCAAGGAAAACCAACCTTTATTCAAAATTTTGTGCCCCAAATGGTGGTAATAAATTTAGACTGATATAGGAATTAAGAGGAGACTGGGTCCCCCACTCTGGTCTTATACCCCAGATCAACACATGACAAAGAACAAGCGAGAACGATTCCATTATAAAGCATACTATTTGAGAAAGAATAAAGAGTGGTATTTTTTACCAACTTCCACTTGTTCTTTCTCCAAAAGGGGAAAAATATATGATGAATATTGTAATGGGGTTTTCATTTTCCTGTGGCATGGTTGGCTAGCTGCATGCGTCCAATATGAGACACCCTTGATGACGAAATTAGCGGTGCTTCTTCATCAAAGTTCATATCAGAAAGAGAACCATTTCCTCCATTGTTACCAACATTATCTGCCACATATAAATCAGATGACCTCTTCTCGAATTTCCAGTCCTGTATGTCGATGGAATTTGATCAGGCAAGATGAATAAACTAGAAATTAAAATGACCATGCTAAAATATGCGATAAAAATTTCCTGATCTTTGTCAGTTACTTCATTCTTAACTCATATTAACATGCATAACAAGTTTACATAGACTCAAACACAAATTCTGAAGTTATGCCAAGAAGATACCTTTGTCATTCGATCTGGAATAATTTCAGCAGGTGATTGAGAGGCTCTGACATCCCTAACCTTGATGTAATTGTACATCACAACTCCACATAGTGCTGCAGGTAAAATATGAAAGGATGAGGAGGGAGGGAGATTAAAAAGAATTGATCTTTTCAACCAAAACTTACCAATAGCATAGCCAATTATGTTCAGCCATGTTATTGCTGACTCTGGAAATATAACGGTAGAAAGGGCTATCAATATCCAGTCTTTAAGCACTCCAGCAACCCGTATGGTTACGGCACCAGTTCTACCGATTACTAAGAAAATGGAAAAATTCAAGGCTAAAGCACACAGAGCATTGGAAAAGAATATCCAAAAGTTGAACTGAATCTGCGAAACTTCCATCACGGGCTTTTCCAGCAGGTACCAAGGCACAAAGAGAAACACAAAACTGCATTCAACAAAGTACAAATCAATGAGCAGATAACATATGGTAAGCTGGTTTTGAACAAATGCAAGCATTGATGCTACCGATAACAGCGTATAAACTACCTAATAACAGAAGCAATAAAATTGATATGACAAAAATCATATACTTATAAGAAACTAAAAGTACAAGAATGACTTCTGCATACATTGTTTCAAGGATACTTTCTACATATCTGTATTTGATATTTGATCGATAATCATCTATGTATGGATGTAGGATGATAATAATTTATAATTTTTTATTTTATCAATATTTAAGTAAGAAAGACGATTTTAATTTGCACATGCAGAGTTGCAGTTATATATTTATTATATTTTAAGGTTTTTTATAATATGAATATATCATGTACAAGTTATTTTTAAAATAAGAGTCTCCCCCTATTTGATACTGTGCATCATACATTTAATCACGTATTAGCACATAATTATCTGCCAAATCAAATCCATTGAGGGTAGTATATCATCTTTGAAGCTTGGACATGCCTCTTAAATAACATGTTCCTATGTGTGACATGTACCTAACACCGACACGCTTATGTCACGTATTGGTGAAGTGTTCAATCTAAAAAATTTCTATTGTTTTGACATAATTTTAACACAACTCTAACACAATTTTAATAAAAATAAATACAATGATTTTCTAAAAACTCAAATTTATTGTATAAGTTTCTATTATAATTACAGAAATAAGAAACAAATCTTATATGATCACAAATACATGAACTATATATGTAGTATTGAGAATTTTATATTTAACCTCCTATCATATCTTCATAAAATGTGAAATTTTTTAATATGTTCTCTTTATATGAATCTCGACTAAAGTGTCTTTTTCAATTATAATGATCAAGAAGGAGATGCAATGTCTTTAATGAATTATATCCTCTGTTCACACTTTGAATGTTAGATAAATGGATTAAATCAATTTTTGTGTAGGTGACAATATGATTCAACTATTATATTTGGCTAACAATATTTATAGATGATTTTGAATATATAAATCTTGATTGTCAATTTAAATAATTCATAATGATTTAATATATAGATCTATGTTCTGGTGTCCTGCATTTTGGGAGTTACACGTGTCAAAGTGTTTGTGCCTGTGTCATGTTAAGTGTCCGTGTCAGTACCTACATAGACCATAACTGATGGGAACATGCTTTGTATGGCTAGTAGGAACAGAGAAATTTGTACAGGTGGGTTAATATGACCTCTGCATAGACTCAATTAACTTATTTATATATAGAGAAAACCACAAATATACCTGCATGGAGCTATGTAATATAAGCTTGTAATAGGATTTAAACTCAAGCCCTTTTTCTGTAAAAGGACTTGTGTTAAGACGAGTCTTAAAGCTTCAGCAAAAATGCCCGTGACCTGGTAAACTGTACCAACTACATTAAAATGAATTTCTCCGTAGGAGGAAATGACAACTCCAACACTGACCAGCAACATGTTGAAGAACACATCGCATCTTGCTTTGTCAGTGCCACAAATAACAGCCACCAGGAATGTTGCCACGGGCACTGAAAAATCATGTTTTAGAATCAACAAAATAATCATTCAGAGGGGTAAGCAAAGCATGTGATGTCTGTTAAAAACGTACTTAGAGCCTTCAGCATCTGGATGAATGCCACAGAAATATGCAAATAAGCTGTGTTACCAAACCTGTAAAGACATAATAAATTCTTCATAAAAACATGACTGTTTTTTCACAAGTACTGATATTGCACAAGGTGTGAGCATGCGATTAGAGAAACACAAAACATCCACCAAAGTAGTACAAGTGAGCTATCATAATTTTCTTACAAACATCATAGCTTGAACGGATTAATTAAAATGATAGAAAATTAACAAATTACAAATGTGTGAGTGTTCTGATCCCAAAATTAACCTTGTTTTAACTTCTAAACAATGTGGAACTATTAGATATACTAGCACCGTGGTGACACAAAAAGTAAAATACAAGTTTGAGGCAAGTATAATACAATGACTTAAGGCCACACAACCTATTCCACAATGACCTATCATTGAATAGAGAATCATGGTCATTCCAAACACTGAATGATACACTTTTCTCTTTATTATGCCACCAGATTCTTTCAAAAAGGGCTTTCAATAGAGAACATATAACTTCATGCCTATAGTACCATCTTAATAGTTTTAGTCGATTCGCCATCTCCATTCTACTGCAGGCTAATGTCCGAATATCCTTAAACGGGTTTGTTTACATTAGAAAAAAGTTTTGAAAACAAGATCCTGCTGAGAAACTGGTTAAGTCCCAGGTCTAGATAATTCAGAAGAGTGGTGCAGAAAAGAAGGGTAAAAAGTAGGCCAAAATCAGTCAAAGCTAATTAGCAAGTAAACAAGATTTTTCACAGATGTGAAGGATACTCCCATTATCAAATCTGAGGGTAAGTTTGATCCCAACTCAGAGCAACTTCAGTTTGCCCGTGTTGAACTGCTTACCAAAGACTTGAAGCAAAGAAGGCACTTATCGGTATCACGCAAGTTGCATATCTGCGATGCAATAAAGAAAGTGCTTAAGAAAGAAGTTGACAAAGGAAAAGAAGTTCAAAAAGCCTTCAAATCAAAGACACACTTACATTTCAAATGTCATTTTCACAGGAGATACAACCTGCAATCACAGAAAAGGAAAATAACTTAAAATAATCAAATAACCAGGCAAAGAAAGTGATCCAAACAAGGGTAATGAAAAGAAGGCACTAAAAAGTTCAGGTAAGAGGAAGAGTTGTGCAAAGGGCACAAAGTAGGACATCTTAATGAAAATGAAACACTAACATCAACACTTACAAACACGTATGCATATAAAAAGGTTTTTAGAAATCACATCATTGAGTTGAGATTCACCCAAAAAAGAAAACTATAGTTAACAGAACATGACAGCGGTGCCCCTAGATGCGATAAAGATCAAAGCCTATACACTCGAATAAAGAACACAGTAACATCCACCGTACAAACTTAGCACACAATTCCACTTTTTGGTCAAAACAAAGCCAACGCTGAATACTAAAGGCAAACAAAATTGACAATAAACCAGCAAAAGGAGCGCATTCTCAAAGAACAACACAACACCAAAACAGAAGCGCCATAACATACCTTAAAGACCCGGACAAGAAAAAATGCCACTGCCCCAGAAAAGCCCATGTGAATCATGGTGAGTGTTATAGGAAGCGGAAAGTTAAAGTACTTTGGAGACAGAACCCACTGCAAAAATTATTAGAAAGAAAAAACATGATACTACATTGGAGATGCTTCAACTAAAAGTAAAAACTAGTTTAAGGTTGCTATGCATATATACATTCGTATTAATATACCTTGTTGTACAAAATGACTCCAGAAGAAAGCAAAATGTAGACAAACAAGTAGAAATAAGTGAAGAAAAGCGTTTTGTTAATCATTTTGGTCGCAAAGAACGAAGAAGCTCCTGAAGCAGAAAAGGCTCAGTTACACGAGAATCCAAAACTGGGATGAGGTGAACGCGGTTGCTCAAGACCCATCTCCTAAAATGGAGCAAAGTTCGTATCTTTGGAGTTGCAGCATCGATTCAAACGCTGGAACACGAAGAAGAGAGAAAAGGGCACGTGCAGAAAAGCCAAGAAGCTAAGCGTTTGTGGCGATCTATGGCGCGAAGCAATGAAGAGAAGATCCAGGTTCTCGCGAGTGGGGTTCAAACGAAGCAGAGAGCGCGTGAAGAGGAGAAGAAGCGTGTGAGAGTATATGTGTGTGTGTGAAATGGGTGACTCTGCAGAGGATGAGTAACGGACCTGCAACATTGGTACTACACAGTACCTTCTGTCTCTTACTTTTTAAATTTTTTTATATATAAAAAATATATATATATATATATATATATATATATATATATAATATTCCTCTAAATTATTTTTTAGTTTCAGAATAATTTTATTTATACGGAATTTAAACAATAACACCTCTTGAACTTACATAGAAACTTTTATCAATTAAAAAAAAAGTTTAAGCATGTGTGGTTTGTTTCTAAGGAGTTTGACTTGTGTAAGCTATGATATAATTTACAAGTCTTTACAAAATAACCTAATGCATGTTGGAATGCAATGCATATTTAAATTTTTTTTTAAAATGATCTTTTTAAAATTTTATCTAAACTTATCCTTCGTATATTTCCACTCATTGAATATTGTAGCAATGTGAATAGTTTTATGTTTGTAATTAAATTGAGATAAAATTTCACTTTGTATGATCTTAATTTTTAAAAATTTTGTGCGATTTTGGAGTGGTATAATTATTGTGCTTACGTTACGGATACATTGTGCATTTATGATGTTGTGTCGGTGGTGATACTGCGATAGAGATATTGGGATAGAGGGAGCATATGAAATAAAAAAAAAAACTAGAATTTAAAATCAACAATTTCCTTAATCTAATATTTTAAAATTGGAATACAAAATTTACTAAATAATATCACTCGTGATTTTTAAATTTGCTTAATTTGAAGCAAAAATTATAGTTGAATTAGATAGATGTTTTGAAATATTATATCCACGCATTCACCAAGGCAAACTAGATTATTTTTCTTTATTTAAATCATTTGAAAGTTATAACTAGTAAATTAGTTGTCAAGGGTTGATATGTGCATAACATGTATATATTCAATTGAGTTAAGTATGTTTTATTTTGATTTAAAATTGAAATTCGTCTTGTATGAAATTTTAATAAATTTTGATTTTTAAATTTTAAAAATAAATGAATATAGTCATCTTCATCTAATTTAGTGAACTATATTTTAGGTGTTTAATGCATTTCGTAATAGATATTGAATAAAAAATATATCAAACCGTGTAAATAATTTTAATACTAACATATAATGTGTTTAATACGTCAATAAAGATTAATGTAATTTGATTAATAAGACTATATTCATTCATTTTTTAAATTTAAGGACAAAAATATATCGAAGTTTGAAACAGAGATAAAGATGAATTCCAATATTAGATCAAAGTTTAGGAAATGAAAACATACTTAATCATATTGAATTGAATTAGTACTTTATCACTTCGATACCTGGCATTTGAAAATTAATATGAAGATTAATATATGATTAATGAGCTCAATTAACTTTTAAAAAATTTCTGAGATATTGGGTATTAAAGTTTGATCCAGCCCATTTTTTGATGGACCGATGAAACTTTTGTAAGATATTTTTTCGTGCACTCCCAGTATTACTAACTGCATCCTCATCGTCTCTGTAATCCACCACAGAGGAATGAGAGAGACATCGTTTCGGAAAAAAAGATCATCCTCAAAGCTTATTCTAGAAATTTTGAAGAACTCATTCCAGAAAATATTATATATGTATCAGAAAACTGATTCTGAAAATTTTATTATGAAAAATTGTTTGAAAAGGTATTTCACGTGTTCGAAAAAGTTTGTTCTATAAATTTTATTCTGAAAATTCTATTTAAGAAATATTATTTTGTAAACTCTGTTCCAACTATTCTGTTTTGGAAATCATGCTCTAAAAGAAGTTTTGTAAAGTTTGTTCTGGAAGATTTTGAGAATAGGTTCCAAAAACAACGTTTACAAAAGATAAAAGATAAAATGGTCGTTTTAAAAATTTGGGATGTGCATTTAGAAATTACGGGCCGCCAGTAGAGAAAACTCTTTTTATTAAATGCAAACAATAGATTGTGATGATATATGGTTGGGTGACCGAAAATTTGGCCAACTTTATTTTTCTTATTTCAAAGCCAAACTGATGCAAAAAAACAACTAACCTAGTTTGAAGACAATCTGGCATGTCTAGGATACCTAAAATTTTTATAATTCATATATCAGAATTTGTTTATTATTCCCACAGTTAGGTTTTATTTTTTATTTTTTAATACTACATATGAGAGTAAGCATTTATTTTATTTCCTGAAAGAGTTGACACCATCACTTTGGTCTTAAACTTTGATCCTTCAATCATTGAAGAAGTGACATCAAAATCATTGTCTTATGCAAATCACAGGTTGATGTGTTAAATTGATGACATCTCTTATCTTCCAGGAACAACTCAATTAATATTTCCAAATAACACATTGGATTAATATTATATTCTTCTCATCAACCAATTAAACCAACCTTAATTTTTTAAAACACTAAATTGAAGTCACTCCAATTTTTCATTATATCAGTACCATTTATTTTTCCAGAAAAAACAAGTGGTCATCTCATACAATACATATATATTTTTTATAGTTTTGATAAGAGATGGTGTTCCGTTCCAATATCGAGTGAAACAAAATATTCAAGAAAGTTTATTAGAATAGGTTTTAATCTGACTTTGATCCTATGTTAGAAATTGGCTTTGAGCCTAACTCAATCCTATAAAATCAGCTTGTAAGGTAAAGTTTACACTTCACTTATATATTGTGAATTGGTCTTATCTCCGATCGATACGAGACTTCCAACAAATATCGATTAAAAGGTAGACTTTAACCTAATTTAATCATATTCGGATAAAATTTGTATTTATTTATATATTATAAATTTATCAACGTGGATTTTCGACGGTTTCAACACAGGAATTAGTAATATTACTAAATTTCCAAGACAGCTCCGATCAGAAAATGGGGAATTTTAGGTAGGAGGTGATTGTGTCACTATCATGATTGATGAGAAGCACTTTGTATCCTTTGCAGAAGACATTTATTAAGAAAAGAAAGAGACATAAAATATGGAAAAATGTTGGATTTATGCATAATTAATAATTATGATTACAAAATGGATGGATGAATGGAAGTAAGGTGACAGAAGCAGCTAAGCTAACTATATTATATAATAAGTAAAAGATAATATAAGATGAAGAAGGGACAAAGGAGTTTCAACTACTGAGACGACACAGCAGCACCAAACCAGAATGCAGAATGTTGTCTCAATTTTTGATATCCCAACAGCCTCAACTTCCACCCTAATGCTTCACATGATTTTTCTGAAAAATTCACGAGTTCCTCACCGAGGAATCATTTGCAAGAATCCCATGATGCCGACTTTTTTATTTATGTCAAATCTTCTTCATATCAATTCATATATGCAAAAACATTGTTTCGTCTCACCTTCATCCCTCCTTTCATATTTCATCACTTTTCAATTCATTTTCATATGTACTTTCAACGTCATTTGCTATTAAGTCTCTGTATATATTTCAGATATTGTTCTGACTTTATATTTGAAGTATTTTATGTGTGGAAAATAATTTTCATCTTTTATTGTTTGACGTGGTGGATCATTGATTAATGTATTATTATTATTTTTCTAAAAGAAATTAATGATTCATACTAAATCACGTTAGAAAATAAATAATAAAAATAAAAAAATAGAAGTTATAATATTATTTTTTTATATTTTAAAGTACAATTGTTATGATTTTTGTCATTTAAATATGTTTTGGAGGTCAAATAATAATCTATATTTAGAGTGATTTTGATCTCAACTTTACATCATGTAAAATTATTAGTAGCACCAAAGTAAATTTTTAAACTAAATAAAAATAACATCAAACAAAATGCTAATTTTTTTTTTAAATAAACTCACCTACCATTTTAGTCTATTTTAGCACTCATCGTTGAAACTCTTTTTTTGTTGTTTAAACTGGAAAGAAAAAAGTAAAATTTATTGAACTATAAAGATATCAAACAATTAAAGTAGAGAGCATGTAATCAAGTGATTGTTGTTTAATGTTGTTTTAAAATTTGGGTGACAAGGTATAATCCATATTTTAAAAAGCATGTGTTGTTTTTGTTAGGAGGGGTTTGATTAATGAAATGTCTATAACAAGGTGTAGTCGTCTAGTGTGGGATATTTCCCATTTTTGGTTTATTTATTTATTTATTTATTTTTTTGTTAAGCATGTGTAGTGTTGGTTTTGGAACTTTCTTAACTACATGTGTATAACAAGCACAATGACATTAGGGTTTAGGGTCCCAATTTTATGCAATTAAATTTTAGGACATGAGGACCCTCCGGAGGGTCAAGAAGACAAGGTAAGAATATAGCTTTAAAGGTGAGTTTCTTTATTGACCAAAAAGGGTTATTTCTCTTTTCTTTTCTTTTTCTTTGTCCTTGAGTGAAAAAATAAAAAATAAAAATGTGAAGTGAATGAATTGAAATTCGCACACATTTCACGTTATTTATTTACGTGTGTCTGTGTGTGTGGAGGGCAGTAGAAGTACAAATTTGAGTTATTCTTAATGTATCGAAGGTGTGTTCTGACAAAATCTAAGAACACAGGAAGCAAATGATGTCTGAAAGATTGAGTGTGAAAAATGAAATTTAGTGGGCAATGTCGGTTGCATTTGTTTACGTTATCTGCTATGCTGCCACTGTTGTCTCTTTGCTTGGTTTACCCAAAATGTAATTCAGACATAGAAAAGGAAGAAAAAGTTTATTTTTATATTTCTTATTCAGAATATCTTCTAAAGCTTTTTTTTTAACCTTTTTCAAAGTCATTAAAATGTGTAAGATTGAATTTAGTGTATTTAATATGGCATTCACAATCCATGTTTATATTATATTAGTTGTAATTGTATTTTAGTGGTAAAAGTTAATCAGTGGGGGCTTAGATCATAATATATATGTCCAATTTTGGGGAATTGATTAAATGTCAATAATGTGTTAGGATGAAAAAATTATTAGAGATCATTTGTTTTTATATAGATACTTTAAAATGTGTTTATGAAAAAAAAATGCAGTTTGGATGAGAAATTTTTAACAAATTAAAATTTTGAAAATTTATTAAAGTAGATTGATCGTTAGAAATTATAGAATTTCAAAGTTTATTTAAAAAAATAAAAATTTGTTTTTTCTTTAATATTTTATCATTCGTATTTATGTTGGCCTAAATTTTTTTTATTCATTGTAGTCAATTTTTTTATTAAAATTATATTTTTTGTATATACAGAAATTAATTTTCAATCAATGTTACCCATACTAATCATTACCAAAAGTCCGTTAGAGTCGTAAAAAAAATAACCTTAACAAATATTACTCAACAAAAACTCGTGTTAATATTAATTGGGAAAACCTTATCAGAATTTAGAAAAAAAAAATTCAAAAAAACTCTGAATGATAATTTGATTATTTACTATCAAAATATTTTTTTTTCATCTAAACAAGAAATTAAAATTTAATAAATCCATCCTAATTTTTAATAATAAAAATCCATCCTAAATCTATCTAAACTTCTGAATCAAAAATAATTTTCATAACCGGTTAGAAAACACCAAAACTTATAAAAAATATTTTAGGATTTCATTGAAAAGTAAATTACTTTTTTTTAGATAATTAAAAAAATATTATATCAAACAAAATAAACATATAGTTGAATGCACCCAGATGAATAATTTTTATTTATAAACTAAATATGTCAAGTGATACAGTAAATATGATCTGCATTTGTTTTTGTTTTGACAAAGATTCTTCACATCGATCAGGTTTAGGTATGAGTATGAGTATGTGTAATATTCAATTTTCTTTAATTGGATATGAAAATAGAGATAAATATATTGGGATGAATATGGTCTGCATTTGTTTTTGTTTTGACCAAGATTCTTCTTATTGATCAGGTTTATGTGTGAATATGAGTATGTGTAATATATTGGGATATACAAATGAATCCATATTAATGAATATGGTCTGCATTTGTTTTTGTTTTGACAAAGATTCTTCACATCGATCACGTTTAGGTATGAGTATGAGTATGTGTAATATTTAATTTTTTTTAATTGGATATGAAAATAGAGATAAATATATACATATCCACTTCATCCCACAATCTTATACCCATCCCAATGTCCATCTTTATCACTTTATCACATCCCGTTTAAATTACTGAAAAAAAAAATACTCACAATTTATTAAATAACCTAATATACAAACACTTTTTATTACTCTCTTTTGATTGTTTTACTTATATAACAAGAGTTGTTATTTCTCTTATCACAATCTTGATTGCATATTTTATTCGATTATGTTCAAATAGTATTATTAGTAGTGAATTCAATAGTTTTAGATTTCACATTTGATTAGTTTTACTCTTCTCTAATATTTTTTTCATTTTTTTTTTCACATAAAAATGTTTGACTATTAATTTCAAGTGTTCAATCACATTATTAGATAATATAAAAAAATTATCTTTTTATATTTATTTAATTATTAATTTTTGTTTTTTTTAATAACTTTTATCGTTAAAATAATTTTTATTATATTTCAATAGTTCAATTAATTTAATATCTAAACAATTTTTTTTAGATCTCTAAGTTACTCTCTGCATTATTATACATCTAATTATACATTTTTTTCTTTATGTTATTTCCTTCAATGATATATCAAATTTTTTACAGCATTTTATATTTTTACTTCTTTTTAACATTTTCATTTGTTATTTGCTTTTATTGTGTGAAATATTATTTTTATGATTTTCAAACAATTTTATTTATTTCTAACTCATTCTCGATTGTCTAAAGATGCTTTTTTTATTATGTGAATTAATGTTTTTATGATTTTTTATATAATTTTATTTATTAGTGCAATCTTATAATCGTAATTGTATAAATATGTTTCATTTACCATAATATAATAAGTTAATGTCATTGTTATTAATCTTGTTTATGATACTTTCATATAGATTGGGATTCAAAAGATAAAAGATCTCTGTCTAATTTTGAATGATTAGTTTAATATTTTCTTTTTTTGCGATTTGGTTTACGTGATGTTAACATTTATCATTGTGTTAAAAAGAGATATCTAGACAAAGGCAGTCTAAGAAACATTTGAAATATTTAAAATCTTGATTTTTTATTTTTTAATTAAATGATAAATTTTATTAATTTTGTTTCATCAACGCTTGCAAAATTAATAAATCTTTTGGTTATTATGAAATTTTATGTATGTGTAATCATGTAATATTAAATATTTTATATAATTCTTTCACCTTGATCCAATTGTTATCTATAACTTTAATTAGATATATGTAGTGTTGTAAGTTCTTTCTAAATATTAATATGTGACATCGAAGAAAAGAAAATAAATTATTTTGATATTATTTGATAATAGTATATTTTTTTATTTTTTTATGAAAGTTAATTAATTGATACCGAAACACTAAAAAAATAGATACATACATGAGTACAAATATATCTACTGGTATGATGAAAATGGAATATGACAAAAATTTTATACCTCTTACATAAAAAAAAGGATATGAATAAATATTTACCATCATCCCATTCTCATCCCTCTCTTAAAAATAACTATTTTTCTAAATTTGAGAAAACAATTGAAATTCATGTGAAATCCTCATGAAACCAATAGTTGGCATAGGTAAAACTAATCATATAATGAAATAAAAATAATTAAAATCAACATGTGCTTATTTGAAAACAAAAAGTATTTACATTTTTTCAATAATTAAATAAAGATCAATTTTTTTTTTCTGTAAAAACTTGTTGGAACCTATATATCAAGCTAAGTTCAATTAGTTTGAAGAAATTGATTAGAAAAAAAATGTCCATTTTTTTAGTTATAGAAAAAAAAGAAAAAAAATTACATACTCTAGTTAAATAAAATAAAATCATTGTAATACATAAAAACTCCCCCTAAACATATAATGCAAATACATAGGCTGAATTAAATCTTGGTATGAACTTAAAAGAACAATTTGACAGTATCAATAAATACCAGATTTATTAAGTGCCTTTTCTGATTAAAGAAATTGTGGGATATAAGAAAAAGTGATGAAAGAAAATGGTGAGCACGTACATATTCACTATATCACATAATTTTCTATAGTTTAGGGTTTGCAAAATAATGTTATGTGCTGCCAATGATTTCATTTTGTGTTTTATAATAATCGCAATGATCCAAAACCTAAGTACACCCTGTCAACAATATTGCGTGCATCCAAGTAACACACAACATAACAATTAATTAAACAATGTTGCATCACTATATATTACCTAAAAAAATTACAATTTATCTTTATAAAATCGATTCAGTAAAATAAAATTTCTCTTATATCTAGTCAATTAAGATATTTTTAATCCTTCTTTTATCACTTTTGAAATGTATTAAAGAAAAATCTTGCATTATATAAAGATGTTTCACTAAAGAAAGCTCAAAATCTAAATGTTTCTCATACCAATAAATTAATAAACAGAAAAATGCATCTTTTGCTTTCTAACCTTTTCTAACAAAGGAAAAGAAACCTAATCCTTCTTGTTTTGTATCGTTTGTTCAGAATGTGTAGCACAAGATTCTCTCTTTTTTTTTTTTTTTTTTTTTATTAAACAGAACATTATCTGTATAAGGAAAAATATCATAGGAAGAAGCAAAAAATATTCTTGCACTAACGTAGAAACATTTTTAACCCTTTCTTAATCATGCTGGAACACTTCTTAGTTAAGCTTACTCTGCAATGAACCATTCTTAAGCATGTCAATAATAGCTTTATTAAATTAAAATAAAGTTATGCTTTAGCATGGTATATGTATATTTATCACCTTTGTTTCTGCTAATTTTTTCTTTTGACTGGGCCCATTTAAATTCAATAAAGAAGCACCATATGATTAACCAAGTATATAAATCAAACTTAAAACAAAATTATGGAGAAAAAAAAAAACACAATAATTAATCAGTGTTCAAAAGAGGCATTGACTGCAAGATCTGTTCAAGAAAGAAAACATAAATAATTGTGCTTCTCTTGCTAAACAACAATGTCAAAAGCACAGTGATCGTCTTTTTAGATGAACAATTTTTTTTAATTGAAATTGGTAATTTAATTCGTTCATACCACATATAAAGTAGAATATATATGATTCACAATGTAAAAAATAAATAAAGAAATTATGAATCGCATGCATGCAAACTAAATCACATATTATATTAAGTGGTTGAGTGAAAGGAGTCTTATTAATATTTTACATCTTCTTAAACGTGATATTTATTATTAGAATATGATTCACAGTGTAAAAAATAAATAAAGAAGGAAAATAAAAGTATAAACACTTATGAATCGCATGGATATTATATCAGGTAGTTGAGTGAAAGGAGCATTATTAATATTTTTCATCTTCTTAAACGTGATATTGAATCACGTAATTCTTATAAGTAAATAATAATAAACAAAATTTTATTGGAAAATTCTTTTATTATAAATCCGAGACGTTATTTGTTTCCCTACTAAGTTGTTTAATTGACTAACTAAATTTTATTCTTTACAAGTTTTATTTGTTATTTTTATTTGAATATCAAATTTTAACGTATTATTATCATTGGAGATGTTTTAATTTTTGAATATGTTTAATTTTTATAAATCTTACAATTTGAATCAACTTTCAAATTTCTGTATGATAACAATATGTTTTGATTTTAACATTGTGTTACTACAATTCTTTCTTCAAAAGACTTGTTTCTTTCAAATTTATTTGAATTCAATATAATGAAATATTTAATAGTTTATTTAAATGACTTCACTTGTACTTTTTTTAAAATTTTTAAATATTTGCATAACACACCACAATTATAACTTACTATTTATCACCCTACACGTAGGGCATGATAACAAGTGATTCCTTTTTCCTTTCTTTTTTTAGCTTAATAACAAGTCATTCTCTGCAAACAGAATGATAACTTTATAATCACTAACACTAATCCAAAAGAATTACATTTAACTGAAATGTGAAGCAATGCAGCTCTGATGAGAATATGAAAGAAAAATTGATCTAGCTGTGTCACACACACTGCTTCAAAACCAGAATAATTTACCCAAAAGAAATATGATGCATGCATGGGACCACAAAACCAAATCACTGAAACTTCCCTATGTGTATGAATTATGGAATGTATGTAATGAGCTTAAGCCTTCCAAACCAATCATTGCTCCATACAGTAGGGAATGTATAGCCCTAATAAGTTAAATTTGTCATATATTTCTCATCACATTACAACATTTTTTGTCTTCTACACCATCTCTTTCACATCAAACTCTACAACACCCTTATCCCTAATTAGGTATTAAGTTGTAGTACTTCCTTCATCAAACAGTTCCTCTCTTCTGAGATGATTATATCAGATTGGTACAATCTGTATTATGTGTTGTAACATCACACTGATTAATTCAAAAAATATACATATATATTGCTGAATACACCCTGTTAAGTTCCTAGAAGAAAGATGTGCTGTTACTTCAATATATAAAAGTTTAAAAACCTCTATAGAAGAATGGTGTGACTTAAGAATCATTATACACAGAAAAGTAAACATGCATAATATCAACATGTTTTGAAAAACTGAAGTAATAAACTATTACCTTATAAGAATTCACATGACAGCACTTTGAACTTTCATAAACCCATTTGTGTGTATAGTTTCTCATACTAAGTCAAACCAATTATGCTACATATGTGTTTGAATTTAGTATAATGAAATGCAGAGAGTATGAGTAAATAGTTTGAAAAAACCAGACTCTTGAAAAGGTTTAGAGTATACAACTTTATCTTTCCATTTTTTTGTTCTTTCTTGCCCTGATGTTTGGAAGAAGAGAAGGGTAGAATATGGAAACTAGAATTGAGTGGGATGTGGTTGAAGATGAGAAGACAGTGCCAAAGTTTTAATGTGCATATGGTAAGAAGAAAAGATTACATTTACACCCTCCCCAAATAGGGTGCATAGGAAAAGGACCTTAAGAATAGGGTATAGGGGTATTATAGGTATCAGAAAAAGTGGTATGGTGTCCAGTCTGTTTCCTTGACTATCCAGCCTACTGAATGAGATAACAAAGTCTCATTAAATATAGAGATTCAAATGAAATTTAGTAATTTACGCAATTCAAGGAAATGGGAATTTGCAAAAACAAATGACTTTAGGCTTATTCGGTCTGTTTTTTTGACCTTTTCAACTTTTTGATTTTTATTTTCTTACAACTATGCAGTATTCAAGACCACACTGATTTCCAGTGTAATGTAAAACTAGTAGCAGTGATATTTAAAATTGAAGTTTGACTTATAACATGAAAGAAGAAAAGAAGAAGAAGAAGAAGAAACAGATATCAGAAAAGCCATAAATTTATGAATTTTTACATCATGGTTAATGGTAAGTTTTACAATGACCATGTTACTATAGTGTTTCTAAAAAAAAGGGTATTTTATTTCACCCTACTGTTTGTTTTTCGCTTTCCACACTTGTGTATTTAATGTGAAATAGTACCATTGAAGCATCTGTTTATCTGTCACCGTCTGAAGAAACCTTAGGAATAATAAAAACAATAAAAAAAAGGGAGTGGAAATAGAAATTAGAAAGGGAAAGGTATACGCAGAGAGGGAATGTGAGAGAGAGAGGATGTGGGGGAGGGAAGAAATTTGAAGAAACAGCAAAGAAAGTTTCCAATTTGATGCTTATTTTTTACCATATGGCAATGTGAGTCCATGTCACTTGCCTATCACCTACCACTGATAATTCCATGCCTTGTTATTAACCCAACCACACCATTTCCTTCTTCCCACCAATTCATGTGCCTCTTGTGTTCTTCAATTCCCTCCGCAACTGCACAACACAGAAGGGTCGGTGCCTTGTCTTTACCTTCTCCTTTCTGTTTGTGTGAGGAGGGGGGAATGCTGCTGCTCTGACAAGCTCCATTTTTGGGATTGGAAACACAGACCCATTGCCACAGTTGAGGAATCCCACAAACCAAAATCATATTTTTCACAATGGGGTTTGACTGGGCATGTGCCACCGTGTTCACATCCAAGAGCAGATTTTGACTGCATAAGAGATCTAGTGTTTAAGTGGATTCGGGGTCAGAAAAAGAGGCTCCAGAAAAATCTCTGAAGGATTTTTGTTGTGAACACTGTCTTCTCTTTAAATCTCTGCCGAGTTGCCCGAAGGTAACAACAAAGGGATGTTCTCAAATGGGTTGTTTCTGTGGTCATTGCTATTTTGCTGGGTTCGATAATTTGAAGTTTTGTTGTTGGCCTCATTTTTCATGTGTATAAATTGAACGAGGCTTTGGTCTTTCTTTCTAATTTGGTTATCAAGTTCTGCTTTAAACCGATTTTATAAACTTGAGATTTGTAATGTCCAAAAGACTTTGAGTCAACTTGTTGCAGATTTCTTTCAGAGCTATGGTTGATCCTCGATTTGGTTTTCTGGGATATGAAAGCTGAGTTTGTCGTGTACAATTTAGTTTTCTTTCCATTTGCACTTTTATTGGGGAACTGAGTTTCTTTCAACAAAAGAATACCCTTTTCTATTTATTTTTACTCATGGAAGAATATCAAAAAATTTAGTTTCCTTCTGGAATTTGGTATGACTGGATTTGAGATTCTCTTTCTCAAAATAGTTGTATGTATGGTGCGAGGAATCCAACGCAAGAATTTGGTGTTGGCCCAGTAATTTGGCAATAATGTGCTTTATTTTGCAACATGATTTGCTGTGTACATTGAAGTGATTTCTTATACATAACATTGACTTCTGCAGATACATATTGGCAGCTACGAATGGCATCTGATCTAAGTTCGGGGCTGTCCAAGGAAACGTCTGTATTTGGGTTGAAAGCATGGGAACTAATGGGGATACTGGTTGGGTTGTTCATTATAATCATTCTTGTGGTGGTATCAATATGTCTTACTTCACGAAAGAAATCCAGAAGAGTCAATGGCATGCTTCCCCTTAGCCACATGCTATCTGTTTCAGATGAAATCAAGGAAATTAGAGTTGATCAAGTTTCATCCAATAATCATCCTCAGAATGGAGCTTTTATGAGTCTGTATGACAGGTTTAGTGACAGGGACTCTGAAAAGGTTTTGATCCAACCAAAGAATGGGGAAAATAGCAGTCAATCGGGCTCATTTGTTCATCTTAAGAAAGATGATGGTGGCTCTCAATCAGGTGAAGAAAGTGGTGCCAAATCTGTTTCTACCTACAGGTCTTCTTCACATCCTATAACTGCACCGTCTCCCTTGTCCGGTCTACCTGAATTTTCTCACCTTGGATGGGGCCACTGGTTCACATTAAGGGACCTAGAACTTGCAACAAACAGGTTTTCCAAAGACAATGTTATTGGTGAAGGTGGATATGGTGTTGTTTATCAAGGCCAGTTAATCAATGGGAGCCCTGTGGCTGTTAAGAAGCTACTCAATAATCTGTAAGTTTTGACATTAAATTGTTTAAGTAGGTCACAGCTGTTGCATTTAATTTCAGCTTCAATCTAGTAGTTTTTGATCTCTTGTTTTAATTTTTATTAGCATGTCTTCTTCGGGTTAGTTTATCTAATACTGTTGGTGCCATCATGCAGAGGACAAGCTGAAAAGGAATTTAGAGTGGAAGTGGAGGCTATTGGCCATGTGCGACACAAGAATTTGGTTAGACTTTTGGGGTATTGCATTGAAGGGACTCACAGGTAGTATATTGTTTTGTCATTTTATTTCTGTTATATATTCAGATGCCACTTGTGTTTTATTCTATTTATTTTTGGAATCGGCGAAGATGAATTGTCATTTGTCAGCAATTGTGCATGCATGTGTGTTTAACTGTTTGTGTCTGCTGTGATAATTGATTGGTCATTTGATTGAAACTGTTTACACAACAATTTTTGCAGTATCTTGTAAATCAATTAACTGCTACAAATGATGTTGAGGATTTTTGTAACATAATTTATTAGTAAACAGTGCCCATTGTTTTATTTGATAGTTTCATTGTTGGGTACTGTTTGTATGATTTGGATTATTGACCCCTAGTGAATTCTCTGTTTATTTCAGGTTGTTGGTTTATGAGTATGTTAACAATGGTAATTTAGAGCAATGGCTTCATGGAGCCATGAGGCAGTATGGTTTTCTTACTTGGGATGCTCGGATTAAAATTCTTCTTGGAACTGCTAAAGCGTATGCATGTTTAGCACTGTCTTAATTTTCCCCCATTTTTTTATTTCCTTCTTAGGTTTTGGTGAGTATCCTTTTGTTGATTTATGATTCTATTGCAGGTTATCTTACTTGCACGAGGCAATTGAGCCAAAAGTTGTACATCGAGATATTAAATCAAGCAATATTCTAATTGATGATGATTTCAATGCTAAAATATCTGACTTTGGGCTGGCAAAGTTACTTGGTGCTGGAAAAAGTCATATCACAACTCGAGTAATGGGTACTTTTGGGTAAGTTCTCTTCTAATGCCAAAATATTAGGAAATTCTTTACGATTCAGAAACACTTTTTCTTGGTATTTTTCATTCTACAAGCCACTGACTATTGCTCTTTTAACCTTTTTTTTAGTGTATTTTATAGTGCAAAGTAACCAATTGTACAGTTAACCTCTTTGGTTAAATTTTCTCAGCAATTTAACCATGAATATCAGTGAGCACCAGATTAAATGGATATCAAGCATTACATTTTTACCTTGATATTTATGAAAAGATTGCAATGTTCTATAAAAGTGACCCCGAATTAGCTTTTTTTACTTTTAGTTGGCTTACTGCATTCTTCTTTTTCATGCTTCAATTGCATTTTTTCAGATATGTGGCTCCAGAATATGCCAATTCTGGCTTACTAAATGAGAAGAGTGATGTTTATAGTTTTGGAGTGTTGCTCCTCGAAGCGATCACCGGAAGGGACCCAGTGGATTATAGCCGACCGGCAGCTGAGGTGTGTCACTGTAACCTGTAAAGAATTTAAGAAATCAAGACACTAATGTGCATGTGTTTATGTATTCTTATTAGTGGATTGTCTAATTGTTAAGAGTTTAAGAACCTTTTTTGACCGGTACATATCTTTGCTTAAATTTAAATTTAAAGTATGAAGAAGGATGTACATTAGAAATTTTCATGGAGTAGTTGGTAACTTCATTTTTGACATAGCACTGCCTTATCATACTAAGGACTTATCAAACATCTCAACAGTGTTTCTGATCTTTGGATGGTTATTGTAGGTAAATTTGGTTGACTGGCTCAAGATGATGGTTGGAAATAGGCGTGCAGAAGAGGTGGTAGACCCTAACATTGAGACCAGGCCTTCAACAAGTGCCCTTAAACGTGCCCTTTTGACTGCTCTGAGATGTGTTGATCCAGATTCTGAGAAAAGACCAAGGATGAGTCAGGTTGTCCGCATGCTTGAATCAGAGGAGTATCCCATACCCCGAGAGGTTTGATATCAGATCACAAGAACTTTTGCATCACAGTTGTTTTTTTCTTTTACAAGAACATTTCATCCTGTGTCTTTGCAACATCATTAAACTCTTTCTGTTAAGTAAACATGGTATGTTTCTCTGATCAAGTGGGTGACATTTCAGGATCGAAGACGCCGGAAGAGTCAACCGGAGAATATGGAGGTAGAGACTCAGAAGGAGATTTCTGACACAGAGAAGAGTGACACTCCAGATTCAAAGTCCAATGGCAGAAGGAACCAAAAGAAGTAGAGTCATGAATTTTATAAGCTAAGGTGCCTATTGCATTATAAGGTACAGTGTTGAAGGGCAATTTTTTGCATTCTTTTGAGCTTCCGAGTTTGGATAAGTGCCATGTTTGACACCAGAAAAATGGAAAAGGAATGAGTTACTTTGGAATGGTTTTTATACCTATTGTTGTTATTATAGCATAGATGTAGAAGTTAGAATGTAGATTATTGTGTATTAATATGAGATTAAAAAGATCCCTTATACATTACACTAGTGTGTACAGCTCATTGCTATTCATACATTTCCCTTTGTCTTTTTATTTGTTTCACCACTCATTAGGATCATAAGGAATTCATGTTTCCTTGTGTAGAAGATTATCAGAAAATTTTACCAAAGCGTGAAAGACAAAAGATGTGGTTATTGTCTATAATTACAGTGAGGAAGTTTCTTCATTACTATGGTACCATGGTTATGGTAGCCTCTCTCCATTAATTGTTGTGCAATCCGATGAACTAGAATAATGTTTATTTTTCATTTTATGAATCAATACTATGAAACAAGTCTACTGAAATTACCGTTTAGATGTATTATTAACAAATTCAATGAATCAGGTTTGAAGGTTATAATGTCTCTATTAGTTAAGCTAACTAAGAGTATTAACGCATCATATTTAAAGATTATAAATTTATAATTAATTTTTATTTGTTAACAAAGTGTAATTAATTCAATTAATTCAATTGTGGACAAAGACAAATATTATTCTCTCCTAACCTTGTTCTGGTTGCTTCTTTTTTTTTTTCGCATGCTGTTGGTTGGAGTTTTGTTTTCAAAGAACAAATCCTTGCCAAGAAGAGTATTGCTAAAATTAAACCTAATGGAATTTTACGCATTATATGTTGATAGATAAAGTAAAACTTATTAAAATTAATAATGAATCTTTTCTTTTGAAGCAACTATGACACTTACACCTTCAGAACATGATATGATGTTCGAGTACTCTAACCCAAACCATTTCACAAAAAGTTTAAAAGCATGGGTGAATAAGGAAAAATTGTTTTATTATCAAATTTCAATATCAAATTTGTAATTTAAACCACACAGTTTTTTGGGTAACTAGTCAGCTATTATTGTGGTTGATTAAGAACATACTTATAGAAATTATACTTGAAGAAATAAATGTGATAAAACACATTTATAAGACACTATAAGAAATCTAAGAATCTTCTTTTAATCTTTAAATGAATCATTAATCAACCTAAAACACAGTCTTTTCATTCATAGACAGCAATCAAGTTACAAAATAAAACACATCATATTCGATTTCAAAAACTTTTAAAATATTATATTTATGAATCTTCTCCACTTGTTGAATTTGTTCATTTCTTTTCAATATGGAAATTTACATTCACATATACTCTAACCATCTATCAAGTGATTCTTTCACCCAAATTGTACACTTGAATTTAAAATTTATCCAAATAGTTAATATGTCAAATATTTACACAGGTAACGTATTTTTTGTTCATATCAGAATTTCCTTTTCGGAAATTTGTTATAGTTTACAGTTTTTTTTTTTAAATCTCTTTCTCTTTTTTTAAATGAATAAAAAATTAAAAATTCAATTCAGAATTAGATTATCAGATCATCTAATTCTGACTTGTTTTTCAATCAGGTTCTTCATATCATAGTTTAAAAGATTCTCCCAAACTCAAATTCTGACCCAAAAAAATATATATACTATCTGTGTAAATATTTATTGCAGTATGCTATCTAGATGACTTTTGGGTAAAAAAATCAATTTATGTTTATATAGCTAGAATGTACATTATAAACAAGTTAGAATTTGATAATGGTGATATTTTCTTTTAGAGGCCAGCTGAATGCCCACTACAAACATCATACCTAGCCAAAATGACATTCATTCACACAAATTGAAATGCAAATTTTGATTTACACAAACACCTAATCTTGGAAAGGTATGAGTCATTAAGAAGATTGTTTTCCATTCCTGTACATTTGAAGACGTAGCAGATACATACCTTGTCATTCATGGAAAATAATCTTCTTTCAAACACCATCTTAGACTCCACTACTATGTATGTCAGCCATAAAAGGCCCTACAACAACTCACTCAAGTGTCTCCATATTCTGCATTCAACACTGCTATTTAGTAACTTGATGTTCATTTTGTAACTAAACCAGTTCATGCAATTGCATGCCCCATGAAACTAAACCAGTTTATGCACATTAAAAGCAGATAGCATCTATAGCAGAAGTATGAGTATAAAGATCATCTAATAACAAACGAACAAAAGTATAATTAATGATTTTTATGATAATTATCTTTATATTGATAGCAACAAATAGAAATTAAACTAGTAAAATTTCCTTGAATACTGTCGTGGCTCATTATTTATTAAGATCTCACTCAGAAACTTGTAACATGTATCATAATCACTCTTCAATCACCTTATTCTGCAACAGAAGGTGTTTTTCCTTTTCCTCTGGGGTCATGAATGCGATGATGGGGAAGGACTTTCCTATTCCCACAGGGGTCTTAAAGAGTATCTTCTTCGCCTTAGGATCTTCAATGCACATCTCAGATATTGGCACCCATAGCAGCATCTGTTTGCTCTTAATGCCTGTCATTTTCTTCATCCTAAACTTCTCCACATAGCCAGTGACCTCTACTGCATAACTCACCCTGGTGTTGGTTCCCTCAAAAAAATGCTCATAAGGGGCTTTTTGCTTCATCCACACGAACCCAGTTTCTCTAACTCTGCCACACTCCACCAAATCCTGCAAGGGAAGAACACCCTTTGGAAAACCCAACTCTTCTAAGAGCTCTATGGAGTGGCGATAACACTCTTCAGAACCATACACTATCTCTGCCCCTTCACGCTCCTTCACCACACCAGCCATCTCAGCAATCAATTACAAGTCTTCAAGCTAAAACAATGGAATGGTAATTGATGAAGCCACAACTTACCCTTATATAATAACAAGTGATGCAGAAAGTTGGCCTCTTTTGAATGCAGTGGTTTACCCGTTTGCTTCTACCATTCTTCATTTGGTGGCCTTTTGTTGTTTACCTACATTAGCTTGGTTAGATTAGGGTTCAATTATAACTAATGCTGAATTGTGATAACCATTTATTTCATGATAACCTTCTGCAGACATAAAAAAAGGATCAAACTTTAAGTGTTGGTGTGAAACTAATGAAATAAGTAGTTGGATTTTGTTAGAGATAGGTGAAACTATGAATCAGTTTTCATGCCTGAGTTGTGGTGGTGGGGTTAGGTATGGACTTTTTCAGTGTGAACAAAGTTAGAGTCTTGTAAGATGCATTTTCAAGAATAAAATGTCGAGTCTGACAGCAATGCAGGTAACCTGTTTTTCAACTAGGAGCATACGTTTCATTGTCAGAGTTTCAGTTTCAATAACTGAACAGAACATGGATACATGATTATTATATTGTAGCTTGTTCAATTGAAACATAGGAGATTTAATAGATAAAAATGTCACAAGACATTCACGTTTTTTCTATTTATTATTTTTTACATTCCTAATTTCTTTTCGATAAGACTCACAAGTTTTATCATTTTTTTTTAATCCAAGTGGGTTCGATTTTAGTTTAAAGAAAGACAGACGTTTACTCTAAAAGAAGATAAACTTAGTTCAAACATTAACCAAATGTTTTCAATGATGCAATTATAGAGGTAATCCAAAAGATTGATTCCTTAATTAGACCCCCTGTAAGAAAAGGGTTCAAGAAATTTGAACATCCATTCTTTCCATATTAATTTAAAATTAAGTAAAACTGAATGTCTTAATCTTTTATAATTTTCTTATTTCATAGTTAAGATAATTATGCCTAAAAATCATAAATAATGTTAGATGGAATGAAGGAATGGGAACCATTTGATAAAAACTTAGTTTTACTGAATTAAAGAAAAGAGCTACTTTGAGTTATAAAAAAGAAATTCATAACTTTTTTTGTTCTACGGTTTGTTTTTAACATTAAGTACACAAATAATTTAAATTTGAGAATGTTTTTGCTCAATGGTATAAATGAAACCTTAAAACAAAAACAATGAATACTATTGGTAGGAAGGAAGGTGATCTAACAGTAAATCTCCGGCATATTAAATTGCATTGATGCTGTCAAACACCTTATTTAATATAAAACTTAATGACATCGAAAAAGAAAAAATAAAGATGCTTCTAGATTCACCATGAGTTAAGAAGAAAATCAAATTAAAAAATTGTAATTCAACGAGACATCATGTTTTGTCCATGAAAAGTAAGATATATTCACTTTTACATGGCTTGTAGAAAAGGAAACCCGAACAACAAACAAAAATAAAAAAGCCATAAACTTAACTATCTATGATAGGATCTTGCCACCTACATCACTATTTATATAGCATCGTTCAGTTGAGCCACAAATATAATAACACAAGTTGTACACTTTAATACTGTATGCCTTAAAACCAGTAATCACTGACACCTATCACAAGGACAACTTGTCAACGCAATCTGCAATCTGCAATCTGCAATCTGAAAGAAGGAATGAATGATTCTGGAATTTACATGTTTGGTGATCCCTTTGCGTGAGTAGAACGAGTATTCAGTAATGGCTGCAAAGCTTTCACTATAATGCTCATGTTTGGCCGAAACTCAGCTTCATACTGTACACACAGTGCAGCAACAGCAGCCATCTTTTGCAAAATATCAAAGCAACATCTTTAGATGAAATGAAAAACCATTCACATATTTCTATATGGACAAAAAGTTCAGAGTGGCATGTATTTCTTTCAAGCTTGTTGAGAATAGAATAAAAGATTTGCAGCAAAAATGTGCAAAAGAAAGTGTTTTGGAATATATCAGTGTTTAACTAGAAGACAGTATTCCTTTTCGGAGAATATAATGTAATTACCTTTGCAACTGACTTTGAAGGGTACTCTCCCTTCAGTCTAACATCAACACACTGCTTCACCTTATCTTCACTGAGCTTTGGTGTTGCCTGATAAAACACAACGAACAAGAATCAGAAATGTGCAAAATCCAAATTAGAAATTGGAAGAAAACACTACAGTAACATTAACAGAACACAAAAGTTACCCAGGTGACAAGGCTTTGCTGTCCTCGGGGCAGTGTATGATCAACTGGTTTACGCCCGGTTAAGAGTTCCAGCAGTATAACTCCAAAGCTATAAACATCACTTTTTGAAGTGAGTTGTCCCGTCATTGCATATCTGCCATAAGAACAAGCCCAATAAGTTCTAAAAACCCACAATTTTTAAAAGGTAAAGAGAGACACCATAAGCCAGATTATAATTAACTGTAAAGTGGGTTGAAGTTCATTACATCACTGTCCACAGATCAGTTTTAAGTTTTCTCAATTATGATTTTCATGTTTTTTCCAATCTACTTTTCCATCTTCTGACTAAAGCAGAAGCTATTTTATTCAACATTATGTGAAGAAGAAAGCATGCACTCAAACAAGTAGATTAGGCTCCCAGGAATGACTTACTCCGGAGCATGATAACCAAAAGTCCCAAGAACACGGGTAGAATGAAGACGTGCTGCTGCATCAGGGGCTTGATTTGACAAATCAAAATCAGCAATCTTTGCAACATCATCGTCAAAAAGAAGTATGTTACTAGACTTGATGTAACGATGGATGATGTGGATCTCTGCCTTTTCATGAAGATATTCAAGTCCCCTGGCTGCTCCAACAGCAATTTTAACTCTCTGAGCCCATGAGAGCACTTCACCAGGTTGTGAACCCTTGACACCTTTTCGTCCTATACACACCAGTTATCATTGATTGTTAACAAAAATGAAGACACAAATAGTGGGGGGAGGGGATATAAAGCAGCTTCAATGTCAAAGGCAAAAAAAAAAAGAACTTGAATAGCTTTTCATGCTGTTTCATCCAATCAGTAAAAGTTCCAAGACTAGTGAGTAAACATGAGGATAAATTACATTGCCATTAAGTTTCACTCAAAAGGATGGCATTGTTTTCAAAATTACAGTTCCTAAGCAAGATAGAAGTCTTTATAAATAGTAAAAGTTTGAAACTTTTAGTATATCTGTATAACATGCAGAAAATAAGGGATAATACAGTAAAAGTTATGGCTTACCATGTAGAATATCATGAAGGGATCCCTTAGGAGCATACTCATAGGAAAGGGCACGGAAAGGACCATCAACGCAATAGTTAACAAGCTCAACAACATTTTCATGCTTTAGCCTTGATACGATGGAGACCTACACAATTTTGGAGCCAAAAATACTGAATAAAACGTAGTTGCTGATATGTAGAATGTGATGCAATGATGTCTTACAAACTGATTTTATCATTGGAAATTTTGTGACTACAATTGATCCAAACCTGAGAAAGAAATTCTTGCTCTGGCTGATTACTGGAATCTAGCTTTTTGACTACCACTGCACGCCCAGTTTTCAATGTAGCTTGATATACTTTCCCATATGCACCCTCACCAATGAAAGATTTTGAGCCAAAATTATCTGTTAAAGACTTCAATTCGTCTACTGTAATGGAAGGGACAGCAATAGGTTGAAAATTTATTGGCCGAGGAGGAGGAACTGCATTATGTCTGCCATGATAACTGGCGTTCCCTGCATTGTACTAACAGAATTAAAGCCAAAAAAAAGTGGTACTAAAATAAAAGCAGGTTTGTTAAAGTGCAAACAGAAGTACAAATATAGCATTAATACAATCACTTAAACTACACTGAATAGAAGATAAATGTAAAGTTAGGACAAGCTACTTTTGGAATATCCAAATTTAGAAGGTGTAACTTGGGAATGGCACAAAAATAAATATAACACTTGAAATGTCAATGAGAAGCAAGTTCAAACTGCTCTTGTATGAAAGTTTGAACAGACAGTATACTCAAAGCATGAACCCTTGCATTTCAAATCATGGCAACGAATCGATGACTTGTATGAAATTCAATGAGACATAGAATTGTAAACAGAAATTTTAAAGAAGGAAAAAAAAACTGGAAATAGCGTATTACCAGTAGGAGTGTTTTGCATGAAAGGTCCTCTGTCAGCAATTGCAACACTATCATCTCCCGTGCAGAAGCCAAAGCAACCCATGATCCTCTATTCTGGAGGAAAGTTTCAAATGGAACACTTAAGTTACTGCAAGAAGTATCAATAAGACTACGCACATATTATCAATACCAACTCCCCCCTAAGGATAAACAACAATAGACGTAAACAAATGAAAAGAACCACCTACGCAAATGTAGTTAGGTAGTTCAAGGTGCTAGAGTACATGATGTCTTAAGTTAAACTTTTTTTTGTCAAATATCATTTCCCTTTTGGACAGAAACTTAATGACATTCATTGTTCTAACTAGGAACACGGACATAAAGTGCGCCATTAAAATACTTCAGACAAAACAAGGAAATAGAATTTAGACATGAACCAATAAGCCATTTGAAAGTAAATCTGTAAGAACATGATAAAATAAAATTAAATAGAAGAAAAATACTCAGTCTCTTCCAAAACCACAAAGGGGATGACAAGAAAACTTGCCCCTCTCAACTTTAAAAGGTTATTTCTTTTCACATTGACATTTAAAAGATGCACACCATAAAGGAAACACGTTCCTGTTTAATCTGTTGATGCATGACAGAACAACAAATTACATGTAATTAGTCAAAGTGCAAACAGGAGTACCGACAAACAAATCAAAAGTCCGAAAAACTCACTAGCCATCCCCACCCACAAATCAAAACCAACCGCACATTATATCATTCCCGATAAATAAATGTGGTGAAAACAAATTTCAATTTCACAAAACGGAAAGAAGGAAGAAGAAAACATTTCACCAAAAGTTACTGTTACAGTTGCATCCTATTACCCTCGAACTTGCGGAAGCAAAAATTATAAAATTTCTTATTTCTACTGTTTATATTTATATCTCTATACTACCATCACATTACCTGTAAGTGTAAACCCCAAAAAGATAACTGGCCAGACAGAAAAACAAACATGCAGAACTACCTTAAACGTGTTCCCCCACCCCCCAAAAAAGCAATTAAGAAAAATAATAATACTACCAACAACAACAACCACAACAACTACTTTAAAGAAAATTAACCCCACAAAGCGATAACCATGCGAAAAATCAAACCGATTAAAGAGAATTCTGGGTTTAATACACATGCAGTCACCTCCTTCTTACAGAGGGACTCTGCCATCTCATCGTTCAAGAAGAGACAGAGTTGAACCCCAGAAAAAAAATAAGAATTAAAAAAGAAAACTTCCCAGTATCGATGTTCGTGCATGAACATGATAAGAAAAGGGTAACCGGCAAAACGTGTAGAAAAAAAAAAAGAAGAAGAAGAAAGAAACAGTGCATGAAGTAGTCAAAGAGAAGGAAAACCCAGAAACAGGAATCGGCGCCATGAAAGAGAAGAATCCACCTTTCGGAATCCAAAGCGAAGACGGTGTGTGTGGTTGCAGCGTTTGTAGTGTTTGGAGCGGAAAATGGATGAAGAAGAAGAAGAGGTTTGAAGGGAACGCAGAAGAAAAAGAAATGTTCTGTTTGTGCGTAGAAGCGCAACCTTGACTTCACCGAGAGACGTCTTATGAACATCACCAAACGTTATTTATTTACATTTATTGTTACTACTGCAGCGTTTGCCAAGTCAACACTCAAAATCCCATTTCCAAAACCGCGGATACTTACCTTTATTTTTATGCCCACTTTTCCATTCTTTTCCTTACTCTCGATCTCCGTTAAAATTAGTCAAGTCAATAAAATAAAGGACGTTTGTTTATGTTTGTTTCATTAAATAATTACTGATTGTGTTTATTTTTATGGTAAGTGTTCCAGATATTCATAAACAGTAAAGAATCATCATAAAAATAATTAAAACTATAAACTATTTGAATATCCTTTCATATAGAATAAATTACTTAAAAATAAATTACGTACTGGAACTACTTTTTTTTTTCTTTTGAAAACTAACTTTATGCTGTGTCTAGTTCTAATACACAAGTTCTGATCAAAACAAAATTTAAAACGTACAATACTTCAAAAATAATTGTTAAGAGATAAAATTTCATTTAAAAAATATAAAAATAAAATACATTTTTTTTTATTTCTTCGCACTGCCAAAAATAAAAATAAACTTTACGTTTTTTTCAATTGAAAAAAAAAAGTTGTTGGCATTTAGACTCTTTCATAGCCCTTCAGAAATCAGCACACCGTACCGAAGAAAGCAAAGCTTTTATGATTCTGCCACGTGGCGTACATGCAGAACCTGCTACTGTTACTGAGTACAGGAAAGCATGCAGTGAATCTGCCACAGTTATTTTAATAATATAATCATAAAAATTTAAGTAAAACGATTATAAATCAGCGTAATAAATTAAAAAAATAATAAAATTATTGTAATATCTAGATTTAAATGTTTGTTAAATTTGGATGAAGTTGATGATTATTCCAAAAGCAGTTAAGGTTTGTAATGGTTTACAGCAAAAATGGATAAAAAAAGGTGGCAGCATCATGAGAAGTTTTCGAAACCTTGGCTGGAATTGCACTTGCGATGTTGGATTTGGCTGGCTTCTAAATTTATGTCGTTGGCATCTTATTTTAAGATTCCTTCTACTTTTTCTCATTCTCAATTCTTCCAAAATTAATATTAAGCTTATTAATTACAACATTTGCACACATCACTTCTTATAAAGTAAAAGGTCAATTTCAAACTCAGAACAATGGCAGCAGTGTCGTTTTGAATTGGTCGTTTTTGAAATCGTTTCTTCTGGGAAAGTTCCCATCCACCCTTTCACAAAATATTCATCTCTGATGGCTTTTAATTATCAAACTATTCACTCAGATCAGAAATCATTTCATTAAAAATTTGTAAAAAAGTCAAATTGAAAGGGAATATCTTTGATACCAGTCAATTTTTAAGAGATTAATCTCATCTTCTACGGAAATACTCTTTATTGTTAATGGAAAAAGAATATTATAAATGGTAACTAATTTCTTGGTCTAGTTTGTCTTTGTTGAGAATAGTTCAAATGTAAGGCAAAGTCTCATATTAGATAGAATAACAAAGTTAAACATTGTATAAGAATAAATGCTCATAACATCATTGTCTTAAAATTTTGGTATAAAACTGGTGTCAAATATCTTATATTGTAAAATTAATGTCATATATATAGAACCAGAATCTCTCAATAACTATAACTCATATATGAAAAATATATAACCAACACCCATAACATCATTGCCTTAAAGTTTTTGTATAAAACTGGTGGTGTCAAATATTTTATATGTGTAAGACTAATGTCATATAACTTATATGGAACTACAATCTCTCAGTGACTATAAACCATGTATGAAAAGAAAAAAAAAAAATATATATATATATATATATATATATATATATATAACCCAATAGTCTCTAACTAATTATATATTGTATTTTCCTTTCGATTGGAGAAGACCAAAGTCCAACAATAAATAGATGCATAAAATAGTAATTATAAATTTATTACAAATAAATATACAATTGGAGTTGGAAAATTTTCATATACAATTGGAAAGGCTTATTGGGTGATTTTATTTCCATTGTTCTTTTTATTTATTTTTTACTTTGTTTTATATATTATTCATACTATTTAGAAAAAAACCAATAACCTTACTGTACATATCAGTTTATTATGTGATCCCAACAGAGAAAATCTATATTATTAGTGTATAAACTATTATATTATATATATATATATAGAGAGAGAGATTGAGTATGTTTAAAACATTAATCTCAAAAGAAAAAAGAAAATGGGGATGAAGATAGAAAAAATGGGTCCAAAAAGAATTTTATGATGCACTTGTACCATGTCTTTTAAGATTTTGAAGTTAGGAGGGGTCTTAGAGGCCGAGGTTCAGAGAAATTGGGCCTTCACACGTCTAAGAAACAAGTGAATAATATGTTTTTCTTAGCAGTTTCTTAGTGCATTTTTATAAATTTATTTTGTATATTCATAAAATTCTCCTGCATCCTCGTACAAAAAAAAAATCGTTTTTTCTTTTCCAATTTTGTAATCTAAAAATAATTTGACTTTGTGCAATTAGAAAATTATTTCTTATTTAAGAATTACACAATTTACAAGATTTTTTTTTCTTAAAAATGAGATTGCATGATTTGGAAGTCAAAAATACTTTCAAAAGTTGAACATAAGTTATTTTTTACTTCTGAATTACTCGGTACCAAAGATATTTCTTTTATTAAGAGTATTTAATTTTACATTCCAAGTCAAAGATTATCTTTAGACCGTCTAACTTGGAAGTTAAAAAGTAACTTTCAAAAGTTAAAAAGGGTCAATAGAAAAATAGTTTCCAAATTATACGATTCGAAGTCAGATTTTCGGATTATACAATTCAAAAATTATTTTAATTTTTGATAGTAAAATTTAAAATAATTTTTAAATTGCATAATTTAAAAGTCTTTTTTATTTTCGAAAATAAATTTCAGATTATATAATCTGAAAAGAATAAAAAAAAATCATATAAGATGGAGCGAAAAATTTAAGGAAGTTATGTATGGATTTTATTTGTTTAAATATAAAAATATAGAAGTTATGTTTCCACTCTTCATATTCTTCAAAATTCATGTTTGATTTGTTGGCAAAGTCAGTTTTGGAGGTTGAGATTGAAAGAGAAACAATTTTGAGGTACGTTGTAAGATTTTTAGAAATGGTAGTGGAGCAATCATGCAAAGGATAGGGTTTCATTGTTATTACTTTATACAATTCCAAAAGAAGAACAAGAAAAGAACAAATTAAAAAAAGGGTTTAGGGTGATTGGCCAAAAGGAATATATTATCTGTCCATGCATGAACCATTGTTTTTTAGATTTACCTTTTTTTTTTTTTTTTTCTTGTATATATGCAAATTGAAATGGAACATGTACTCATTCTCATGCCACCAAATACCCAATCAATATGGAAAATTATGCTAAATTTTTATCTTGGTTTTAGAGATTTTAAAAAATATTCTTAACATTTTTTTTAAAATGTTGAAAAAAATATCTCTTTAGATATATTGATAACGTGTATTTTAAATATCTTCAAGAAAACAAATTACTATGTTGACTCTTTAGAGTTTCTCTAAATATTGTGTAATTTGTATAAGTTTTAAAAAGTAATCTAAAGAGTGAAAATTTTAGTTACTATATGTTTCCTACATAAAAATGTATTTTTTTTATGTTATATATTTTTTATTTTAATTTCAAATACATGAGAAAAAGGGAAAAAAAAAAGAAGCATCTAAAGTGTCATCACATGAATCCTCTGAACGATATTAAAAAAGAAAAAATTTGAAATTATTTTGAGTAATTTTATTTTCTTTACATTTAAAATATAAACTTGAAGTTGAAAGGTTAACTAAACAAAGTTATTAAAAATCTTTTTGCCTCCCTCTACCATCTTCTCTTGTACCATCTAAATATGGAAAATTTCAAAACTCTCATTCACTTTTTTTTTCTTCTAATTTTCTTTCCCTATTTCTTATTAACCTAATAAAGAAGAATAGGAAGTGTAGGACAAATCTTAGGTCCACATCGGAAAAAGCCAATATCCTCCACACCAAGCACATGAGTTGCAACTCAAATGGCATCAGGGACCACATTATAGTACAACCAATTTATAAATTTAATTGTACTTTTCATATCTCAAAAATATTATGATTGTTTTTTTCTTTTTTATATTTTAATAAAATGAATTAAATCCTTCAAGTATTATAATTTCATCATTTTTTTTATTTTTTAATATTTTATTAAATTTTTAATAAATTTGTTATCATCGTAAATGATAACAATGTGATAGATACTTCTTTATGCACATATACTCATGTTCGTCTATTATGTTTTTTCGTTCCTTAAATAATTTACCATTAACATAAGTATCAGAGTTGTTAACATGGTTTGAAATCGCGAGCTAATCCGGCTCACCACAAGTTCAGGTTGAGTTAGGTTTAAATTTTTTTACAAATTTTAATATGGGTTGAAATTTTACAAATTTTTAGCCAATACATAAATAATTTGTATTTTTTTATTTTGATTTGTATTTGGATTGTATTAAAGTTTATTTAGATTTTAATTAGAATTATAATTTAGTTTTGACTGAAACAAATAAAAAAATTGTATTTTTTTTAATTAAGTGAACCCGTGAGCCAATCCGTTTAACCCACCAACTCGTGGTGGGTCGGGCCATGTTCAATTTTTGTTGGCTCGTTAAAAAAATTGAACCAAGTTGAATTGGCTCACTAAATTATCAATTTGTGATGGGTTGAGTCGGGTCAAACCAAATTATCCGTTTTGACAGCTCTATAAGTATGAATGTTAAACAATACATAAATTATTAGATTATTAAGGCACTTTATAATGTAGTTATTTGCAAAATAAAACAATTTGCTTAATAAAATTTAGTATTGAAATATGTGGCATGAAATGGCATATGTAAAATGTTTTTTTTCTAAAAAAAGAAAATTACAAAAGAGACATTAATGAAAAGTATTTTAAGTAGTAATATGTAAACTAGTTGTGGAGTCTATAAAATTAAATTGAACCTTTTCACTTAATAATCTTATAATTCTAGTAAATTTTTGGCATTGTTTATATTATAAGACCCACAAAATTAAGATAGATAAATTATCTATTGTAGACGTTTTAAAGTTTCATCATCTAATAACATGTTAATAAAATCTATTAAATATTTATTAAAAACTACCAGGAAAATTAAAATTAAAAAGTACAATATTTATTGACCTGATTTATGTAAATAAAACTCGAACAATAAAAAAAAAAAAAAAAGTTAAACCTGATTTATTTGCAATCCTGCCCAACCTACTTTGTTTTGTATGCTGTTTTAGACAATCCGGTTTGCAAATTGCAATGCAACACTTATGGACTTCGGTAATAGATGTTAAAGGTTAAAGTTTATTAGAAATGTTGGTTATTTTATTGAATTCAAATAGAGTGAAAAAGAAATAAAGAAAAATGAAGAAAATATGTAGAGCTTATTTTCTGTATTCATTTAGGCTTATTTATACGTTGAGGTAATAAATCTAGAATAATAGGTTAATTATTGTTTGATGGGTAGAGATGAGAATAGGACGGTAATGAATTTTGTTATTTTATATTTATTCTCGAAATAAAACAAAATGTACATCTATCTTCATTCAGATTTTTATATAAAAAAATATAATAAATAAAAATATTGAAAAATATATATAAATAATAAAATGTAAGGTATAAAAATCTATTTTATTTATAAAATTAGTAATATATTATTTGAATATAAACGTATAAAAAAATGTTTGATCAAGGTTGTTGTAAATATTTGGTTATGTGCTCATGCTCACTCAAAAAAAAAAAGTTTTGATTTTATTGTTTTCACTAATACATGCATATTCAATACATATAGTCGTTGTCTGGTCTAACACTTTATGATATGGTTATTCACCATTATTATCGAGATACTGGATAATAATTATATTCTCCTAATTTTATAGAAGGAGCTCGAATAGGAAAGTACCAGCAACTTAATCATTTTTTCACACTTTTACTTACATTCTTTCTAAATTTTTAGTTTAAGCATCTGAAAGTCTTTTGTATGTGTTTTATCAAACCTAGAATCCAAACTCGATAAAAACTGTTGTGAAAAGAGATAAAATACCTTAAAAATATGGTAATTTAGATTATGACAGACTGAAAACATAAATAAATATTAGAACGGATACGAGAATTGAGAATATATATATATATATATATATATATATATATATATATATATATATATATATATAT
>Ga0214543_1001551_pt1 | contig 44540 bp, 33 predicted proteins | sample CNSS2metaG_FD_160094 | JGI IMG/M metagenome (GOLD analysis project Ga0214543, IMG submission 160094) | Root nodule microbial communities from cowpea collected in UCLA plant growth center, Los Angeles, California, USA - CNSS2 | ecosystem: Host-associated > Plants > Roots > Nodule | place: USA...
TATATATATATATATATATATATATTCCCAACCTGTGTTATGCACTACCAACTACCGAGTGACAAATCTTCTTTTTCTTCTCTTAATTATTATCTTCTCTTACTAATCTTCTTCCTCACCAATCTATTATCGTGCAATGGCATTCATCGCCACCCCACAATCTATACTTTCTGCAAAACTTATTGGCAGATTCCTTACCATGTTTCTAAAGGACCAGGTTTCTTTTTTATTCCTTCACATTTATTTTTTATCTTTATTTTGATTTCCTTATTTTGACCTTGCTAATCTGTGAAGGCTTTTGGATGTCGACCGATTGTTCATAATACGATATGGGAAGGACATCGTTTCATAGTGGATCATTATTGATTATGAAAGTAATGTTCACAATGTTACCTACAACATGGATATTCACAGTCCAATGATTACCGAAGGCTGGAGTGATTTAATATCTTTCTATGCAGATAAGTCTGACAAATTGGTTTTGCAGATAGTTCTTTTTTTTGGGTTAATTATTTTTTTACATGCCTTCTTAATAAGTAATATGACTTCACATTATGTTTCCAGTATTTGAAAAAAGAATTTGCGAGTTATTTTCAAAACAGTGGACTTTCATCTGTTGTTCTACACGGGCCTAGGGGCGAAGTTGAATGTAAATTGATCATAAGACGCCGGTTTGTAAAGTTAGGAGCTGGCTGGAAGAATGTTTGTGCTCTTCATGAACTATTTGCAGAGGATCACAGTGAACTCCTTTTTGAAGTTGAAAGCGAAAAACCAAGCATTCATATCAAAGTTCATTATCCTTTAATTTGGTTTAAAAGTTGAACATTTACTATGTTATTTTTTTTGGAACTTCTTATATATATTTTGCAGTTATGTGTTGTTAAATTTAAACTGAACTTTAATATTTGATTTGGTTATTATTATGTTTATGTATGGGAATGTCTATTTTGTAATTTAAACTTGATATATCAAGTTATGTGTTTTTTCTTTTTGTCGTTATATAGTTATGTTACTGTAATTATTTTAATTTGGAAGTTCTTTGATAAAAATATGAAAATCACATTTTCGAAATAACTCTAAATAAATGATAATTATATTTTGAATTAATCAATTTAATTATCATTTCATCTAAATTCAAAATTAAAACGGCAGACCAAACATTAAATATTATTTATTATTTTTTTAAAAAGAGTTTAACGTAAACATTAATTAATTTTGAGAACATTCGGTGGCCTAGATCATTCAAATTTAACCTAATCATTTAATATTTAATTATTTTTATATAAATATTACATAAAGATTTACTTAAATGATCAAATAAAAATCCAGTATCTGTTAATCTATCAATTTAAATAATATTAGTGTCAATCAATATTCAGAGTCATTAATATTTGCACTGTTCGAAATAATGATTATTAAATCAGTGCTTTATGTATTTAAACTGCTGCTTCATCTTCCACACGTTTTCATTATTGAACTGATTCAGATTCTTGATCACGGTGCAGGTTTTCTTTCATTATGGTGTTCAATTCTCAAGAAAATCATGATTGCAATGTCAAGACTTCTCAACTACTCTCTTTCATATTTTAATCAGCACACTCTTTGATCACCATTACGTCTTTTCACATTTCAAAAGACATTTACTTATCTCATCTACCTCTTATCTTCTCCATTTCTGCATCCTCTTCTCTTCTCTGATCATCATCTATTACAACCTTTAAATTATCTACTAATGAATAATAATTCTGATTCTTGATCATTGTGCAGGTTTTACTTCTCAATAAAATCATCATTCTAATGTCAAGATTTCTCAACTGCTCTCTTTCATTTTTAATCAGAAAACTCTTTGATCACCATTACGTCTTTTTAGATTTCAAAAGACATTCACTTCTCTCATCTGGCTCTTATCTTCTCCGTTTCTACATCATCTTCTTTGATCATCATCTACAACAAGATTTTATCTTCTACATTTTAGAAAGGTATGTATGTTCTTATTCAAGATTTCTTTCACCAACACTCTTTTTATCTTCTCTGTTTCATGATCATCGTTTCTCATCATCATATTCAACATTTCACTTTACACTAAGTCTTTTTTCAACTTCTTCACCATTACAGAAAGGTACGCATGTTCTAATCACCAAATATAAGAATACATTATCATCTACAATCTTCTTCTCCATTTCATTTTTGTTTTAATAGATGACCACTAAACAATGCATACTTGGTCAAAGTTCCATTCTTTCTACAAAGTGGAAGGGTGGATTCTTTTCTATTTTCCTCGAAGAACAGGTTTGTCTAATATTTCACACATTCAAATCTTGACTACCATTCTTATATGATTTTCTTTTATTGTTTTTATGGTCTTCCTGTTTTGAAAAGGATTTTGGGTTCGTGAACCGTTTGCTTTTCATAAGATTACACCATGAACTCGGTCCACGTTGGACTATTTTCGATAACAAGGGTAATGTTCACCATGTTACCTTCAACATGGATATTTATAATCCAAGGATTATTGAAGGGTGGTCTGATCTAAGAAATTTTTATCATTTACAACCACCCAAACTTTGTCATTTAAGGCACACTGGAAATTTGGCTTTTGAAATATACCATTACGAACATTATTCAGAGTCAAATGTTCAAAAATTTTTAAGTCATGTTTGAACAAATGCTCCTCTGACAAGGTCCAAGTTAATTCATTTTGAGTTCAGGCTATCTAAAACAAACTGCAAATCAAGTTTTTTGGTAAGGTTTCATGACCAAACTTGTTGTTTTCTCTTCTATTATTCTCTATTAATACCTTATTTTGATTTCATATTAATTCTTCTTATTTTTTTCTGCAGGATTTGAATTCAGACTTATGTAAATATTTTTGCAATAGTCAATTGTCAGATATTGTGCTTTATGGTCCAAAAGCACAAGTTCAATGCAAGCTGTTGATAAGGGCTAAGTCTGTCAAGATAGGCAGTGGATGGAAAAAATTTTGTCATGTTCATGGACTAGAGGAAAGAGACATAGTTATCTTCGAGGTTGACGGTGAAAACAGAAACCAGGATGTCAATGTTTTGTTTAATATAGATGAATATGATCATTGCGACTGAATAATCGTTTAATGTTCGTATGAATTTTTATTTTATTTGATGATATTATATATATATATATATATATATATGTTTAAGTTTGTTCATTTTCAACTATATTATTGCCATTTTAAAAAGTTGTCATTTAATTCAACATTGCTCCATATCTTTTTGCACAATTAAATATCTTTGCCATTTATTTAATGTCAGACACCAAAATGTCTTATCAGTCAGTATTTTAAGATTTTGTAATTTAAAATTTGATTTTTTAACTGTTGATTAAAATGACTTTTAAGATTTTTTTCATATTTTGCGCTATTCAAGACACTTTTTCTATTACTTAATGCCATACTCAACCGTCAAAACTCTCTCATGTGTTTTCAATTTTAATAATTTGTAAACTCTGGTTTTGAAACTGTGTAATGTTATTATTGTTTGTACTTCTCAATATATTTTGTATATATTCGACCAGATTTTTCACTGCTCATAATTAATGCATATCAACACGTCATATAATTATAATAAAATAAAGTATTAAATTTATTCCATCAGATATTTACTTTACTTCTCCATGAAGTTTTTATCAGTATTGAAATTGAAATCTAATATGTTTTGTTGACCCTAATCTTTGTATGTACAAGTTTTCTACCAAATTTCTTAACACTCGCAAGGTACGCACTTCATCTTCCTATGACTTCATCTACATATGAGCCTTAAGTTTGTCAAAAATTTCGAAATCCATGTTATGCATTGTTTGACAAAACAAATTTCGAAACTCGTGTTATTATTCTAATAAATTAAATGAATTGGAGCACATTTGTAGTTTGCTTCTCCAGCAAGTTTGTATCAGTATTGAAATCTTATTTTCTTTTTTGACGTCAAATCGTATGTGCACAAGTTTTCAGCCAGATTACTTATCACTAGCTAAGGTATTGACTTCATCTGTTGTTCATTATTAGGGTTTGTCCTTCTTTTGTTCAATTATGAGATAACATCTTCTCTCGTCAATATGTATTTGCAGATATGCATTGTTTCCCATTAGTGTTACAATTAATGTTTGTCTATGGAATAGATTGACTTGAAATGATGTATATACTTTTAAATAATCTATTACATGCTTTCTATTCAGCATTATTTTTTTGTATTACTTTTGGCGAATTACAGATCTGCACTGGTTCTGACATGAATACCTGATATTTCGAGTTTTCACCAAAACATGTTAGTATGAAATCTGCATTTCTAGATGAAAAGTATATATTTCTATTAACATCATATGCCTATGACTTTTTCAATAGCTTACAAGTCAATGAAATCTGCATTTGTTCTTTATTGATTCTTCTACCATTGAAAATTAATACCCAACAAAGATATGAGCGTTAAGTTTTTCGAGAATTGCCAAATCCATGTTATCTTACAATTTTGTATGCATTGTTTGACCAAAAGAAAAAGCTGAATGTTTAGGCATGTGAAAAAAGGTGTTTTTTCTTTTCCCTATTTTGACTTAATTTGTGAAACCAAAACCACAACATGCATCTAGTTTTAGTTTTGATGTATGATCTCTACAAATACGTGAGACCATTATTATGTTTTTAAGTTCTTTACAAATACATCTATCCACACCTTCCTTTTTTCATTATTGTGTAATTTCCTGTTTTCCTTACACCATGTCTGCTTTGCAAAAACAAACCCAGTCATTACAAGAACTGAACCCAGAGAAAGAAAGCTGAAATATCGTTGCAAGAGTTGTAAGGTTATGGTTTGTTGAAGATTACACAAAAGGAAAATTTCTATTTTCCATGGAGATTGTTCTTCAAGACAAAGAGGTACTATCCAATGCACGTTATTTTCTTACTTTTCCTTATTGTTTTAGTTACAATATCATATTGTTATGTGATATATGGAACTGTTTCTGCAGGGTGTCCTAATTCATGCATCTGTTAGACGCACATTGATATACAAATTCCAATATGAAATCAAAGAGGATAAGGTTTACGCCATTCAATCTTTTAGTGTTTCATGTAATGGTGGTTCTTATAGAACTACAAATCACACCTATAAGATCAACTTCCAAATTGGAACCAAGGTCAATTTGGTCGAATGTAACTTAGTTCCGAAAAGTAGTACTGCATACACCCCTTTTTCAACCATCACTGCTCCTGGTTTTGACACATATTACTTAGTTAGTAAGTATCTTCTTTTCTTTTTCTTCTTCTTTTTGTTTAACTTTTCATTAATGCTTTATTTTGTTATTATTTTATTTTTCTGTAGATGTCATTGGAATGTTTACTAGTGTTGGAACAGAAAGAGAGTTAGAGAAAGGTGGTAAGAAGACCAAGATGAATGTCATCCTTATTGAATCTATGGGTAAGAGAATTGTTCTTCTTTTATATGATGTTTAATATTAGTCTTATCTAACGAATTTTTACATCATTCAATAGTTATCGACTGGAATGTACTTTATTTGGTCAATATGTTGATATGTTAAATGCATTTCTTGCCTCTGGAGAGGATCAATATCTTGTCATTGCTTTACATTATTGCAAAGTGAAGACCTTCCAAGGTAACCAATTTGGTTCATTTATAAAGTTATAGTAATTTTATAAATAATGTTCTATTTTTCTGTAGAATTGTTGTAGTCAAATATGTTCTCATATTTTATAGATAAAGTTTCTATTCAAAACTGTATGAACTGTACGAGGATAATCTTTAACTATGATGGTGAAGATGCTACAAAGTTGAAAAAATTGTAAGTACATTTTACATGCTATTTATTTTGGTTTATATATACATACATATATATATATATATATATATATATATATATATATATATATATATATATATATATATATATATATATATATATATATATATATTTTTTTTTTTTTTTTTTTTTTTTTTATATATATATATATATATATATATATATATATATATATATATATATATATATATATATATATACATACTAATATATATATATATATATATATATATTTTATTTTTTTTTTCTTTTTTTTGTAGGATGTGGGATAATACTGAATCTCCTTCTCAACCTCTTACCCAACTGTGTCAAGCTTCAAAAGTTAGCTTAAAAGAAGATTTCATTAAGCTGCATCCTAGATGCTCAATTGAAGGTCTTAAAGATTTTAAACAGGTTGAATTATTTACTCTATCTTGCAGTTAAATTGTTTTGGTTGAATATCGTGCATATGCTTTAATTTAATTTTTTTTTGCTCTACCCAGGAAAGTACTTTTGTAGTTAAAGCTACTATTAAACATGTTCTAGATCATGATGATTGGTGGTACATAGCATGTATTTGCAACAAAGCTGTCTATCCTCATTCCAAAATGTTTTTTGTGAAAAATGTAACAAGCATGTCATTAAGGTTACACCTAGGTAATATTATTAATCTTCAAAATTGTGATTTTAAATTTATTTTATACTTAACTTTAATTTAATTTAAATTTAAATAATATACAAATATCAATAAATGAATAATTTTCCTAATATTTATTTTTAGGTACAAACTTAGACTTCGTGTAATTGATGCTACTGATTCTACAACTTTTGTTGTATTTGATCGTGATGCAAGTGCAATGTTGAAGAAAACATGCTCTGATATTCTTGACTTACAAGACAAGGTTAAGTTTCCTATGTAGTGAAACAAATTCTTAATCATTCTATATTGTTGACTTCTTTTCAAATTATTTAAATCATTTATATTTGTACTTATTTTAATAGAACACTGCTTATGGGAACTTGCCTAAAGAGTTTAAAGTCCTCATTGATAAGACCTATATGTTCAAAGTTGAGTGCAAGAATGATTATAATAGCAAATTTGATCAATCATTCAGAGTTAAAAAAGTATGCATGGATGAAAAAGTCATTGAAAGCTTTAGTGATTTTGAAGTTAAGTCTTTGGTAAGATCTGATTTATTTCTTTTAACGTCTTATCATATATATAATTTTAATTTTTCTCTTTTTGTACTTCAATATCTTTGTTATGATCTATACTCTGCAAATGAAGAAGAAAGCAAACTTAAGCAGATTACAAATGAGATCTCATCTGATACCATTGTAGAGGTATGTGAAGATTAGAACTATTAGAACTATACTTTTTTTTCTGTAAAACTTGGTATATTCTTACTTTTTCAAGTTTATTTATAGGATTTGCTGATCAAATTCACTGAAGAATCAAATGATGTGGATACTCTAACTGATGATTTGAACACTATAACATCAAAAAATGTTTCTACAAAGGAGGCGTTGATCAGTAAATCAGTAATTGATGTTGAAATTGATGAGTTAACGTGCAAAGAGTCAGCACATCTGGACAATCTTAGCTTTGACTTGGCTACCCAAGCACGTCTCCGGACAACTAAAAGGCAGAATCGATCTTTGGTTCAAGAAAAAAGAAGATCCCAGTGAAGATGTTGAAGAAGAACATCAAGATTGAAAAGTGATTTGTGTTATTTCAATCTCAAAACTGTACCAGACTTTCTTTGTGTTTTTATTTGGTGATGTTATTTTTTTGGAAAACATTTGCTGCTTTTAACTGCATGTACTGATGACCAATATTTTTTGTTGGCTTTAATTTGTTTTTTTTTCAAAACATTAACTTTAAGTTTCTGTTTATGAACTATATTAGTTATTGCTCAACATTATTTCGTGGTTATTTTTGCAGTGAAAAATTGCTAGCAGAATCAAATTGTATTGATATTATTTTATATTCTCAACATCATAATCATGCTAGCTACATGAATGATGATGCAAATAGTTCACTGAAGAGAAAATCTGAGAACAAGACTGTATTACTTGAATCCATCGAAGAAGACAATGTTCCATTGAAGCTTTTGAAGAGAAATATTAAAAAGAAGAAATTATTGATTTTATAGATAATGTTGCTTTTTATATTTCAAGTAATTTTTTTTGATGGTATTTTGAGATTATAATATGTGTACTAATCTGTCTGTGTGTAATTTGTATTAAACTACTTCTGCTTTTGCTAATGATTTTATGCGTTTATGTTTGTTTAATTATTTTTTATTTCCAATTTAATCTCCGCTGGTTTACCAAAAATTGTTAACATTTATGAAGTTGTGTCAACAAAAGAAACTACCACCTACATCAAGTTTCTACAAATTGTTTATTACTTACACTTATATATTTCAAATATTTGTTAACATGAATTTCTACAAATATAATGAAATATTTTTTATGAACAACGAATTTGCAAAAATGTTTTGAATATCTCATCATTTTCCAAAAAAATTTATATTGGCTAACCAAATAACTGTTGACCTTTTTGAAGTTGTCTCAACAAAATTGGATGCCATTTACAATTTTGACTCATTTTGCTTTGTGTACTCACTTTAACCTTCAAAAAATAGATATGAATATAAATAACTATATATTTATCATTCTGTTAAGTTTATAATTTATTATTTATCATATTTTATGAATTACTTAGATGATGATATAAAAATACAGTATTTGTAATGTATCAATTTAAATAATTTAATTGAATTATATCAATTTAAATAATTATATTGTTACCATAATTTCAATCAAATTCTTAATTAATTTGTTTATATTCTTTTTTATCGTATATTTTTATTGATATTTTTTTAATGACATAATATATGCGTAGGTGTATATGTTATTTGACTACTATAGTTATTAATATATATATATATACTATATATATTATATACCAGAGTTTACGTATATTATATATTATATTATAAGTATAAATATTATATACCAGAGTTTATGTATATTATATATTATATTATACGATTATTAATATAGTTAATATTCTAAAGTAACTATACTCATAATTTTAATTGTTTGTACGTTTTCTAAAAAGATCAATAATGACAATACTGTTGTCAAATTTAATTGCAATTGTTTCGTCTTTTGATGTGCCTTTTTCTGCTATTCATATCCATGTCCAGTCCATCGCAACCATCAGTTGAAACAAATTCTCCATTCTTCCAACCCTCTTTCTACTGTCATTGATCAAGTCCAAGCAAATGGAAAATGACTTCAATGAAGATGAACTTTTTTTTTTCAGAATGACTAGGTACCAGTTCTCTATTATTCACCTTAAGGACGAGGTACGTTTTTTAAAATACTTCTACTGTCTTTATTTCTATCACCGTTTTCATATCAATAACAACTTTCTTCTTTCAACTAATTAATTTTTTTTCTTTTCAAATGTTTATATTTTGAGGTCGTTGGGTTCGTTGATCGTACATTCGCCATTCTTTATGATCATGGTCTTGAGCGCCAGTGGACTTTAACGGATGTTGTAGGTAATAGGCATGTTGTGACTTATAACAAGAATTTAGAGAAACTATTGCTAATTGGAGGACGGTCTGATTTAAGGGACCTTTATGAACTACAAGATGACCACAATATTTATTTTGGATATGTTGGTCATTCTTGCTTCCAAATCACTATTTTTCCCAGTAAATGCAAACCTTTGTCTATTGAACGTTTTTTAAAAAGAGTTGCGTCAGATGAACCCCTTTTCAGACGACTGAAGTTGCATTTTTGCATATTTCTCAATCCATACCAATGTCAGGCTAGCCATCTAGTGAAATTCATTTAAATTTGATATTTATATTTATGTTTTTCTTTATTTATATCTATATTTCATATATTTTATTATTTTGTAGCTTATATTTATTTTATTATTTGATTTAATTTGTTAGGATTTGCCAACTAATTTTGGCAATTATCATCGTCAAGGAAGATTTAAAAACATTATTCTTCATGGACCGCGCAAGATAGTGAAGTGCAAGCTACTGTTGAGAAATCATCCAAAGAAGTCTAACAAAATTGGAAGTGGCTGGAAGGAATTGTGTACTGCTCATGGATTTGATGCAACTACAGACCTGGTGTTTAAAGTTGACGAGATGACAAACAATCAGAATGTCAAAGTGCTGACATATTGTAATTTTTAATTCATAGTTAGTTTTCTTTTCTTTTTTTAATTGCTGAGTAGCAATAGTTTAGTTTTTATATATGCTACTTAGGTAGTTCATGAAGACAAACTTTTTTATATTTGCAGCAATGCTTATGTATAGTTTTATTTTCTATTAATGAAATTAGTTTGAAATTAGGATGGAAGTTTAATTAAAATTTGACAGCTTATTTTGTTAATGGAAATAAAAAATGTATTAATAACACATTTGTTGTATTCAGAGAATGTTTTTTGGTGTGCTTTATAGAATTATTGTATGATTTTTTTGCAAATTTGTTTCATTCATATAGTATCAACAAAGTCATTTCAATTTAACTTTTTGTAATCCAACATTTGAATTCGTCTGCCATTTATGTTGCCGTAGTCTGCAATCATATTTTTCATACTTATGTCTCATATGCATACAAGTATATTGTTTTAAGATGTGTATACAAATAATATGTACTCAGATTGCAAATCACAGAATTCATCAAATTAAAATTTCTTAATGTTTGACCACAGATTTTTTAACTAATTTTCTATTCACCTATTCTCATTGGTGTACTATAGATAGTACTTGCATAAAAAATACATGTGTTGTTGTACCTACAAAAAAAGAAATGTGTTTTTAGCTACAAAAATAAAAAAAAAACTATGAAAGAATTCCTATTTCTATCATTGTTTCTGATATATTAACATTCCACACTGCATGTTCTTTCTATTTTTAATTATTGTCGACTGAAAACAACTTTTTGTACTCTTACAACTGCTTTCTATTACAATTACAAATATTTGTCTTTCCACAATAGTGATTAGAGGTACAATGCAGCAAAAAAGTTTAACAAATACATTCATCAATATAGTAATAAAATAGTATACACTTTTGCAGCCTTAGAGTAAACTATTTGTGAAAAATGCTATATAGAGGAAACCATTACAATAGTTGGATCTTAGTACGTGTTTTGTTTATAACTTTATTTTTTACAATTCTTCTTATATCAATGAATGAAGTTTTTTTGTTTATTCTGTTACATTCAATTCTTTTACAATAATCATATTACAGATGTACAGAACAACATGAACGACCTTCAAAATCTGAATGCAATATTTCAGACAACATATGGTCAATGATATTTGTTTTTGTTGTTCGATAATATGTTGAAGTCTCATTTTAATAAATAATAACATCACATTCATTTCAATGTAGTGCTTGGAAACAATATATCAAGTTCTTGCAGTACTGTATTTCACAATCAAAGCAAATACAACTTAATCACTTCACAATCTCCAGCTTCTACTATAACATACAACCGTACTTTCTGTATATTCCTGCATTCATCCTATTCTTTTATTTACCTATTTTTATTGTATGAACATTTTAAAATTGATATGAAATTGTTTTTTTTAGTGAGTACAATTATTAACAATAACATACAGAGAAATAATGGACGGAATAATTACATTGGCAGTTCAGGTAAGTTGGTTTGATTGATATAAAACATTCTTCATAATGACAATGGTAGTGCATGTAAGTAAACACAACAGTTCCTATTTTAATAATTATTTTCCATAGGTGGCACATCTGAAGTTGTAAATGATTCCTATTTTGTCTCTAAGAATAAGGTAGTCAAATATCTTTTTGAAGTCATACAATCACTTCAAAACAGATTCTGTCTTGATGATGAAACAGCAACAGAACAAAATTGTTTAGACACAAACAATGATTCTTCATCAACAATAACACATGAAGGTAAAATTAATGCCCAACTTAGTCTGAACCAGATAATTTGAAGCATTAATTTAATGTATGTCATTGGAGTAAAGTTGAACCAAATACTACAAGTACAAACGAATTATATTGCAAAGCAGATTTTCAAGGTAAACAAACACCAATTGTACATAATTTGACAGTAAATATATGCATTTTATGGAATGCCAATACTGTAAAGCTCAACTTTGGTATGAAGAAAGAGCAGAAAAATGTAACACTTCAAAGGAAGTTCAATTCTCATTGTGTTGCCAAAAGGGAAAAGTGAAACTTCCACTATTAAAAAAACCACCTGATCTGCTTGAAGCTTTGTTAAATGGTGAAGATCATAGAAGCAAAATATTTTTACAAAATACAAGAATATACAATAGTATGTTCTCATTTACTTCTATTGGTGGAAAAATGCTATGACCATTTGTAAAAAAATTGGATATCTTGATTTGTTCATTACTATAATATGCAATGTGAATTGGAGTGAAATCAGAGAGTTTGTTTTGGCCAAAGGGTTATCTGCTTCAGACATACCTGATATTGTATGTAGAGTCTTCAAAATGAAGCTTGATTAAATGATGACAGATTTTAAGAAGAAGGATTTCTTTGGAAAAACCACTGCAGGTATGCTTTGTATCAAATAATATACATTATATACATATTGATTAAATGAAATTGTTACAACTAAATTCACTTTTTTATATATCTAGGGATGTACACAGTAGAATTCCAAAAAAGAGGATTACCTAATGCCCATATACTTTTGTGGTTGGATGGAGAATGCAAATTGAAAAATGTAGCTGATATTGATAAAGTAATATCAGCTGAATTGCCCAATGCGAATTTGTACTCCAAATTGGAAAAAGTTGTTTCAAGTTACATGATTCATGGGCCATGCGGACCTGCAAGATATAATTCTCCGTGCATGAAAGAAGGTAGATTTTTCTAAATTTTATCCAAAAAATTTCACATCTTCAACTTCAATTGATGAAGAAGGATATCCTTCCCACAAAAGACTTGATAATGGTAGATTTGTTGAGAAGAATGGAATTAAGCTTGACAATAGAAGTGTTGTTCCTTACAATCCACCTCTTCTAATGAGGTATCAAGCTCATGTAAATACAGAGTATTGCAACAAGACCAATTCAATCAAGTATTTCTTCAAATATGTCAGCAAAGGTCCTGACAAAGCTACCCTTAAAATAAACAACAACTCTGCAGAATCTGACAAATCAATCATTATTGATGAGATTAAGAGGTATTACGATTGTAGGTATTTATCACCATGTGAAGCAGCTTGGCGAATATTTGCTTTTGACATCCATCACAGATGGCCTCCTGTTCAAAGATTGACATTCCATCTTCCTGGCCAACAATCTGCTTTGTTTAAAGATGATGATGATATTAATGTGGTGTTCAACAGATACGAAAATGCTAACACAATGTTTCTAGCTTGGTTTGAGGCTAACAAAATTTATACAGAAGGAAAAGAATTGACTTATTCTAAATTTCCAAGCAAATTTGTGTGGTTTGCTAAAGAAAAAAAATGGAAACCAAGGAAGAAAGGCTACAACATTGGTAGACTTACTAATATTCCTCCTGGGTCTGGAGACCTTTATTATTTGAGGATCGTATTGACCATTCAAAAGGTTGTATTGATTATGACAGCATAAAGACCATTGATGGTAAATTTTATGAAACCTACCAAGAAGCTTGCTATGCGTTGGGATTGTTGGCTGACGACAAAGAATATATTGATGCAATCAAAGAAGCGAGCGAATTTGCTTCTGCCTATCAACTTAGAAGATTATTTGTCACTTTGTTGTCCATGAATACAATTTCTAAACCTGATGTAGTTTGGAATTCTACTTGGAGACTCTTATGTAATGGAATTTTGTACCAAAAAAGAAAGGAAATGAACTTATCAGCTATTGTATATTGTAATTTCTTAAAATGAATAGAAATATAATTTCTGATTCCATAAACTTTTTCATGCAGGTCTTCAAATTGCAGATGCTGAATTACAGAAAATTTGTCTGCTTGAAATAAAAGAAATGCTAATGTCAAATGGTAGATATTTGAAAGATTATCCTTCATTACTGCAACTTGATATTTCAGATCTAAATACATTTCAGAATAGATTTATTGTTGATGAGCTGCAATATAATAAAGAAGACATGGCCAAAGAACATGACATTTTCTTTAAAGAACTCAATGATGAACAAGTATAGGTGTATAAGGATATCATGACAACAATTCTTTTGAAAAAGGGAGGATTCTTCTTTTTATATGGCTATGGTGGTACAGGGAAAACATTTATATGGAAGACATTGTCAGCTACTCTAAGAAGCAAGAGCATGATTGTTTTGAACGTAGCATCAAGTGGAATTGCTTCTTGACAACTTCCTGGTGGAGAAACAACACACTCAACCTTCTGCATCCCACTGTTAATTAATGATGATTCAACTTGCAACATACCTCAAGGTAGTCTACATGCTAAACTTTTGATGGCAACCAATCTTATTATCTGGGATGAAGCACCAATGATGAATAAAATGTGCTTTGAGGCATTTGATAGAACACTAAGAGATATTATGAAAAATGTTGATGATGCCAATAATACAAAACCCTTTGGTGGTAAAGCCGTGGTGTTGGGAGGTGACTTCAGGCAAATTTTACCTGTTATCAATAAAGGATCTAGGTTTGATATCATCAAAGCAGCAATCAATTATTCTGAGTTACCTTTAATGTCATTGGCTGAATTTGTCTATCCTAAATTTGTGGTTAACATGATGAAGCTTGGTTATTTTGATGATGGAGCAATCTTATGTCCAACAAATGATTCTGTAGAGGAAGTCAATGAATTCATGTTGCCTTTATTAGGTGGTGAAGATGTCACTTATTTAAGTTCTGATAAACCTTGCCAATCTGATGTACAAGATGAAGTTCAATCTGAATGGTTTACATCTGAATTCTTAAATGATATCAAATGTTCAAGGATACCAAATCATGAACTGAAGTTGAAAACAGGTGTCCCAATCATGCTCTTGAGAAATATTGATCAAGCGAAAGGTCTTTGCAATGGCACAAGATTGCAAGTTAACCATTTAGGAAAAAAAGTAATCTCTGCAACTGTAATTATTGGACAAAATATTGGTGACAAAGATTTTATACCAAGAGTGGATTTAGTTCCATCTGATTCAAGATTGCCTTTCAAATTTTAAAGAAGACAATTTCCGAAATCCTTATGCTTTGCCATGACGATTAACAAAAGTCAAGGACAAACGCTTTCTAGAGTCGGAGTTTATCTTCCACGTCTTGTATTCACACATGGCTAGCTATATGTTGCTATTTCTAGAGTAAAAACCAAAAGAGGATTGAAAATACTTATACTGGATGAAGATGGAAATGTCACGAACACAACAAAAAACATTGTGTACAAAATGTTTTTTGAAACTCTTTGACAAATAAGAGATTAAGGTATGTAATTTAGTATTTTTCATTTCGAATTTAACTTATTAGTTTGTAAAAACATATATGAACTTATTTATGTTTTTGCTTCTTCTTCAATTGTTATCTTTCAAAGTATTGCATGTTCTGTTGTCTATTGGAGGAAAATCATTATCTTTTAAAGAAATCATATTTTCAGCATAACTTAACATTTTTATCTTTTTTGTGTTTGTTGTTGCAGATAAAAAAATAGGCAACCAAAGACAAAATAAAATACAACAACAATGTTTCTCAAAGCAACAACAATATGTTTTTTATTATGTGTTTAATTCATTTCTACACTTCACAATTTTTTTAAGATATCATATTTTCATATAGATTATTGCATAGCACTCATTGTTCATTGCCATTTAAAAAAAAAAATCTAAAAAACTCCAAAAACTAGTAAGAAACTCATTTGTCCTTCGAGGTGCCACCCACGTCTTACTCTTCTTTTTAACATAATTTCAATTAATTGCATGATGGCGCGAAAACGTGAATGGTGAGTATTAGATTTTGTTGGATGGATATGGAAAATGTGTATGCCACATCAAAAAAGGGATTGGAGAGGATTTTGGAAGGTAATTAAGATATGCAAAGAGCTAAAAACATCCTGATCAATATGTTTCAAAAGTAAAAATGAAAATAAGATAAAATTGAAATTTTAAAATATCTGAAATTATTCCGGATTTAAACATCTGAAACAAATTCTACGATTCGAAATACAAAATGAAAGATATATTTTAAATTATATAATCATGAATACATTTTTTATTTTTATATTTCATATTATATAATTTAGAACCCAAAATTTTATATTTTAAATTATACCATCTTAATTTAAAAAAGCACATTCTTACCGTATAATTCAGATTATATATATAAAATTTATATTTCGAATTTTAGATTTCATTTCTTATTTTACATTCTGGAGTGTGAAATTTAGAATATAAATTTTTATTCCAAATTTTATATTCCAAAATATCTAAATTATGTGTTCCAGAATTTAAAATGAAAAGAAGGTTAAATTGAAGTTTTAAAATATATGAAGTAAAGGGGCAAGAAGAAATTATGTAAATGTAGGAAGCAATGGCCATATGTATAGGGTGCATAAAAAATGCCTTGGGCTGACACAAAAAAATTAAAATGGGCCAAACTCGATAAAAAGCGTTTTATATTCTTTTTCCAATTTGTTCTCTTTCTTTATTTTTAAATTCTTATATTTTTACTTTTTTTAATTAATTTTTTTATTTTTACTTTTTTTATCCTTTTAATATTTTTTATTTTTTATATTATATTTTTAATTATTATTATTTAAAAACTATTTAATAGATATTATTAAATAAGTTAAGATATCAAAATTAAAATTTAAAAGTATTTAAGAGTCAACATAATAGAAGATACAAATTAGAAATAAATATTTTCTTTAGAATCTTAAATCGAAATTTTATAATTTATTGGGAACTTAATTGAAATAAGATATTGATGTAATGTCCCATTTAAATATTAAGCGAAATTAAAAGAAACGTCACATAAAATAGCAATGTAGAGTAGTCCTGGGGTCCTAACACAACCCCTACAAACTGGGCACACCACGATGCCAACGGAAACCAGATAAAGGTCTAACAAAAAGAGAGTGGAATCGTAAGGCATAGAGCAATACATGGGCCGTAGCCCTAAAGAAGACCCATGAAGAAAAGAAAACATAAAGTCTCGCCCCGATAGCTAAGCAGCGAAATCGCCATTTCCTTGCTGACCGCGGAAACCTCGCCCATCTGCTCCCATCAATTAAATTCGTGATCATCGCAAGAAAGAATAGCCACATACAAGACAATCATACAACAAACAGGGTAAGCTAGAGCCAACAACATTCTCATCATACAGTCAAATATATTTTCACCATTCAATGTCCATACAACAACCAAGCATGTTATGACTTTCAATCGATACACTACGACTCGACTCGACTCATCCAGATACGTATAACTTGGTCGAATTTAGCGGATGCCCGCATTTGTGGTGGATACCTCTGCTCACCCCCGAGCTATGTGTTACAAGTGTTACGATGAATCCATTTCCCTCACCACAAGGTTAGCCCTTAATGAATTTCAGGCCTCCTGCTACTCTCACCACAGGAGTCAGTCCGCTCTAGGAGAGACTAACTAACTCCTTAGAGCGTCAGGATGCAACCTTACCTTGAATCCTTACCTAGTTATACAAATGGGGCACCACCATGGACACCCACTAACAGGGGCCATGAAATTACGTCCCGACCACTGAAGCGCGACCCTGAAAGTCTCACCTAGAGACTCCAAGGAATTATGCACTGACACAGATCAACCATATTCACACAGCCAAAGAATATTCACCATGCATAGATATACATTAATCGTACCAACCTTTAAAGCCAATGCCCTTTTCATGTTTCAGGCCCAACCCATTTCAACTTATCATAAACCATCCATGCATAAAGGATTTCCGTCTCATCTCATTATCATGCCTCTTTGATACCAACCATGTCATTAGAATCACATGCTAAACTCATAACAACCCAATATTCACAATTTATGACTTGCACCACTCATTCATACTCATTCATCTCAAACTTTCAGCATAATACTTAAAATCAAGCAAGCATTATCCATACAAAGCCAAGAAAACAATCACACCTCGCACTGCCTCGCCCAGCACCTTGCTCAGGCGAGACGTTCTCGCCCAGGCTAGCCCCCTTCGCCTAGGCGAGGGCTCGAAAAAGGAAGCAAGAGCACACGCGGGATCTCGCTTAGGCGAGACCCCTCTCGCCTGGGCGAGATGCTCGCTCGCTCAAAAAGTCGAGCTGGTCAACTGGGCGACCTTTTGCGCAGACTGGTTTGGGCGAATCTCTGTTTGTCTCGCCTAGGCGAGACTGGCTCGCTTGGGCGAGATTAACAGGTCTCGCCACCGTTTCACTTGCAGCATTCACCTGTTCGCACCCAAAAGACAGTACATGGCAGTTCACGCATTCAACACAATCATATAGTGCATGCAACGTCTAACAAACTATAACTTAGCCATAAAATAATCAGGACTCAGACTTTAACTTCCCCTTACCTGGAAAAAGCTTAGCGAAGACCCTGACTACACGACCACGAGCACGACAACTCTAAGGATGAACTACAGGGCTGAGATGAGAGTGGAACATAACTAGAAAAACGGGGTTAACCAAGGCTCTTACGACAGATTACGAAAAGGTCATAAAAAGGGAACTAGCATGAACTCGAAGGTCACTTACATGGAGTAACGGAACTTCCTAGCTCAATGTAACAGCGGAGGCAGAAACCCTAGCAGAGGGGTTGACGACTGCAATCTTAGGTTTTCTAAAAAAGAGTGAAAAGTGAGACTTAGGGCAACCAAGGGTAGTTTTATCTACTGGGCCAACTCTTAGGCCCATTCGCAAGGGCAGCCCCTTACATTTTTGGGCCAGAAGAAATGGAACATTTTTAATGGGCCTTACAATTGAGGTCTTCAAAAAATAAATCATGAATTAAGAATTTGCAATTTATTTAAACTAAATATTACATTAGTTTCACCAGAAATTGAAATTAGCTTATAAATAAGCTAATACGTAACATTCTCCCATAATTTTTAATTTATGCTTAAAAGATCATCATTAATTTATGAAAATATTTATTTCATTTTCTTTTTAATTTTCTTTTGTTGTACGCATATGTTTCTCCAATCATGAATGTCTAAGTAATTCACTGCTCCGTATATAGTATTAGTAAGGAAAAAGATTTTTTCAGCAAACTTTGACAAAATTTTAACAATCCACATGTCACCACTCACTTAAATCAATATTTTCTTTTAAAATAATTTATAATGATTTAGAAAGAGAAGAGAAAGATTTTGTGAACACTTTTTCAAAGTTTGTTAAGAAAAACTTTGACAACATATCAAAATCCTATTAGTAATTACGTAAGAGGTGACCATTTCTGAGGAGTGTGCCACGTACGTGGCAATGTATGATAAAGATAAGATTCAAGTCAACCATCACAAGTATTTCATTCATACCACAGATCATAGGTTCCAACTCAAGAGAGAAAGAAGAGAAAGAACTGATGGCTTTGGTTGGAGAAGCATTGATTTCTGCTTCAGTGCATATTCTGGTCGAGAAGATTATGTCCCCAGAATTTAGACATTTGTTCTGCAGCAAGGAACTCGATCCTTTAATTATGAATAAGCTAAAAACAACACTGTTGACCCTCCAAGCTGTGTTAAATGATGCTGAGGAGAAGCAAATCACGAATCCTGCAGTCCAAGACTGGCTTCATGAACTCAGAGATGTTGTTTATGATGCGGACAACTTGGTGGATGTAATCAACACAAGGGTCTTGCAACAAAAGGTAGAAGCTGACTCACAAACTTTTAGTTACCACATGATGAACTTCCTTTCTTCCTCTTTCATACCATTCAGTGGGGGTATAAATTCTGAAGTACAAAACTTGCTTCAAAGACTAGAACAATTTGTTAAGGAAAAGGATATTCTTGGTCTGAAAGAAGGTGTTTCTGGGGCTTTATGGATTGGAAAAACTACAACATCAGTAGTTGATCAATCTACAATATATGGTAGAGATGGTGACGTTGAAAAACTTAAGAAGTATTTGCTGTCGGATGATGTTTGTAACGATCATGTGGAAGTGATTACTATTGTGGGCATGGGAGGGCTAGGGAAAACGACACTTGCTCAACTCCTTTACAATGACATAGAAGTGAAGGAGCACTTTAATTTGAATGCTTGGAGCTGTGTAACGAAGGATTTTGATGTGATCAAGACGACTAAAACGCTACTTGAATCTGTTAATTCAAAAGCAGTTACCACTAATAATCTTGATGCTCTACAAGTTGAACTGCAACAAAGTTTACATGGAAGGAAGTTCTTGTTTGTATTAGATGATTTGTGGGAAACCTATAATGATTGGAATAGACTAAAAGCCATTCTTAAGTGTGGGGATGTGGGAAGTAAGGTAATCATCACTACTCGTCAGGAAAATGTTGCCTTGGCCATGCATACCTTTCCCATTCACAATATGATGCCACTTTCAAACCAAGATTGTTGGGATATAGCTGCTAAACATGCTTTTGGATCCAACCAATCCAACAAAGATCCAAAACTTGAAAAGATTGGCAGGGAAATCGCAGCCAAATGTAATGGATTATCCCTAGCTGCTGAGGCTCTTGGAGGTCTTCTTCGAATCAAATTATCCCACAAAGATTGGAATAAAATTTTAAAAAGCAACATCTGGGATTTGCCTGGCAATAAGGTACTTCCACCCTTACTATTGAGCTATCACTATTTGCCTGTTCCGTTGAAAGGATGCTTTGCCTTTTGTTCAATTTTTCCTAAGAATTATGAATTACATAAGGAGACGGTAGTTAGACTGTGGATGGCAGAAGGATTAATTCAGTTCAACAGAAATAAAAGTTTGGAAGAGACAGGTGACGAATACTTTGATGAACTGGTATCAAGGTCATTGATTCAAAAAAGCACTACATATTACCAATACAAGTTCAAAATGCATGATCTCATCAATGATTTGGCCACAGTTGTATCAGGCAAGTATTGTTATTTATTGGTATGAAGATCCAAAACCAAGTGAGTGTCTTGATAAAGTTCGCCATGTGTCTTACAGCAGGGGAGAGTATGATTTTGGTCATAAATTTGATGCGATTCCAAGAATGCAGGGTTTACGAACATTCATAGCATTACCATTCAGAAAGAGTCCATATCAAGCTAATATAGATTGCTACTTAGCTAAAGGTTTGCTCCATGATAATTTGCTGAAGCTAAGGTACTTACGAGTTCTATCTTTGTCACACTACGACAATATCAACCAGTTGCCTGATTCTCTTGAAAAGTTTATTCATTTGAGATATTTGGATGTCTCTCACACTAAAATCAATAGGTTACCAGATGGGACTTGCAAACTGTACAATTTGCAAACCTTGTTGCTGTCATGTTGTTCATATCTACTTGAATTGCCTCAAGACATAGACAAATTGATCAGTCTGCGCCATATGGATCTAAGTGGAACCAAGTTGAAGGAAATGCCCACAAATTTGAGTAAGCTAAAGTGTCTCCAAACTTTGACTTCCTTTGCTGTCAGCAAACAGGAGGATGGATTAAAGGTTGGAGCATTGAAAAATTTTCCACATCTACAAGGAAAACTTTCCATATTAAACCTACAACATGTTGTCAATGCCAATGATGCTTTTCAAGCTAATTTGAAAAAGAAGGAGCTAATTGAGGAGTTAGAATTGGAATGGGCCTGCAACACTGAAGATTCACGTATGGAGAGAGAGGTACTTGAGCAGTTGGAACCATCATCACACTTAAAACAACTAATCATCAAATTTTATGGTGGCACCACATTCCCAAATTGGTTGGGGAATTCTTCCTTTTGCAACATGGTATCCCTTAGAATAAGTGATTGTGATCATTGTTGGTCACTTCCACCACTTGGACAATTACCTTCTTTGAAGCTACTCTCGATTGCTAGGCTCAAATCATTAAAGCATGTTGGAGTTGATTTCTATGGCACAGGCTCTTCTTCTTTTCAACCATTTGCAAGTCTGAAGTATCTAAAATTTATGGAACTGTCATGCTGGGAGGAATGGTCTTCTGCAAGTGATAAAAATACCGAATTTCCTTCTCTTGAAGAGTTGCATATATTACACTGTCCCAAACTAGGAGGAAAATTACCTAGTAATCTTCCATCATTAAGAAGACTTTGGGTAGTTGAATGTGATGTGCTCGAGTTACAAAATTCAAATGTCGTGGATAACACCACTCCTCTGGAAGACACTAAGATTCCTCGGAAAAGTTCATCTGATATTAAGTGGCTCTCTTCTCTTCACTCCATACACATTTTTGGGTCGCCAGGTGTATTGTCATTGCTTAACTACTTTATTTTTGGGAATCAACATTCTCTTAAGCTATTTCCTAGGATTCGGACCAACAATAATTGTCTTCAATTTTTGGATATCAAAAGATTTTCAAATCTCATGTACTTTCAAAACGATGCTCTTCCGTTTTCATTGATGCACCTTCATCTCCAAAATTGTGAGAAGTTAGAATTTCTAAGTCCTGCATTGATACCTAATTTTTCATCACTTGTGTACCTAACTTTAAGTGACAGTTGTCATTCACTGGAATCCTTTCCCTTAGGCAGTTTCCCTGTCCTGGAGAGTCTCTTTATTGACAATTGTCCAAACCTTAAATTCTTCTCCATCTCAGATGACGATTCATCTCAGAACCTGTCACATCTCAAAATCTTTCATGTAACAAATTGTCCTAGGTTGGAATCTTTCCCTTTAGGTGGGTTGCCCACACCCAATCTTCAGAAATTTTATGTTCACAAATGTAAGAACCTCAAGTGTTTGCCAGAACAGATTAACACCCTCACTGGCCTTCAAGAATTGAGCGTTCAAGAGCTTCCAATGCTTCAGTCATTAGCAGAACAGGGTTTGCCTTTCAATTTACGAAAACTTGAGGTCTTTCATTGTTGGGCACTCACAGTAGCATCCATCACTCAGTGGGGTACTCAGTTTCTTAATTTTCTTTTAGAAGTAACAATTGGAGGAGATGATCTTGTAGATGCCTTGATGGAAAAGCAACTGCTTCCAACTTCTCTTGTGTCACTGTGCATCAGAGACATTTCTTTCTTGAATGGTGTGGGTCTTAAGCATCTCATCTCTCTTGAATATCTGCATATTGCAAACTGTATGAACCTTAAGTTGTTGCCCCAAAAGGAATTGCTCCCTCTTTCTCTTTCTGTACTTAGTATCAGTGAATGTCCTCTGTTACAAGACAGCTATCAAAGGAATGGAGGGACGAATTGGCCTAATGTTTCCCATCTTCCATGTGTAAAGATCAATCAAGAAGTAATAATTTGAACAAATGGAAGGATTTTATCAAAAATTTTAGCTTCTCTTACTCGTGCTAATATGTGTTGTATTATGCTGCTTACATTTTACATTTATTGTTTATCATTAGATTTCTCTATCTTTAACTATTCATTATTTGTAATCATGCTTAAAGATGCAGAACTGGTGGATTTTGGTGTACCATAATTTCATCTAAAAGATGTAGTTCTTCACGTAATTGAAGAAATGATAAACTCCTTGTCATTGCGTTACAAGAAACATAATTAAAAAATATACGAAAAAGGACCTAACTGAGATGGACCTTGCAATAAAAACCTGATGTCTTATGGAAATATATTTTTCTTTAGCTAAGCACTTTAATTATTAATAAACCAAAGGAATAAGCCAAAGGAATAGAAAAACTATGAATTCTGCATAATATCTACTGTTTTCCTTTAAAATCTCCATCAAATACCCATTACGTTTGTTGTTTTCTAAAATGATTTTTATGACAGAATCTGAATCGAATATCATCAATTTTTTTATTAAAAAAAGTTATTTAAGAGACTTAGTGTTGGAGCGAGGCATCTTCAGGATTTTATTTCTACATTTATTTTTATTATGTTGTAATCTAGATTTGAAATTGGATTTGAATTTGGATATGTAAGGTTGAATTAAATTTTATGTTTTGAACATTTTTATGTAAGGTTGAATTAAATTTTATGTAAGGTTGAATTAAATTTGGTTTTATTTCCTGTGTTTTTAGAAATGTGTTGTATAAATGTTATCTTTTCAATTATTTATTAATAAATTTATTTAAATTAGTAATATCCGGCCAGGATGTTACAGAAATCCTTGCAATTCACAAATTATGCAAAGTTTTACCACTTTAAATTAGAACTGTCAAAACGGGTCACCCGACCCAACCCGGCTCGGCCCGCGATGGGTTGGCCACTTAGTGGGTTAACTCAACCTGGCTCACTTATTAGCGAGCCAACAAAATTAGAACTTGACCTGACCCACCACGGGTTGGCGGGTTAAACGGGTTGGCTTACTGGCTCACTTAATTAAAAAAAACACAATTTTTTTTCTTCAATCTCAAGAAAACTAAATTCTAATTCTGATTAAAATCTAAATAAACTTCAATACAATCCAAATAAAATCTCAAATTATGTTAAACTCCAAATACAAATCAACATCACAAAAATATAAATTACTATCTAACATCAAATCATTCTTGTCACTTATTTTTTTAATATTATATAAATCATGCTTGCTTTTTGCTATTCCATGAGATTAGGCTTGATCCAAGTAGATGGCATGTACCACTTGTGCTTTTCCTATCTAATTTGCACTCTGCAAAGTCCGAATCTGAAAAACCACTAAGAACAATGTTAGGCTCATTAAGATACCATAATCTAACATTAGTTGTCCCTTTCAGATACTTGAGAATTCTTTTTGCAGCTTTGAAGTGTGATTCCTTTGGATTGGATTGAAACCTTGCACACAATAAAACACCAAATTGGATATCCAGCCTACTAGTGATTAGATATAGCAAAGAACCAATTAACCCTCTATATTTCGTTGAATCAACTTGTTGTCCAGCTTCCTCTACATCCATAAGGCAGTTTGTAGCAATTGGAGTGGCAGCTTCTTTGCAATCCTCCATTTTGAACTTTTTCAATAGGTCAAAATAGTATTTTGATTGGCTTAAATATGTCCCATGCTTGAGTTGCTTCACTTGCAGCCCTAGGAAGTAGGTTAGCTCACCCATGATAGATATCTCAAATTCTCCCTGCATAGTTGTGTAAAACCCGAGAAATTTAAATAATTAAATAAATAATTATTTAATAAATGCAAGTAGTAAGATCTTTTATGACATTTAATGTGGATTATTATATGTGGAAAAGTATTAGCTCAAGAGGTTGAGAGTACTTGGTTATGTGAGAGGACTTGGGTTTGAATCTTATGTATGCCAATTGTGTATTATTTTAATATGTGTATTATTTTAATATTATATTTGAATGTGATTAGTGATAATGTAATCCTAAAATTTTAGGAATTATCACGACACATGAATTGGTTGAATTCGTTGTGCACTTGATTTGTGATTAAATGGTTGTGGGTTCAAACCTTGCTAAGAACGAATTAAACTTTTTTTTTTGTCAAATTTTCTTTTTGGCATGAATGAGAAGAGTTAGAAAACCCTAGCCATTAGTGGGAGAAATCAGAAGGGTTGAGAAACCACCATGTTAATGAGAATTGATGCTCATTAACTCCCATTCTTAATAATTTCGTTTTTGTATTTATCCCACGAATTTAAGCTGGAAAAAGTTTGGTTAGGAGGGTTCTAGAATAGTCATTGAGCAGAGAAAATTGAGAGTGAGTGAGGAAGTGGTTTTTGCACGTGACAAGGAAGAGTGAGAGCTGAAATTTGTGGAGCAAGAAAGGTAGGCTCTTGGGCATCATAAAGAAAGGGTTAGAAGACCATTTGGAGCAAGGATTTCCAGGTAAGGGGAGTTGTTCCTTGTGTTTTTATTCGTGTATGAATGATTAGGCTTTATTATGTACCATTGCATGAAATCCCCATCCCTTTTACGTTGATTTTTGTAGTTTCTAAGTTTTTGCCCAGAAACCGCCTGATGGTAAGGACCAAGCCGCCAGGTGACGCATCAGACTTTGCCTATTTTTTCTGGATTCTGGCATGAACCCCTTGGTGACGATGAATATCTACCAAGCGGGGCGACACTGTCTGTGTTTATTTTGGCATGTTGTTTGGTGCAGGAGTCATTGCGACTTCTCAGTGTGACTTTGTGAATAATACGGTGTGATAAATATTATAATACATATAGAATTAGGGTATGATGGTGCTTGGAGGAAGTCATGTAAGATTAATCATGAGTAGAGTTTGGATTCTTGGAAGGGAAAAAGTGATGAATTGATTTTCCATGGATCAATGATCATATGACGCATAAGGAATAATATTGAGGTGTGTTGTTTTGACAAATTTTATGAGAATTGGTGTGGTTTGGTGTAATCGGACCGTGTCAAATTATGGGGAATTTGGATTCCTCGTAGGTGCAGAAACCTAGGTTTGTGGCGAGGTACTGATGTACCGCCTGGCAGTACCTTGCTTGCCGCCAGGCAATGACTGGTACAGAGGCAGTTTATGTGCCTTGAATTAGATGGTTGCGAGAGATGTTATTGGAGCGAATTGAATAGAAAAATTGGTCAATAAAATTGGAAGAATTGGTGCACAAGAATTTATTGTGATTAATGCAAGAGGAGAAGTTGGATGATATGTTATGTTATAAGTGGTTTGGTGATGAGTGTGGAAATTTGTCTTGGTGGTTTAATTAGTTGGGAGATAAGAAGAAAAGATATAGAGTACATACTAAGAGGGGTTGAGAACTTAGATACCTTAATGTGGAAATTGGTGACTTTTGGCCTATAAGTAGAAGGATGGATAAAAAGGTTAGATAGAGAGGATAGATATATATTGCTTAAATGCGCTGAATTGTCATTAGGAATTGTGAACAAAACTGGTGTTGTTGAGTGTTGTGTGTGGAGAGGACTTGGTGAGGTTACTTTGGCATTTTGGAAGTAATTGGATGAAAGTGAGGTGTAGGTGAGTAAGATTGAAGGACAATAGAGGTGTTTATGTGTCAGGAGTTAGGCAATCCTTTGAGGATATGTGACAAGATATTGGGATGAATTGTATCAATTATGGTTTGTTATAGGTGCTAAAAATTAGCTGGTGCGCTACTGATATAGCACCTGGCGGCACGTGAACGGTCGCTAGGCGATAGGCTATCAAGGATGTTCCCTGCAACGAGTTGCGCCTGGCGGCTAGGTGTGCTCCGCCAGGCGATAGACCCTAAGTAGTGGGTTTGGGAGAGGGTTGGCACCTAGCGGCAATGGTGTCCCGCTAGGCGGTTTGCATAGTAATTTTGCCAGGCGGTGCTTAGGCTACGCCAGGCAATAACGCTACAAGTAATGGGTTGCGTGTGTTGCTTGTACGCAATGATGCGAGACTTGGATCAGGAGATGTTGTGCCATAAGTGGGTAGGTTCATGGATGGTGGTGAACACATGATGATCTGAGCGAGGAGGTTCATATCCTGTTACTCTCGTGTGGAGATACGAGCGGGTAGGTTCGTATGTTCCATGCTCACTGTAAGACCCACTAAATTTAAATAATTAAATAAATAATTATTTAATAAATGCGGGTAGGAGAAGCCTTTATAGTATTAAATGTTAACCCTCATGACGTGAAAAAGTACTAGCTCATGTGGTTGAGAGTACTTTCATTGGGTGAGAGGACTTGGGTTTGATTCCTATGTATGCCAATTATGTGTTATTTTTGTGATTTAATATATATATATATATATATATATATATATATAATCATGTTGGGGAATGATATAGTAATTAAATTATATTAGTTAGCATGAAGAAGAGCAAGTTAGGGGAGTTCCTATTCCATGTTTTAATTTTTGCTATCTTATAATGATGTGTCCTGGACCATGTTTGAATTGTGAAAGCTTTGAATCCTGGTTCTCTTTGCGTTTTTCTGGAATTTTCCAGAAACCGCCTAGCGGCACATGAACTGTCAGGCGGCACATGTGGTTGCACCCAGTTTCTGGGTTTTCGTATGATCCACCTGGCGGCCGGGAGTGACCCGCCAGACGCTGCTGTCGTTGTTGTTATTTCTCTCTCGTTTTGATGTGTTGTCAGTGATGTTGTGGTAGTAAGTGGTATTCTTATTACACATATATGAATTGTATGACGAATTGTGGTCTACAGTTCCTAAATTGATGGAAGTTGCATAAACTCGCGAAGGAAATTGGGGGTTAGGGTTTATGCTGGGATTGGGGACAATGAACATAAACTATCTCAATAATTAGTACACAGATTTTACAGATTTGAGAATAATATGGATGATGTCTGATCTGGTATGATGTGTGCACTAGAATTTATGTCAATATGATGGTGTGCTGTAAGTGGGATGTTTGAGTCATGGTTGGGCAAGAGCAATCTGGGCAAGATCCAGAATTTTTATACACCGCCTGGCGGCATCTGGGTTAACGCCAGGCAACAACGCAGTGATGTGTTCGGGAGTGGAAGGGAATGAAACCTTGGCATGTATAATTTATGTAAGGGACCGAAGTGTGAGAATAAAACCTTACATGTGAGATGATGAAATTTGGGTGCTAGAAGTTGTGAAGTGAATTGTGTACAAGAATGTGCGTTATAGTTAATTAAAATATATGCTAATAACTGAGTAAGATGGTAGGTACAGGGTGAGTAGGAGTGCTTACTGTAATTATATTCATAAATGAATAAAGGTGTGTAATGCCAAGAATGATTGAGTTTGTACACCACCATGTATGTGTAGTTCAAAATTAAATGTATATTATTGAAAATCTTGATAGCATGATGTGTATGAATATTGATTAGTATGAGTATAAGATTTGGACCATATTGAGTGGGAAGAGATAGGTTTCAATTCAGTACCTGAAAAACAACATGGTGCGTATAAATGAAAAGAATTGTCTTGTTGATGTGACTTAAATGTGTGTATTGTAATTGAGCTGCGTAGTATAAATGAATAACTGTGAATGTGATTGGAATTTGGTTAATGTGTGATTTGAGGTCCAATAGGATTTGTTTGAGTGCCAAAAACCAGTAGCATTGCGCTGTTGGTATGACGCCTGGCGGTGCGAGCGAGCCGCCAGGCGCATAGGACACAAATCTGTGATAGGGGTCATAGTGCGAGCAGGGCGCCTAGCAATAGGGAGGGTTTCGCCAAGCGGAATGGTACAGCAGAGACCCTGAAAGGCAGTGGCGCCTGGTGGCGCCAGGCGGATAAGCCAGGCGGTGGTGGCGAGTGGCGCCTGATGGCATGGTGGAGTCCGCCCAGCGGTGACGGTGCAGTGATGATGCTGCAAGCGTGTGGCGCTTGGCGGTGTGTGATGCCCGCCAGGCGGTTTGGACCCAGTGTCCACCTAGCGATGTGGGATGCATGCTAGGCGGTTTTGGTTCAGTGATGGTGCGCGAGGAAACGTTTCTACACAGCTTTAGGTGATGTTTATGATGCGAGGCTTTGGCTGGGGGTCCAGTTACGAGTGTAACCCATATTGGAATAACGCGTGACCACTTTAGGTTGTAGCCTGGTGGTTTAGGAAGTCCAGTGGAGTGTGCGAGTTGTGGCTCGTACGGCGAGGTTCGGGTGATTGCGCTCTTCAGAGTATGCTGATAGAGTATTGGTAGTTTGGAACAACTACAAACTTTATGTTTGTTTTAGGGAGCTCCACTTGGTGTCACGGTGAGATGCTGTGGCAAGGTTATTCCCACGTGTGGACTATCAGGTGGTGGCCTTTAGTCGGAGGGGCGAGTAGACACTCGTGCAGCGAAGATCGATCAATGTTCTCACCTAAAGGGTATAGAAATGTTAGACATCTAATGAAAGTATTGGAAGTAGAGAAGTAAGGAAAAAGGGAGAAGAATACTAACCCGGGTTTAATTGTTTTGTTGTTGCATTTAATATTTTATTGGTTGGTTTATTTAAATGAGTTCACCCTATCTGTGTGTGTGTGGCGATGATCATGTAACTTGTTAAATGGGAGCAGATGTTGATGCAGGTGAGCGGACGGATGCATAGAGACGGAGTGGGGAACTCTTGGGGATTTTCTCACTAGTTTATTTTATTGGACTATGGTGTTATTGTAATAATTTTATAGACCATTTTAATTGTATTACAGTATTAACGCGAATTATTTTATCTATTTTGGCGCGTTGAGCTTAAGGTTTTAAATATTTCCCGCGTTTTGGGAAATTGTTGAATAATAAATGAGGTTGTTTTATTAAATTTTATTTTTGTTTTATTTTATTAAGTAATTTCCGGCTAGGACGTTACATTTGGTATCAGAGCCGTGATTTCAATGATTTCATGGGGTCTTTGGGGAGTGAGCCTATCCTGATTAACGTGTGTATGTGTTGTTTTGCCTTGTTATGAAATTGAAATATGAATTGTTTGATTTATCAGTAATATGTGGCACATTCAGGCTATGGCAAATAGGAGAAGAAGAAACAATGCAAGTGCCGATGAGATTGCACAAGCGATCCATAGGATGGTTGATGCCATGCAGCCTGTTGCGGCACAGCCTAGAGCCATAGTACCACCCACTAGAGCGGTGACTACGGAGGATGTTCTGAAACACAAGCCCTCCAAGTTCAACGGCAAAGCTACCCCTGATGAGGCCGATGCTTGGCTTAGGGAGTGTGAGAAGATATTCCGAGTATTGCAGTGCACAGAGGCACAACGGTTGAATTTTGCCACTTTCTTGCTTGTTGGCGATGCTGAGTATTGGTGGACAGGAATGCAGCAACAAATGCAGACCCGTCAAGAAGAGGTGAACTGGGTAAACTTCAGGAAGAGGTTCCTGGAGAAGTATTTTCCAGACTCGGCGAAACATGCACTAGAGGCGGAGTTTCTGACACTACAACAAGGTAGTAAACCAGTGCATACTTACATCGACCGGTTCGAGTACTTAGCGAGATTCTACTCGTAGGAGATCACAAAGGAATGGCGCTGTCGCAACTTTGAGGGAGGCTTAAGGCACGAGCTGGGCAGATTCCTAGTGCCACTACGGATCAGAGAGTTTCCAATTCGGGTGGAGCAGGCCAGGACCGTGGAGGAGTTAGAGTTTGGATCCAGTCGGGTCGCGAGGACACAGAAGAATACCTCTAAGACTAGACATCAGAAGGCGCCATACAAAAGGTCTTCATCGCCATCTTCAGGCCTGAGATGCTATAATTGCAGTGGGCCGCACCTTCGCAGGAACTGTACTAAAGCTGCGGGCAGTTCAGGTGCTAGTACTGAACATGTGAAGTGCTATAAGTGCGAGAAGATGGGACATTATGCAAGTCAATGTCCAGACAAGAAGGTGACCAGAGAAACACCATCACCGCAGAAGCAGTAGAGGGTGATAGTTGATCGACCTCGAGCAACGGGGAAAGTGTTTGGATTAACCAGTACTGAGGCCACTCAGGCAGGTAATCTCATACTTGACCGATGTTTATTGTTTGATAACAATGTTTTGGTGTTGTTTGACTCTAGAGCTACTCACTCATTCATCTCACAAGAATGTGTGAGTAGACTGGGACTAGTAGTCCGGGATTTGGGGTACGAACTGGCAGTCTCGACACCTGCCTCGGGACAAGTCTTGATCAACTTAGTCTGTGCTGGATGTTCTATTGAAGTGGCAGGACACAGGTTCAAACTGAATCTCATTTGTTTTGCCGTTGAAGGGCCTGGACGTAATACTTGGTATGGACTGGATGTCGGACAATCACGTCATTATTGATTGTAAACGACGTAGTGTAGTATTTCATGAAGCAGATGGGTGAAGACGACATTCTGTAATTTAGAGGAAGGACATGTGTTCCCAGGGGTCAAGTATTACGAAAATACATTGCAGATCCTTCGCATGTGTTGGAAGTTGACGAGATCTAGGTTCAGGAGGATCTGGCCATGGAGATGGAGGACTTAATGAGATAGTCTTACCCGCAATTAATTCCGGTAAGCACAAATTTTCGAGGACGAAAATTTTATAAGGTGGGGGGAATGTAAGACCCACTAAATTTAAATAATTAAATAAATAATTATTTAATAAATGCGGGTAGGAGAAGCCTTTATGGTATTAAATGTTAACCCTCATGACGTGAAAAAGTACTAGCTCATGTGGATGAGAGTACTTTGATTGGGTGAGAGGACTTGGGTTCGAGTCCTATGTATGCCAATTATGTATTATTTTTGTGATTTAATATTTATATATATATATATATATATATATATATATTTATATATATATATATATATATATATATATATATATATATATATATATATAATCATGTTGGGGAATGATATAGTAATTAAATTATATTAGTTAGCATGAAACATGATTTGACATGATGGTTTGGTATTGACTTGGCATTTCAGGGTTGTGGGTTCAAGAAGCCTTGGGGAACCCAAATTGAACTTCATTTTTGGCTATTTTGGCTTTGGATTGGAATTTGAAGGGTTAAAGGAAAACTCTAATGGACATGGCAGCCAAGAGTGGCTGAAAAACAGAAGTTAATTAGGATACTGAATAGTAATTAACTTAGGATTAATGCCATTTTCGTTTTCTCAGATTAAACCCACTTTAAGACCATTTTAAAAGGGTATTTTGAGGTAGGAGAGAAGGTTTTGGTTGGGCTGTAATTCTGGTTGCAGAAGAGAGCACGAAATTGTGAGTTTTGGTGAGTGTTGAGTGAGGTTGGGGGGTGAGTTGGAAGAATGGCAAGAAGGCTATTGGCGATCAAGGAGGAAATAGAGAATTTATCAAATTAAGCAAGGAATACAAGTTAGGGGAGTTCTTATTCCGTGTTTTAATTTTTGCTATCTTATAATGATGTGTCCTGGATCATGTTTGAATTGTGAAAGCTTTGAATCTTGGTTATGTTTGCATTTTTCTGGAATTTTCCAGAAACCGCCTGGCGGCGCATGAACTGTCAGGCGGCACATGTGGTTGCACCCAGTTTCTGGGTTTTCGTATGATCCGCCTGGCGGCCGGGAGTGACCCGCCAGACGCTGCTGTCGTTGTTGTTATTTCTCTCTCATTTTGATGTATTGTCAGTGATGTTGTGGTAGTAGGTGGTATTCTTATTGCACATATATGAATTGTATGATGAATTGTGGTCTACAGTTCCTAAATTGATGGAAGTTGCATGAACTCGCGAAGGGAATTGGGGGTTAAGGTTTATGCTGGGATTGGGGACAATGAACATAAACTATCTCAATAATTAGTACACAGATTTTACAGATTTGAGAATAATATGGATGATGTCTAATCTGGTATGATGTGTGCACTAGAATTTATGTCAATATGATGGTGTGCTGTAAGTGGGATGTTTGAGTCATGGCTGGGCGAGAGCAATCTGGGCAAGATCTCGAATTTTTATACACTGCCTGGCGGCACCTGATTTGTCTCATGTTGGGTTCGAGAGTGGAAGGGAATGAAACCTTGGCATGTAAAATTTATGTAAGGGACCGAATTGTGAGAATAAAACCTTACATGTGAGATGATGAACTTTGGGTGCTAGAAGTTGTGAAGTAACTTGTGTACAAGAATGTGCATTATAGTTAATAAAAATATATGCTAATAACTGAGTAAGATGGTAGGTACAGGGTGAGTAGGAGTGCTTACTGTAATTATATTCATAAATGAATAAAGGTGTGTAATGCCAAGAATGATTGAGTTTGTACGCATCCATGTATGTGTAGTTCAAAATTAAATGTATATTATTGAAAATCTTGATAGCATGATGTGTATGAATATTGATTAGTATGAGTATAAGATTTGGACCATATTGAGTGGGATGAGATAGGTTTCAATTCAGTACCTGAAAAACAACATGGTGCGTATAAATGAAAAGAATTGTCTTGTTGATGTGACTTAAATGTGTGTATTGTAATTGAGCTACGTAGTATAAATGAATAATTGTGAATGTGATTGGAGTTTGGTTAATGTGTGATTTGAGGTCCAATAGGATCTGTTTGAGTGCCAAAAACCAGTAGGATTGCGCTACTGGTATGGTGCTTGGCGGTGCGAGCGAGCCGCTAGGCGCACAGGACACAAATCTGTGATAGGGGTCACAGTGCGAGCAGGGCGCCTGGCAGTAGGGAGGGTTTCGCCAGGCGGAATGGTACAACAGAGACTCTGAAGGGCAGTGGCGCCTGGCGACGCCAGGCGGATGCGCCAGGCGGTGGCGGCGAGTGGCTCCCGACGACATGGTGGAGTCCGCCCAGCGGTGACGGTGTAGTGATGATGCTGCAGGCGCGTAGAGCTTGGCGATGTGTGATGCCCGCCAGGCAGTTTAGACCCAGTGTCCACCTAGCGATGTGGGATGCGCGCTAGGCGGTTTTGGTTCAGTGATGGTGCGCGAGGAAACGTTTCTGCACAGCTTTAGGTGATGTTTATGATGCAAGGCTTTGGCTGGGGGGTCCAGTTACGAGTGTAACCCGTATTGGAATAATGCGTGACCACTTTAGGTTGTAGCCTGGTGGTTTAGGAAGTCCAGTGGAGTGTGCGAGTTGTGGCTCGTACGGCGAGGTTTAGGTGATTGCCCTCTTCAAAGTATTTTGATAGAGTTTTGGTAGTCTGGAACAACTCCAAACTTTATGTATGTTTCGGGGAGCTCCACTTGGTGTCACGGTGAGATGCTGTGGCAAGGTTATTCCCACGTGTGGACTATCAGGTGGTGGCCTTTAGTCGAAGGGGTGAAGATCGATCATTGTTCTCACCTAAAGGGTATAGAAATGTTAGACGTCTAATGAAAGTATTGGAAGTAGAGAAGTAAGGAAAAAGGGAGAAGAATACTAAGCCGGGTTTAATTGTTTTGTTGTTGCATTTAATATTTTATTGGTTGGTTTATTTAAATGAGCTCACCCTATCTGTGTGTGTGTGGCGATGATCATGTAACTTGTTACATGGGAGCAAATGTTGATGCAGGTGAGCGGACGGATGCATAGAGACGGAGTGGGGAACTCTTGGGGATTTTCTCACTAGTTTATTTTATTGGACTATGGTGTTATTGTAATAATTTTATAGACCAATTTAGTTGTATTACAATATTAACGCGAATTATTTTATCTGTTTTGGCGCGTTGAGCTTAAGGTTTTAAATATTTCCCGCGTTTTGGGAAATTGTTGAATAATAAATGAGGTTGTTTTATTATATTTTATTTTTGTTTTATTTTATTAAGAAATTTCCAGCTAGGACGTTACACTCAGACTAGAGTTGCTGCGAGAGGGGAGGTTCGTAGCTGGTGGATCACGTGTGTTGGACTACGAGCGGGGAGGTTCGTAGAGCAGGACTACGAGCGGGGAGGTTCTAGAGGCAAGACCACGAGCGGTTAGGTTCGTGTGAGCATCATAAATCCTGAGTCCAAGACTAACTATTTGTGTGAAATGAAGGTTGAAAAGCCTTGGGGTATTAAGGTCTTGGCCAAGAACTAACTAGCATAGAGGTGATCTTCAAAGTCAGGGGGTTGTGATACATACACTTCTTCATTTAAGAAACCATTCACGAATGCACTTTTCAGATCCATTTGAGAAAGTTTGAAATTACACATGCAAGCATATGGTAACAATAACCTCACAGCTTCTAGCCTAGCTATAGGTGCATATGTTTCATCAAAATCAATGCCTTCTTCTTGATTATAACATTTAGCAACTAACCTAGCCTTATTCTTAAGAATGTTATTATTTTCATCAATTTTATTTCGAAACACCCATTTAGTACCAATCATATTCATTGCATCAGTTTCAGGAACAAGAGACCACACATAATTTCTATTGAATTGATTAAGCTCATCTTGCATAGCAATAACCCAATTATTATCACCTAATGCATCATTCACATTCTTAGGTTCAATTTGAGACACAAATGCAACATGTTCAAAGAATACAAGCTTGCGTCTAGTGGATACTCCCTATTTTATATCACCAATTATGTTGTCCTATGATAATCCCCTAGGTTCAATCCACTCCTTGGGTAAGTTGTTGTCTGCAGCTTGTTCAATCGACTAAATTTTCTTTTCAACTGGCTGATTTCCTGTAGCAGATTCCAATTCTACAATAGTTTGCTTTTCCTGCAATATGTCTTCTTCATCTGCAATCTTAGACCTTTGATCTCGTTGCACTGGTTAGTTTCATCAAATACAACATGTACATATTCTTCAACAATAATTAATCTTTTGTTGTAAACCCTATATGCATGGCTATTTATAGCATAGCCTAGAAACATACCTTCATCCGCTTTTGAGTCAACTTTGCCAAGTTGCTCTTTTCCATTATTTAAAACAAAACACTTGCAACCAAATACTTTTAGGTGATTTAGGGCAGGCCTTCTACCTTTGAATAGCTCATAAGGTATTTTCTTTAAAATTGGTCTTATCAACACAGTTTAAAATATATGAAGATATGTTGATTGCATCAACCCAAAAGTACTTAGGCAATCAGGTTTCATTAAGCATGGTTCTAGCTAGTTCTTCTAATGATCTGTTCTTTTTCTCAACCACTCCATTTTGTTGTGGAGTTCTAGGAGCTGAAACGTTATGCTTAATAGCATGTTTTTCACAAAAGTGCTCAAATTTTCATTTTGAAACTCTCCACCATGATCACTCCTTAGAGAGACTATTTTAGAATCCTTTTCATTTTCTAAAACATATGCAAGTTTCTTAAGAGCATAAAAGGTTTCATTCTTGGCAACTAGAAATAAAGTCCATGTAAATATAGAGAAATCATCAACAATAACCAATGCATAATAGTTTCCACCAATACTCAGTTCTAGAAGGACCAAATAGATCCATGTGAAGCAATTCTAAGGGTCTTTCAATTGAAATACAATTTTGGGTTTAAAGGAAATCTTGATTTGCTTTCCCTTTTGGCATGCTTCACATATCTTATCCTTCTCAAACTTAAGTTTTGGTAACCCTTCAACCAATTGTTTTCTATTTAGCCGATTTAAATGGTGCATATGTATGAGACAAAGCCCTCTATACCATAACCAAGTATCATCCTCTTTTGTAAGCAAACAATGAATGCTAAATGATGCATGATGCAGATTAAGCAAGTATATATTGTTAACTCTCTTTCCTACCAACACAATGCTACCATATACATCATATATAAGGCAATGGTTTGGTTCAAACACAACTTTAAAACCTTTGTCACACAATTGGCTTATACTTATCGAATTGTGCTTTAGCCCTTCAACTAGAATCACATTGTGGATGTTGAATGAGGCTTCATTGCTTATGACACCACTTCTAAGTATCCTTCCTTTGTTATTGTCACTATAAGTCACAAAGCCTTCTTCCTTTAGTTCCAACTTTGCAAACTTGGACTTATCACCAATCATGTACCTCGAGCAGCCACTACCAAGGTACCATAGGTGTTTCTTTTCCTGTTTTATGATCTGCAAAACAACATAGCATTAGATGGTACCCTTTGATAGTTTGGGTCCAACATGGTTATGCCTTTCTAGATTCTTTTGGGATCCATTTCATAAATCCTTTAGGTACATCATATTTTTTAGCATAGCAATTCTTAAGAACATGACCTTTCTTCATACAATAGTTGCAAGAAATGAATGGCATAATATTTGGCTCACTCTTGGAAAAGAAACTAGATAACTTCTTGGCTTTCTTTTCATGGATAGGTGTATAACCAAGTCCAGCCTTCCAAAAAACACAATTTGGAGAGCCAAGAGCAACTTCTAGGTTTGCTTTTCCTCTTGTGAACTTTGCATATGTTTTCAAAAGATATTTCACTTGATTTTTAAAAATAGTGCAGTTTTCACAAGGTTTTACAGCCAGTTGTTTTTCATAACAATCGACTGAATTACTGTAAATCATTTCTAAATGTTCAAAATCATTTTTTAAGTCGGTTGTTTCTGATTCTAGTTGGCTAATTCTATTTTCTAGCTAGCTATTTAATCTTTTTAGCCGATTGTTCATGACAACAATTTTGTTAGCCTCACTATGCAATTCTTCAAAGTCATGCAACAATTGGTAATAATCATTTTTATCTTTAGATGACAAGGAACTCACTTGGCTTGATGAGGATGATTTATATACGGCCTTGAGACATATATTTGCTTCCTCACTTCCTTCTTGAGATGAAGTACTTGTTAAATCATCATTGTCCTCCCAAGCTATGTAGGCACGTCTTTCCTTGGCCTTTTTCTCCTTTTTCTTGTCACCAAACTTCTCCTTCTCTTTGTTAAGATTAGGACATTCAATCTTGATATGTCCTTACTTTCCACAATTATAACATGAGAATTTAGAAGTACTACTTGAATCATTATGTTTAGAAATGTACCTCCTTTGATTACCTTTGTTGTCTTTCCTCTTGAGATACTTCCCAAACCTCTTGACTAGTAGATTCAAGTTCTCATTATCACTTGATTCAGCAGCCTCTTCTTTGGTTTCACCATTCTTCTTGGAGCTAGCCTTCAAGGCTATGGTTTTTACCTTTTTCTCACTTAACTCAAGCTCACTTAGCCTTTGCATTTCAATCTCATGCTCTCTTAGTTTGTCAAACAATGCAATTATAGTGATAATGCATAAATCCTTAGATTCAGATATGGCAGTTACCTTTGGTTTCCAATTTCTATCAAGACACTTTAGCACTTTGATTTTTAGCTCCTCTTTGTCAAATTATTTGCCTAGATCCATGAGATGGTTGACTATGTGAGTGAACCTCTTTTGAACTTCACCTATGAACTCTCCTTTTTGCATCTTGAAAAGCTCATACTTTTGAATCAAGGCATGCTTCCTTGCCATCTTCACTTCATTCGTCCCCTCATGTGTAACTTCTAGGACATCCCACATTTCCTTTGCACTCTTACATTAGGAGACACTAAAAAATTCATCAAAGATTAAGTGATGATATTCTTGGCATTGCAATCATATTGAGCTTTTCTCCTTTCTTCATTCGTCCATTCAGTCCAAGGCTTGTCCACCTGCTTATTTTCAACAAGACATTTAGGAGTATATGGTCCATTAACTATTGAATCCCAAATCCCTTTATCTATAGATTCAATGAAAATTTGCATCTTTATTTTCTAAAATTGATAGTTTAGGCCACAAAACATAGGTGGTCTATGAATAGAGGCACCTTCAGCAAAAGAGAGTTTATTTTCAGTCATTTCAAAATATTTTTTTATCAAACTTGAATATCTTTCAAGAACCTTGCTCTAAATACCAATTGTTAGTTTTGAAATGACAATTTAAGCCAAGAAGGGGGGAGGGGGTTGAATTGGCTATTTAAAACTTTTTCGAAAGCTTAAAACTCTTTTCAATTGAATCAATTAGACTGGAAAGTTAGGATGTAAAAGCAATAGACCAGTACACTTTTAATCGGTTGAAAAATAAAAACAGCAGACTAATTTGTTCTTGAGCTATAAAATAGTCGATTAAAAAGACAAACCAATCGGCTAAAATTCTAGGAATTTATGCAGAATACAGAATTCACTGATTCAAATCAAACAATAATCCTTTACATACAAGACTTGTTACAATTAATATATTTATCTCTTATACAGTCTCAAATCACACAAGAACGCATTAAAACACAACAAAGAGTGGATTACTTGATTTTCTTGAGATTTTAAGTGATTCAAAGTGAGTAAGAAAAGGGAAAGAGAATTGCACAGTTGTTTTTATACTAGTTCACTCAATCACAGAGCTACATCCAGTTTTCCAGGACAACCTGAGCTTGGTTTCCACTTGTCGCAACCGAAATCATGACGGGACGACGAACCAAAAAAATAAAATTTGCAAAAAATAGAGTTTGGAGTCGCCACCGTAGTTATTATAGGAAACTATGGAAAACCATAAAAAAGAGCAAGGTCTGCGAAAAACCAGATTTTGGATCCGAGAGTCGGTTACGTGTGGGGAAGGTATTAGCACCCCACAACGTCCGTCCTAAGACGATACCTTTAATTAAATGTGCAAAAGTTGTGTGGTTTTTTCAAAATATTTAATTTTCCCCAAAAATATTAATAAAAGAATGTACAAAAAATAACAAAACTATTTTTTTGATTTTTTGGGCCCGACGAGGATTAATCCTCGCTCCTACGTATCTCCATGTGAATGGAGAATCAGGGTTACGTAGTTCTTTTTGAAAAAGCTATTTGAACAAATATTTGAAAAATGAAATTAATTTTTTTTAATAATTTTGAAAATTTTCCATTCAAATTTTTCGTATTATTTTATTATTGGTGTCATGCGACGTGAGCGGCCGGACCGACAATAAAAATATGTTTTTTATCTTTGATTTTTTTATCTTTTTAATCTTTTATAATTATTCATATTTTTTTAAAGTTATTTAAAAGTGGAGGTGGATGTCACTGCGACATGAGCAACTAGATAGATATTATAAAGTAAACAAAGAAAGCTTTTTTTTATTCTTAGATTTGTATATATTATATATTTTTTAGAAAAAAGAAAAAGAACGAAAGTCTAATGCGGTCGAGCAGACACCAAAGAAATAGGAATGTTTTTTCTATGATTTAAAAAAAATAATGAAAATTAAAAAAAAATAAATAAATCAAAAGAAAAAGAAACTAAGAATGACGTTCCTTTTGCCTTTTCTTTTTTTTTTTTCTGGCCTCCTTTTATAATATTTTTGTATTTTTTCCAAGAGAGATAAGAATGAGATGCGTTTGTGTGAGTGGCAATAAGAGAGAAAGAGGGAGTATAGAGAATCTTCTTCTCTCTCTTTTTTTTTACCTCCTTCAATATTTTTTTTTTTAAAGAGAGATGAGAGAGGAGATGTGTATGTGGGAGTGATGATGGGAAAGAATTAGAGAAGTGTAGAGAATCTTTTTTTTTCGATCCCTTTTTCATATGACAGAGTACGTAATTATATTCACATATTTCAATCTCAATGCAATCTCAGCCTTAATTGTAATAAATAATATAAGGAAGGAATTGGTTATGATAGCAACACATTATGGGAATCAAATCATAATAAATCAGAGTACAAAATCAATCCCAAATTAGTAATATTAATTCTAACGATTAACAAATCAGAGCACAAAAATCAATCCCAATTAGTAATATTGATTATAACCATTTGAAGAAATATTTCTTCTAATTATTAGAATCATATCACTAATTTCTCTTCCAGGAACAAGGGTAGAAAGCAGGTTGAGTTGTTGGGCTCATGAGAAGAAGTGCAATAATTAATAACAAATTGGACTCTTCCCTCTTTATTCCTTTTTTTTTCATCTCTTTTTTTCTTTTTTTTTTCTTTCTAAAATTAAAGTTTGAAAATCTTTGAAGAAAATTTTGTTTCACATTTTCTTTTATTTTCCATTAAAAAACTTTTTTTTTTTACTTTTTATTTTTTATTTCTTTTTTATTTTTTCGAAAATAAATTTATTCACCTGGACGAAATTGGGTGTTGACACCACTATATTCAAAAAATTTACAAATCAAACACCAAGATTAGACTTTTGAACAAAGAACCATACAAGATTTTTGACTCACACAAAAATCTAGAAACTACCCTACAAGAATCACACTTACAGATTGAAAACACAACATATAATTGAATTTTCCTTACAGTCAACTGATTTCACTTGACTTAAGTGAAATCAGTCGATTGAAAAATAATTCAGCTAACTGAATGCAGTCATACCAAAAACTATATACTGCAAGCTTTTTAACTTGTTAAAACCCATTTTTAACAGATTAAAAGAGACACACTAAGGCTAACAAGAAATCTAACTCATGTCATATAGCCTACCAATATTATATAACACTAAAACATTACATTTAACATATTATTTTCATATTTAACACACTAAAAACTTAATTTTCAAGTGGATTCTCATCAATCTTTATCAAACACATATGATCTTCATGAACTTGGTTTTATCAATTCTTTGCTTCAAAGCTTGCTTATGCCAACAGTAGAGACTTGAAGCGGTGGTTGTATGCAAGAACGGTGCAGTGGAAAAGTGGTAGAGCATGGACTTGAAACGGTGGTACATTGGTGTTATAAAATGAGACTATGAGCAGAACTTCAGAAGAATAGGAAAGATTATAACATCTTTAAACACATTTCAAGTTCTCAAAATTATCGAGAACCCATACCACACACTACCACCAACACAAAAGAAACTAACCTGGCTTGAAGAAAATGTGTAGACCGAAATTTATGGCCCTAAGTTATCATTTTTTTTCTCTTTGTGAAGGAACATGAGTGTGGCAGTCATGCACCACCGAGGTGATCTGGCGGTGGGGGTGAACACCAGTTCTAAAATTTCTTTGAACAACAACTAAGGATTGAAAGGCAGCTGGGATCGAAGAGCCTCAAAAAAGGGAAAATAAGTTTAAAACATGAAAAATATTAAAAAAAGAGAGAAAATTAAATTTTGCAAAGGGAAAATAAATTTTAGACACAATTTGTTAAAGTTATTCGTGTTTATTTCTTTTAATAATATCATAACTGTCAAACAAACACAATTTTTAATTTTTAATAAAAAATTAATTGTTTGTATCGTTTAAACCCATGCAAAATTATTTTGAATTTCATTAATGATTACCATTCACTTGTTTCGATTCTGTAGTCGCTCATGAATATTATTCGATTCCTAATATTATATTAGCATTTTTATTTTTGTTTTCTCGTAAGAGATGTTATCTTAAGATCCGTTTAGCGTCCATTTAGGTGATTTTAATTTTTTATTTACTTTATATCATACTAGTATATTGACCGTGCATACGCACGGGGCGTATTTGTTTTATTTTGTATTTTAAAATAATAAAATAGTAAAGTATGATGTAATGAAATATTATGAAAATTAATTTATATTGTTGTAAATGTTATTCTTAAAGTAATTAGTAAATCTAAGTGATGCAATAATTATTTCAATTTTAAATACAATAAATAATATTGATATCACAATATAATACAATTAACTAATTTTAAAAAATAATTATAATAACCTATGATTCGTGCAAACATTTTTTTCTGTTTTTTTTATTTTAATTTTTTTAGAATAATACTATAATTATTATTATCTTTATTTAACAATTAAAAATACAAATAATAATATTAATATAAATTATAAATTATAAAAATTTTAAAAGATTAAAACTCTATTTAGCAAAAGTATTTAGTATAACAACATTTTTTATAATTAAAAAAAACACTTATAATAATAACACCATTATGAATAGTAAAAAAAAAATAATGATACCAATAATAATAATAATAAAAATAATTATGCTATAAATATTAATATTAATGCTAACACTAAGGCTAATGTCAACTATAATAATTTATAATTATATATAAAGATATACATTAACAACAAAACAAATAAAAATGACAAGTAATTGAAATACTATCCCATAGTAAATTAATTTAATATTTGTGTCTAACTATAATAATAATAATAATAATAATAATAATAATAATAATAATAATAATAATAATAATAATAATAATATCTCGTAGTGATAAAAATAATAATAATACAATAACTACATATATAAAGTGATATACATTTGTTGTGTCCTCTTTTGTTTATACAATTTTATCCTCTTAATTATTATTTTTTAAATTAAAATAATTATTCATAATAAAAATTATTTGTCCATTTTATCATTTTAATAATCTTAGTAACTATTTTTTTAATTCAAATAATTACACAAATATAAACATAAAATGAACAACAAAACAAATAAAAAGTGCAAGTAATTGATATATGATTCCAAAGTAAATAAATGTAAAATGTGTGTGTAAATATAATAATAATAATAATAAGGGTTTAATATGTTTTTGGTCCCTCAAGTTTCAGTGAATTTTGAAATTAATTCCTTTTCAAATTTTTATACAAATTTAGTCCTTCATTTCTAGAAATGCGTGCATTTAGTCATTCTTACCAAATTTTGTTAAGTTTATTTGACATTTTAAACGCATTTTATGATAATATTTGAGTTAACATGAAGGACTAAATGTGTTCAACGGTGTAAACAATTCAAATATTGTGATGAAATGGGCTTAAAAAGTCAGATAAAGTTAACAAAATTTGATTAAAAGGACTAAATCCACGCATTTTTAAAAATGAAGGACTAAATTGGTCAAAAGTTTTGAAGAGGGACTGATGAGTGCGTATTTTTGCCCTCATTTAATGTTTAATTATGAGTATTTAATTAAATTTGTGTGCTTAAAGATTGATTTAATTGGGATTTCCTATAATTGGGTTTATTGAGCTTGAGATACAAAAACATGTTAAAAATAGTTTTTTAGTTGCATAAATGTTCGTTGGATATTTTGAGGTGTGTTAGTGCAGCTGCAGCTAAGTTGAACTCATGGAGGTGTGGAAATAAATTGATTAAAGCTTTATGACACCTTAAAGATAAATCGAAGAATAAGAAATTATCAAAAGCACAAAAATCCAAGCCAAGCATTGCATGAAGACGACAAGAAAAGCTTGAAAAAGTGAAGAAGTTTGGCTAAACCAAGAAAAGAGGAACAGAAAATTGGACCTTGCGGTTTTCTTTATCTTTATGATAGAAGATAATTTGGGAAAAATATATCTTTAGATATTTTATTTGATATTTTTAAATAATTATCTCATTTAATTATATCATAAAATATTAAAAGATAATAACTACCAAATCTTTTTAAATATGACAAGATCTTCTTGAATCTTTTTAGTTCCACAACAAACAAATATATCTTGAAGATATTGGATTATTTAGA
>Ga0214543_1001554_pt1 | contig 44525 bp, 17 predicted proteins | sample CNSS2metaG_FD_160094 | JGI IMG/M metagenome (GOLD analysis project Ga0214543, IMG submission 160094) | Root nodule microbial communities from cowpea collected in UCLA plant growth center, Los Angeles, California, USA - CNSS2 | ecosystem: Host-associated > Plants > Roots > Nodule | place: USA...
TTTTTTTGTGTGTGTGTGTGTGTGTGTATATATATATATATATATATATATATATATATATATATATATATATATATATATATATATATAGTATCAGCAATCTTAGTATGTTAACGACATTTGCACAGCTATTTATATTTTAATATATTTGTATATGATTTATGTAGGCTATCATCAAGCCTCAGTATGTTGACCATATTCCAAAAGCTGTGCAAGGAAATGTGGGCCAGGTGCTAGACCAGAAAGATGAGAGAGACATGAAGAAGGAGCTTTGTGCTGATCTTGAGCTTAATCAAGTTATAGATCGTAATGTGGGGGATCTTTCAGGTGGTGAGCTCCAAAGGTTTGCCATTGCGGTTGTTGCAATCCAGAATGCTGAGATATACATGTTTGACGAACCATCTAGTTATCTTGATGTGAAACAGAGGCTGAAAGCTGCACAAGTTATTCGATCATTGCTTAGGCCTAATAGGTTTTTTGCCCTTTTCTCTTAGTATTGCATGCTTAAAAATGTTGTCTGTATCATATGTTCTTCACCAAATTACTTCCAATATCATGAATATGTTTGTTTCTCTCTTTTTCCAGTTATGTAATTGTTGTAGAGCACGATCTCAGTGTCTTGGACTACTTATCAGACTTTATTTGCTGTCTATACGGCAAACCTGGTGCATATGGAGTGGTGACACTTCCTTTCTCTGTCAGAGAAGGAATTAACATTTTCTTGGCTGGCTTTGTTCCGACAGAAAATCTGAGGTTCCGGGATGATTCACTAACCTTTAAGGTATATTATGCTTCATGCATCTCCTTCCTCTCATTTGGTTATTATTCTAAACCATTCTGGTGAGGTAAATGAGAATATTTGGTGCTGAAATTTAGTGGTGATTTTTTCAACATGCAAAAAATGAGTGAAAAACTGTAAATATTATGTATGTGGGAGTTCGCTGTATATATTCGGCAAAAATGATTTCATGTAGTGTCACATCATTTATATTATTAGATGCTCATATTTTCTATACCTTAAAAGGGAAATATTTTTAAACATTATAAATCAGTGCTGACTTTTCATTACTGTATATTTTAGTACCGAGTTTTAAAATCCACAGTTTTTCAATTTTATCAAAGCACACCCTGCTCTCTTGCTGTGTCTAGGTTGCTGAGACTCCACAGGAAAGTGCTGAGGAAGCTCAGACATATGCTCGTTATAAGTACCCAACAATGACCAAAACTCAAGGCAATTTTAAACTTCGTGTAGTTGAAGGAGAATTTACTGATTCTCAGATTATTGTGATGCTGGGTGAGAATGGGACAGGAAAGACAACATTCATTCGAATGCTGGTATTCTTTTGGTCATACTTAGTTCTTGATGAAACTGAGTAATACTTATTGCTTTGGTGTTAACCTTGCTTTGGTATTATCCAGGCTGGTTTATTGAAACCTGACAGCATAGAAGGTGGATCTGATGTGGAGATGCCTGAATTTAATGTTTCATACAAGCCTCAGAAGATTAGTCCGAAGTTCCAATCAACTGTTAGGCACTTGCTACATCAAAAAATACGTGATGCATATACTCATCCCCAGTTTGTTTCAGATGTGATGAAGCCACTTCTTATCGAACAGTTAATGGACCAAGAAGTTGTGAATCTTTCTGGAGGAGAGTTGCAGAGAGTTGCTCTGTGTCTCTGTCTTGGCAAGGTATTATAAGTTTCGTCCACTAGAACTGTTTTTAGATTATTTATTCACCTCTATCCTTGTTGCTCTTCCCATACTTCTTTCGTCCTGTTTTCTATAGGCAACTAATGTCAAGTCCGGTGTCATTCCATGTAGTGACAATGAGTTTGGTGCTAATCCCGTTGTCAACTTTTGTGGGATTGCATGGATTTGTTGCATGCCTCCTGTCTCTTAAATCTAGATAGCAATTTCCTGATGCATTACTGTTCTACTTTAGTGGCCTGTAGACATATCCATGCTAATTCTGTTGCCAGATTGTTTGAATTGTACCACTTGGTTTTGTTGTGTGCTTTGATCTCCCTTAAGATGCATGCATCCCTCTTGTTTCTGATCTGTTGCTATCCTACCATAACAGCCTGCAGATATCTATCTGATAGATGAGCCAAGTGCATATCTAGATTCTGAACAGCGAATTCATGCTGCTAAAGTGATCAAGAGGTTTATTCTTCATGCAAAGAAAACGGCTTTTGTCGTTGAGCATGATTTCATCATGGCAACTTATCTCGCAGACAGAGTTATTGTTTATGCGGGTCAACCATCAATTGATTGTGTTGCAAATTCTCCTCAATCATTGTTGTCTGGGATGAACCTTTTCTTATCGGTGAGTTTCATCATACATTGTTCTGGTACCTATACCTTTTAACTTTCGATCTGTTGTGCCTTTTGCTTATACATGCATAATATATATAATGTATTCCTTCATTTCTGCAGCATCTTGATATCACATTTAGAAGAGACCCAACTAATTTTCGCCCAAGGATCAACAAACTTGATTCAACCAAGGACAGAGAACAAAAGTCTGCTGGGTCTTATTACTACCTTGATGACTGATTCCATACTCAGGCTGGTTCGTCCTAGTGCATTTTTATTCCTCTTAGAACGCATGACGTGGCACATGGAAACTGACTATATTTTGTTGTGTTGCAGTTGTTCTTTCACCATTACAACATTGCATCAGTTTGAGCTTTTCATGGGATCTCAGATTTGGTTAATTTGATGCCTTGAAATATAAGATTGCCATTTTTACCAATGGCAACTTTCTCAGTGAATAGAAGAGCCTGCATACATGCTTATGTTGGTTGGTGCATTTGTACATTTACCCTTATATTACTGCAGTTACTTATCACCAGTTTTGCTACGACTTGGGTGGGTGAATCTGAATATTACATGGGTTTAATTGGTCGAGATTTTCATTGAATGTCCCAAATCCATTGGAACATCATGACGTCAGATTGGGTTTATCGCCACTTCGGCATATAATTTCAGTTGAGTATGTATCGAAGTTTACTTTCATTCCCATGCTACTTGATTTAGATAGATATCTACTGTCTGTTTGGAATATGTTGCCGTTGAGAAAGTTGTTAATCTTGATGAATATTGTTTTACTCTTGAAAAATGGAGATTATTGTCGATTTAATGATTCAACTGTTGGCTAGACAGATACAATAGAAGTATAGTCGTTGTGATTTTGTCCTACAATTTAAAATGGTAGTTTCGAATGTCTACTTTTTCTTGTGGTTCATCCTGTTCTGTGGTTAATGATGATTGGATGTAGCAGAAATTTTGAAATGAGAATATAACAAATAATTTATGAATTATTTCATGTAATTTAATTTATGAATTATTTCATTTAACTTTATTATCGGAACTTTTCATTTCATTCTCTTGCAATAAGAAATAACTACAAAACATGAATATTTGGTAACATAATAAGATTGTTAGTAGGTTAGTTTACTTATAATTTAGATTGAGTAAAGAATTTGATAGATATGTTGAATGTATTAAAGTATTCTTTTTTGAATTTTTCAAAATATACTTTATTTTTATGTCATTTAATATTTTCCTTGTTACTCGTTTTGGTATTTTTACCCACTATTATTTATTTTAATTTTATAGATGTAATTAATGCATTATTTTTAGTATTTGTTAGTTATTTTTTAATTAATGTAGGGTTTAGGGTTTAATTTAAATTTAAAAAAGATTAAAATTGTATATTTTAGAAACTAATGTTTTTTATATAATGTTATATAAAAATTGTAGAAGTCAAATTTAATGTAATAAAAATTTGAATACATGAGCATTTTAAATAATATGATATGTTCAAATAAAAAAAAACTATACAATTTAATTATTTATACAAATATTAAAAAGTTTTGTAAGAATTTATTTATTTACAAAAATATATTAAATTATAATTATATAATAATATATTTTTATTTTAAAACATACAAATTTCATTTATACAAGAAAGTTTATTTAATCATTTTATATTTTATTTTATGTTGTATAGCATTTATTAAAATTTGTTAACCAATTTGCAAAATATTTTTAATTAATTAATTAAATTTATTAGTTTAGAAATTTTATCAACTAAAAATCAATTTATTAACTAAAAGTAACTTATCGGTTATCAATTAATTAAATCATCGACTACCAAGGTTTTGATCATTAATAGTTTAATAGTTTTAACATCAATGTTCATTAAAAAAAAAGCTATTTTTTTGTTGTATTCTTAAAGAGAAAGAAAGATTAAAGCGTAAAATAGAGAATGAAAAGTGGATGTAAAGATTTATTTGGTGCGAAAGTAACAGTGTCCATATGTAAATATTGCTATTTATACCAAGGTGTGACCTCGAAGTGAAATAACTATCTTTTTAAAATTTTTATCAGAAATCAAAATCAATAAGACTATAACCTGGGGTTTTTCTTAAACCTAAATCCTGGATTAATTGTCTCAAGTCGGTAGCATCTTTCCAGCTTCCTGCAGCTACATACATGTTTGACAATGATATGTAATATCCAACATTGTGAGGTTCCAGTTGAAAGAGATGTTGAGCAACTATTTTTCCCAACTTGAGTTCTCCATGATAGTTGCATGCACTTAGGAGAGTTCCCCAAACACCTGAACTGTCACACCCCTTAGCAAACTCATAAGCCTCATTCAATCTACCTGATCTCCCAAGCATGTCAACCACATATACTTGATGCTCAGTCCCAGCTTGTACTCCATATTTCTCCAACATACACTCATAGTACCAAATGCCTTGGTTCACAAGCCCTGAATGCCTGCATGCAGATAAAAGGCTAACAAAAGTGCTTTTGCTCACCCTTTCTCCTGACTCGCACATCTCATTGAAGAGTTTGACTGCTTTCTCACCGTTTCCATGATATCCATATGCAGAAATCATTGAATTCCAAGCTGATTCCGACTTCTCCTTTGCATGTCTGAATACGTGTAGGGCAGTGTCCAATCTTCCACAGTTGCTGTAGAAATCTATAAGAGCTGCTGATATGAAAGAATTATCTCCGATGCCAGTCCTGAACACATGGCCATGGGCCTGTTTTCCATGTCTTAGGACGCCGATTTGAGTGCAAGCAGAGAGAAGACTAACAATGGTGATCACGTTTGGTTCAAACTGAAGATGGCGAAATAGTCCCAATGCTTCTCTACTTTCTCCATTATGAGATAAAGCTGAGATTATGCAATTCCATGAGCAAAGATTGGGAATGGAACAGAATTTGAAGACTACTTTGGCACTGTTGATGTCTCTGCATCTGTCATACATAGTAATTAATGAGTTCTGAACCCGAGTATCTGATCCCAATGGAGTCTTAAGTGCAAGGCCATGCAGAGACTTTCCTAGGCTGGATAGTTCCAGGTTTGCACAGGCAGACAAGATATTTACAAGGGTTATGGAGTCATAGTTGAAAGGAGGTTCCTGTCTCATCAACTTGAAAATATCTAGAGCCTCTCTGAAATGGTTGCATCGCACACAACCCACAATTAGTGTGTTCCATGAGGCTATATCTGCTAAAGCAGAATTCTCATGCAAAATTGAAAAACTGGCAGCTAAATATTCACAATTGATATACATGTGCATGAGAGAATTTACTAAAAGAATGTGGTTCAAAAATCCAGATTTTAACTGCCAGCAGTGAACTGATTTTCCGAAATGGAGACTGTTAAAGGAGTCACAAGAAGAAAGAATAGCAAAAACAGTAGATGAACTACCATTTAGGCCCCAACGTAGCATCTCTCTGAACAATTTTTTAGCTTCATCCGAATACCTGTTATGGGAATAGCAAGATATCATTATATTCCATGTTACGGGGTCCTTCTCTGTGGTAGAATTGAACAAGAGCTCAGCTTTCTCCACCAGGTTGCACTTTGAATACATGTCTATCAGGCTGTTTAGTAACATAACATGATGAGATACCATCATTTGTCTTCTAATTGCAAATCCATGGATAGTTCTTCCTTCTCTGTAGAGCATCAGTTCCGCACAAAGTGGAAGTATAGTAGTCAATGTCACCATATCAGGTGGGAAAGACCCTACTATTTGCATTTCAACCAGAAGATCAAATACTTCATTAATTTTTCCATTTGAAGCAAACCCTTCCATCATTGCATTCCAGGAAACAGTATCTTTGAGTGTTATTTCTCTGAACACTGTTTCAGCAGCTTTGATGTCCTCACATTGTGAATATAATGAAATGAGAGAGTTGGCAACTGAAACGTGCGTGCTGTCCTTGTAGCCTAGCTTGATTCCCAGCCCGTGAATGGACTGGCCAAGAGCCAGCTCTCCCAAACTTGAAGATGCTGAAATGGCACAAGATAGACTGACACTGTCTGCTGTTTCTTCAGAAAAACTCACCCTTTTGAAGTAATACAATGCTTTCACTGGATCCCCATTGTAAATACTGCCTGTCATCATTGAATTCCACGAAATAATATCTTTACTTTCCATCTCTTGGGATACACCCTCGGAAGAGCTTAGATCACCACACTTAGCATACATGTCAATAAGAGCATTACCTAAACTGAGATCCGTTAGCATCCCAGATTTTATACTCACACAATGAATTACCCGTCCTTGGTCAAAGTTTTTTATGAGTGAAGAAGCTGACACCATAAGCAATAGAGTAGTAGAATCAAACCCAGTTTTGCCCTTGATCATTTTCTCTAAGAAGTCCATTGCTGTTCTATAGTATTTATTTTCAAGAGATGCTGCAACAATAGCATTCCAAGCAATCACATCTCTATTGGGAATCTCATCAAACAAACCCTTTGAAGAGACAAAATCTCCAGCCTTAGAATAGACAGTGAGTAGAGATGTTGAGTTTGGGAGGTGAGCCAGAGCACCTAACTTTAATGCTGCACAATGGGCAACAGTAGCAGTCACAATTTTGGGTTTTCTGAGGGACAATTTGATATAATCAACAAGCTGAAAATGAATATCTTTCGCACGTAGAGCTCTCTGTTGCATTTCCTCAAACAGCTTAATGACAGCTGAATCAATACGGGGACCCTGTGTCGTCTCTTAACAATGCTGAAGTTCCCAGTTTGGTGGTTCTGCGAAGAAATTGAAAGGAATGATTGCGATATTCCAGATCCAAGCAACGCTAATTTTCCATTAGCCCATTTTGTTATATACTTCAACGTCAATTGGTATACTACCCAGATTCTCATCTTAACTTCATTATTGATTACAGGTATAAAAAATCTCGTCTTGCGCAGAAGAACGTGAATTTGAGAGCATAACAATAAATAGCCCCTACGTCGTAACTCTTCTATTCATAGAACATACTGTAGCAGTGTTTTTCCGTTACACTCTATTTTTTGTATTAAAGATTTAGTTGTCTTGGTCTAGTCACGTGACACTAGAGGCGAAACTGGTTTAATTAATAATGGTTCATCAGTATCTTTTGCATCAAATACTTGAGCTTTTAACTGACTTTGTCTTCAGTAAAATATTTTTTCAATTAGGAAGTCTAGGAATTTTACTCCCAACAGAACAGATAATGCTAAACAGTGACCAAAATTTGAAAAGGGATGGTGCAATCAGTTGTTCCTGTTTTAATAATTACATGCTCTTCCCATTGTTACACAAGAACGACATTTTCTCATCTCTCTAACAACTAGCATCATCAATGTGGACACAGATTCCGAACTTCTGTGAGTAATCTTGATCTTGGCAATGAGTTGGAAACCAAATCACCTTTTAATGAAATCTCTTCTTTGTATCTCCTGTCCTTAGTGTTGAAACAAACATTAACCTGAAGTTGACCTCACCATGGTGGATGATCATCTGCAGAAGTTTGAGGAGGGAGAGGCTTCCATTCAGGTTTCTCATCCCAGTACATATCGTAATAAATGTGGCCAGGAGTGTGATCAAGCACGCAGCACCATATACCCACATACCGTTTAACACGGTTTCTAAATTTGTCCTCCCTTTTCTGATAAAAATATGCATGGCTCAGGACATGATAAACATGAATGTCTTCGCAATTTTTTTTTTTTTTCCATTAGTAGAAAAGTGAAACTTCAAAATAAATGAGTGAAGTAGTGCTTGCCTTGTCGCTGAAACCTGTGAAAGCGTCTTGCATTGAAGAGAACTGGATGACTTTTACATCCTTGAACGAGGAAAATACTTTCATGTACTGCAAATTCAAGTAAAAACAACCAGGATCAGAGTTTTTTATATGTAACCTGAAAATTGTGCAAAGCCAATTTGTATTTTTGTCAACACCTCATCCATCTCTCAGCCAAAAATATATTTATCTGACCAGAAAATGAAAAAAAAAAAAAGGAATTACGAATTATTTGATAAACCGAAGGGCTCAATTTTGATGGCATGAGGCTGTGGTAAGGGTGGCCACTACCTACATGAAAGGACCCTCCCATCATGCAATTCTTAGAACAGTGTTCTTCATATTCCAGGAAAAAAAAGGGTAGAAAGCTGCCTACAGAAGAAACCAGTGATCTTACATATTTGAGTAGTTGGTGTAGAAAGTCTTCACGTGAAGATATTTTGGAGGAATTACTTTGGAAGGAAGAAAATTGAATTTTATGTTTGGGTGATTGGTAAAGATTCCAGCATAATTACAAGTTGGACACCAAAAATTACTTCTTTTGAGATTCAGATTTGATTTTCATACTGCAGACATAACTAAGATTTCTCACACCATACTCTAAGTGAGCATTCCGAATCAGCTGCTTATCCTTGATGCAAGTTAATAATATACTCGGTATAACGAAAAAAGATCTGGCACACAAATATGTACTTTGTTTATAGGGTTGACTTGGAAATACATAAAACAACTCTTAAATGGATCAAATTTTTAAGTACCGTTTCTTCATTGCTATGCCTTGGAAATTTGAGTATTCCCCCAACAGTGGCATTATTTGATGCAAAACAATCTTGGGCTCCTTCCTTACAGAGCTGAACATCAAGCCATGACTTCTTCACCTGAATTCAAGAAACCCAGCATAAGTTTCCCGAGTAAGATACAAGGAAGAAAGGAAAAATCACAATTTCACATGAAAATGACATGTAATTCACCTCTGAGGGGAGGGAGGGGTTGTCAAGTAACGAGTACTCTCTAATATCTATTCCGGGGCCAAACTCTTCCTCTGGAAGTTGTTTCAACATGACATTTACCTGCAACAGAGTACATTTCCACAGCAGAGCACACGACAATGAGAAAAAATGTTTGATTATGTACACAGAAGAGAGGCAAGAGGTTACATTAAATCTTATAATTAAAAAATATTCTTTAGTATTAATCTGCAGAGTTCTTCTCTCTGTATCCCACTTAAAGACTACATCTAATTCAAGAAAACATGGAGATCTGAATCAGTGAATGCCAAAAAAATTTAAACCATACAAAAAATAATTAATGAAATAAAGCATAGAATTTCCCTGTTAGTTTTATGCATCGAAGGGACACCATGTTTAATCTGAGTCGAATGCCTAAAATAATTATACAAGCTTTCTTAAAAAATAAATAATCATGTAGATTATGGACCAGAAGTGGTAAGATACAAATAATACCATCAAAATACATTTTGTCGTAACTTCTATCATGGACTCTTAGATTTTCCCATGTTTGTCTAATATTTCTTTCGTCAGTAATTTAAGGCCTACAATTGTAACAAAAACCTTTTATTTACATATATATGAAGTTATTCTTCTCTTGTCATCCCACAAATTGAAATTCAAAAGATTCACATTCAATTTGATTGGGCAAACTTTTCTATAAAAACTTCTAGAAAAAAAATGAAATTAGCTCCTCTATAACAAGCTAATTGTAGAAGCACACTCATTTAGTTTTTCAAAATTTTTATTTTTTAACATTCATAAGCTAATTTTAAGTTATGAAGAAACTCATTCTATTTTTTCTTCTTACTTTTCTCTTCCAGAAATTCTTATGTGGAAGTTTGTACAAACAAACCCTATGCAGTTATCAACAAAATTTCTAAGGCTGTGTTATTCATCAAACTGGGAAATAATTTATGAGCCACTTGATCAAACTGGAGATACCTCAAATACATGATCCAGTGGACAGAGAAAAGGTTGTCTAGTCATAGACCCCTCCAAAACACCAGGATGGGGAAACCATAGCCTATCAACCCTGCACCATAATGGAGGCACAACCTAAACACATACACATAAAGAACCCAGTTAAGATCAAATTATATAATTTCTGAAGTGAAAATACACCGCAAAAGAGAAATCATTAATCATAATCATTAAGAAACCCCATACCAGCTGTATCAAATGCTCTAGGAATAAGTGTTGACCACATTTATCAACCATGGCAACATGTTATGCCATAAAAAAGTTATTACAATCTTTTTATGTTGGATGATAGGACTGCTTAATATAAACAAAGTACCAGTTGTTGTCTCAAAAACACACTTTCAGCTCAATGTCATTCTCTTTCCTTCTATAGTTTAGCACTAACATTAAGGATTTTTATTAAATTGTGAACTATCTGCATGTCAAAAATGCCAAACAAGCTTAATGAGTAAATATTGTGCCAAAAAAGTACAAGTTCACTGCAACTTTCATGTAATTGCTAATGGTTGATAACTTGCAGAACTTGTAAGTTACTTAACAGTGCTTGAGAGTGATGATATGAGACATTTTCAATTCAAAGTGTAATAACATAAGCATTTTATGATACCAGAAAATAGTTCTCACCAGTGTTCTGTTCAAAAGCGAAGCAATAGCAAGTGCTGTTCTGATCTGTTTTATCTGGACAAGTTCATGTACAACTTAAATGAGGAGATGCAACATCACAATTTCCATTAAAAATGCAGAAGTGAAAAGGATCAGGTCGATACATGCATACTTGGTAATTAACAAGTGTAAAATGCGATTCGATGGTATGGTTCCCACTTAGCAACAAGCTTTTTGGAATAGATGGCTTGAATGACAAGAACCCCCCTGCAAAGGTTCCTCATGGGGGAGTCAATATATCAACCACATGCAAATAATGAAAATAATGCATTGAAACATTAAGTACCAATTATGGGTTTTCAGCAAGAATACAAAGCAAATATATGCTAACCAAAATTGAGGGAGAAATAACTAATTACCAGAAGGATTATAGTATTCTGGTGGGTCACGGAAAAGCATGGCTTCTCGAAGTCGGTGGCGTTTTCCTTCAGTGCCTGCATATTGAAATGTTGTGTGCACTGCATATGGCTCCAATCTGAGTTGCTGATACATAGCCTACAATAATGAATGCAAGTACATTCTTAGGAACAACTGACATAGTTTGTTTCCCTAAGGTTCACTAAGACATAAAGTATATAACATATATAATTCAAAAAGAAGGAACTTGAAAATGAAATTAGATCCTACCTGGACAAAATATGTATGTCCACTACAAAAGATGCTTGAAGGCAAAATTCCTAGCTTTAGAGTTCCATCATAAGCATAAACAAGTCCACTGTCCTCATCAACTGACGGTCCTAACTGCCTGTGAACAAGATCATTGAAACCATTCTGATCCCATATCTTGTCATCAGCTAGGAGCAGTTCTTTCCATTCCTTTGCTAATTTTATTGCAGACTCGGTAGGTCTCCAATGGAAAATTCCTATGTTGTAGGCAGCACCAACTACACAAGGTGATAGATACAATCATATCTGTTCCATTAAAGCTAATAAAGTGTGATAATAAATGAAATAGAATTAGGTACCAAGAGGTTAAATAAGTGAAAAAGAGCATTTAGATTCAAAGCAAAAATCAGGTAGAAAATAACTTCAATGTGTGGTATTTTTAATTTGATATGCCAAAGAATGTGCACTAACTTCAATAAGATTATCTTTTGTTCCTAAATAGAGACAAGACACATAATATAATAAAAGTTTCAGAGTCTTAGACCAAGTTTGCATGTTGGATAGTATTTTTTGCTGGCTTCTAATCTTAAGCCATAGCAAACAACTGATAAGAAACACAAAAATAATGCCAGAAATGGAATTTGTATAAAAGGTTCTCCATCATTCATATAAGAAACATTTTCAAACCGTATATGTCATTTGATTTTGACTTGCAGTAAAGTTCAATATAACTCAAAATTGTCGGAAGTGAAGAACTACTACCAAACACCAATATGGGAACAGTAAAAATCAAAGCAGTAAGTTCTGCTCCTTATATTTTACAAAAATATTCACCTTCTTGCCAAATTTCCAGACTATCATCAACCACTGTTGGAACAACTTGATCACTGGATGTTAAAACATCTGCTCCAGGATAACGGGCGAGATATGGAAGTGGGTTCTGCTCCATGATCACATAATTGCATATAAGTTTTAAGAATAAAATATATCTAAGAACAATTACATAATGTGGTAGGCGATTTCCTTAAAAGATGATTATGTATATTGAACATAACAGATAAGAAGTCCCACAATAATTGCACACAAAGAAGTGTAAACAAAATAAAGAAAGGACACCGGATAGGAAAAGAGAATTAACAAGCTGGAAAAGAAACTAATAATACATTGATAAAATAAATAAATAAATAAGAAGATGAAATGCTGTAATCGTACACATTTTGCAGCTACTACTAAAATTTGGATGATTCATAATAAGCACAGCTAGCATATGAATCACACCCTTAAATGTTAAAACTGAACATGTATTGAGAAATAGAGAAAAGCACCTTCAACCAAACCATGTCAGTGTCACACATCAACAGCTCGTAACCGAGAGGCAGGATCAAGTTGATCAGAATAACTTTTTCTCTCCCCATTTTATGAAATGTTGGAGACCCCCAGCCAACATCTTCTGTACTCATATGGCTACCCATGTCAAAAACTGGTATCCCTTTCCAATAAAGCGCCTCCAACAACTTGTTGTCCATTGCACCTAAAAGGTAAATTTCAAACCCCTTTTACAAACTCTGGTCAACAGTACACAATACTGGATATGCATCTCTATCAAGGGCGATACCAAAACTCATGATAGTGAAAGTTAGAAGCCTTAAATTGAAACACTCACCCACAAGATAATTAGAAACTTCCAGATCATTCAACTGTTGAACCCAGGTCAGAATAAAGTCCATGAAGGCATAGTTACCAAAGGTCACTATTATAATGTTATCTTTCACCCTTTTCTGAATCAATTCTTTGGTCAATCTGAAAGCCTGAAAAGGTGGCATCTCTTTATTGCGTGGAGGAACATCCAAAATAGGTCTTGTCCTCACATTTCGTGCCTCCGGAGGAACCGAAGGCACAGCATATCCGGTTGGCAACCGAGAACCGTTGAGCGTTTGTTCTGCAAGACGAACATCCGCATCTGAAAAACATGCACAGTTCAAGGTTTGAATTTGAATCACACCCACATATGAAATAAATAAAGGGTCAAAAAGGAAAACACAAAAAGAAGCTCAATGTATTTCAAGTGTCACATACAAAAGGCCCCCCTAACACATTACAGTGCATTAAAGGACGCAAAAGTGGAAGCAATGTCAATTACTCAAACATTATATATCTCCAACTAAGGAAGATTAACAACAGATTTAAAACTGACCAAAGGGTATGTCACATTCAAAGAAGTAAGAAAAAAGGTGTGAATTTTACGAGAAAATGAGTATAAATAAGAGTGTGAAAAAAAGCATAGAGTTAAGTGAAGGGTACTTGAAAGCGACCAAGAAGAGGGGTTGGTGGAGGGGTAGCGAATAGCGGAGAAGACGTAGAGTGAGGAAAAAACGATGCCAATGATGACAACGGTGTAGATCGTGAGGAACAGAGGCCTCGAATGAAGCACTTCCTCACACGCCATCAATGGAAAGAACAAATCACAGAGAAAGAGAGAGTCAGATTTGCATCTTCCAATTTGAGTCTCTTATTATGGCAATGAAAGGTCAACTCTTAATTTCATCCCTCTCTATTGAGTTGAACATCAACGTGAAAACGAAACTCTGTCTCAGAACGAATCTCAACTACTCTGCTTCTCTTTCATTTTGGATTCGACAAGACATTCACTCATTCACGCAGGTAAAAAAAAAAAAAAAATTTACTTTTTCCATATATATTAACCATAACATCTCATATTTATTATTAAGAAAATAATATTTTAATCTATTTTTTTTTACTCATTTCTATTAGATTATATTTTTTTATTTTTATAGTGACGTGGTGTGATGATCTAATAATGATTAAGATGATGGGTTAAAAATGAGTCAAAAAATAAAGTAAGTTAAAATATGAGAATCCTTATTAATATTAAGTAAAAAAGATTATCAAATGTAAATTATGAATTTATTGTTAACTTAAAACGATTCTTGTGAGAAAAAAAAAAGTTACCCTAATCAATCAAATTAAAGTGATAACCTAACCTATTATAAGTCCCGCTACCTTAGGGTTTTAATTATCACTAGACCACAATATTAACATTAATTGCCATTAATTCACTCCCATTAAGCATATAGTGTACCGTATAATTATTAACTTTAACTTAAACTGCTGTTAATCACATAAACGATAAACCAAACCATCTAAACCACCATGGTTAACCCATTTTTTTTATCAACTTTAATGGGCTTCATATCACTTGGATCGAAATGAAGGGCAATTAGATTAAAAGCAAGGGAATTTCTTTTTCCACTCCCATACTTTCTTTCTACACCTTCATAAATATACAAATTTGCATTTAGCCTAAAAAAGGACTTCTAAATTACATAACCCAAAAATAATTTTTGGCACATTTTTTATTTTATTTTACAATTTGCAAGTCATTTTTAATTTTCAGATGATGTAATCTAAACTTCTTTTTTAAATGTGTAATTAAAAAATTATTTGCATGAAAAAAACCTTCTAAATTTTGTCATTTTTTACTTTCAGATCGTTCAATTTGACACTTTTTTCTCTGAATGATATCTGAAAATTTCTTGCATATTACAAGTTTTTTTTTCTTTCTTTAAAACAAACGTCAATTTATAACACAACACATAAACAAGTGTAGCGGCAAGGACAAAAGTATGGTCGCAGCGGCATTGACAAGGGGACAATTTGATATTTTAACCACTATCAGGTGTACTTGAAAACTTTGAGGGTGCAAAAAGAAATGACCCAACAAGCATAACCACTATGTTAAACTTCATAATAATGCTTATTATGACTTTTAGGAAACTTAGTAAAATTATAAGGGTAATTTTATTCACTATTTTGTCTAATTATTATCATTTCACTGCCTATTTGGTTGTTATTTCTTGAATTCTATGGTTTATTTTACTTTCTAGTTAATTTTATTTATCATTTCGAGTCATTTATGCTAAAATAGTAATTTAAACAATCACTATCCTAGTAAATAATAAAATTCCTCTTACTAATAATTTGCTTCATTGTTCTTGACTTTCAATGCCAACAATTCCATGCGTTTCTGTTACTATCATAGGAATTCTTGCATTGTGGGTTTGAACAGCAACGAGGGGGTGCAAATAAGAACAGACCGAATGGTAGACGCCCAAGCCCAATATCTGCTGGGCTCAGCACCAATCAAAATCAATACATTATAATAATATGAATTGTGAATTTGATTTTATTCACAATTGTCTTATTCTCTCCCTTTCACTCTTTACTTGATAGTACCACACCTTAGTGGTCCATCCATCATGCACAAAGTCTTAATTTGTTTAGTCTTTTTTAATTAGGGATGACAAACCAATTAAAATTCAATGAAATATTTGTAAAAAATAAAAATTAAAAACTCAGTAAATGAGCATTGGTCCAGATATACATAGTTATCCACACAAAAAAATAAAATAAAATTATGAGTAGGTGATATAAATATCCTACCATCCAACTTGCCCAATACTACTATAAAAGTTTTTCAATATATTAAATTTTAAAAAAATTATATTACACAACTAATTAACTATATATCCTTTTGAATAATATCACACAATTTATTATGTATACTTATACAACTGATATTATATATATTGTGAAATTTTCTCTAATTTACTTCATAGAAGACACATTTTATTTATAGAATTGAAACTATTTGTTAGTTAGATAAGTTTACACGTATATTAAAAGAATTATAGACGAAATTTCTCATTAAATAGAACATTCTTCAGCTTTATGATGTTTAGGGTTTATAATTCTGTTAAAGTAGATTTAAATTTATTTGAAGTTATTAACAAGTAATAAAATGTAAATTATATTTTTAATTAAATTGTATTCAAGAGTAAATTTATTCATTATGTTTTATAATTAAGACAAAATATGAAGATCTAAACACCTCATAAAATATTACAAAATCAACAAAAATTTACCATCATCAGTGAATAAAAAATGAAATTAAATATCCATTCTGTATAGGTTAGTTGTTCTTGACTGTTTTAAATATTGTTTCAGACATTGAGTAATGGGGTGATTAAAATAATGATAGTCAATGGACAAATATTTAAAAAATGCAAATACAAAAAATAAATATTATAATACGATACCCAAATTTTAATTAATAATGCGAAACTTGCGGCAAATTGAGGAGAGTGTATGAGAAAAAAAAATAAAAAAATAAAAAAAAAGGAAAGTCACAGTCACAGTGACAGATCCGAAGGTGATGATGGTTATGATTTTATGACACACTCACATAAGTGTTACTGAATTGGTGGCATAGACGTGGCTTTGAAGCAATACGAGGGAGAATCTATGCACACTCGCATTTTAGGTTTATTAATAACGCGCTTTGTTTTTTATGCAAGTGGTTTATTCTTAAACCACGGTCTAGTCAGCAACTAATCCTGTAACTCATTTTGATTAAGTGGTTGACTATTCTTAAGCAATACTAAATCCACCATAATCACTATTATTATATGAGAAAAATTCAAATGTTGAATTGTGCATGCATGATTAATTAATTATTCAGAAAATAATAATAATAAAATAAAATAAAAAATGATTGATTGAGACCCTTAATTAGCAACTACTGCTACTACTTGTTGTTGTTGTTAGCATCATTAAATGCAGCTGGGTTTTTTGTGTCCATTTGACTAAATGCCATTTTTGAATTTTTGAATTGAATAAAAAAATTGACATACCCTGTAACAAGGATGCTTCCTCTTCTTTTCTGTATCTATACTTTTGTACAAACTGTGTACAAACTGTGTACTTTAATGTGTACCCACATTAAATCAAACTATATAACTCTGACAATAACACACCTTATACTAACTTAGAACATGTCACATTCACTAACTACACAATGTGTTTAAATTCAACACATATTATATATTCAATAATCAAAGTGATACACCATGACCATGCACATGCATATTCAATTAATACTCCACATTATAGCATATATTTTCACAGAACAAATTCACAAAACAACTCTAGCAAATGGTATTGCTCTCATTCAGAATGCATTAAATTAAACACCAGAGAATTTTCTGTAATAAAAAATATACGTAGTTGTTGTATAATGTTTGAGGTCAAAATTCTACTTTAATCTCTAATTCACGTTTTTTTTTTTTAATTTTAAACGCTAATTGATATTTAAAAAGGTGTTTGTTATAATATTACTGTGTGATTTGCAGTATCTATCACTCCCACTTTTATTTTTATTTTTTTATCTTTGACAACAACTGAAAACTTTTACTTAAAAGTTAAAAAGTTGATGAGTGTATATAATAATGCCAAGTGTCATCATAATTTGCAAATCTATTTTGGCTGCATTATAAACTCAATCTTTGTCGATATGTCAAATTGGTATGAGTTATATTATTTAACGCCATACATTTTTTTTTTCTTATTTTGGAAGTAATTTGATTAATTTTTTTAAGAAAATTTGAAGCAACCTTATTTAAAAGATGCGTAATTATTGAAGTATATTGCAAAATTAAGAAAAAGAGTAACTTTCCCCGTAACTATGCACGCGCACTTGGCTGGAACGAGCTTTTATATTATATATGAAAAAAATCTGAGTGAGAAAAAACACGAGTAATGAATTTTGTTTATTTATGTTGATTTTATTTAATCAAACTTATTTGCTACTAGTGATGTATTTATGAAAAAATATATTTATAAATGGAATTGTCTCTCAATATCTCATTTTTTACCAAATTAACCTTATTAAGTATCATTATTTAGCAATAATCATGCCACAACTTATTTCTTTAATCAAGACATGTTTGTATTTTCTTATTAATTGGTAGGTAATTCTTAAATGTATCACCAATTCAAATCATTATATTGATATCATTATGCTAAATAAAATTGTTCAGTAGTCTTTATATCACTTTGTTCTTTTCGTCATTCATAATTATTTGATAGAACTGTTGGTTTGGAACATGCGAGCCAATCCGACTCATCTCAGATTCAGGTTGGATTGAGTTGAAATTCTTTTACAAATTTCAATACGGATTAATTTTTGACCCGGCTTATCAAGAACCCAGCTCACCACTTCACTTGAGTTGAACCTGTGATGAGTCGGGTTGATGAATCAACCCGCAAATAAAGGGTCACAAAAGTGTTTTTTGTTAAGTTGATTTTGCATTTGGGTCATGTTATTTTTTTAGCCAACACATAGATGATTTATAGTTTTTTTTTGTTTGTATTTGAATTATATTAAAGTTTATTTAGATTTTAATTAGAATTATAATTAGAATTTAGTTACAGAAAAAAAAAATGTATTTTTTTAATTAAGTAAACTCGTGAACCAAGCCGTTTAATCCACCAATCTGTAGTGGTCCGGGTCGGGTTAGAATTTTTTTGGCTCGCTAATAAATGAGGCGGATTGAATTGACTCACCTAGTGATCAACCTGTAGTAGATCAAGCCGGATTATCCATTTTCGCAACTCTATTATTTGATTCTTCATCCAAACATTTCGTCTTATTCATAATAAAATTCATGCTTGGTTTTATGTTGGAATATGCTGTTTCAAATATTTTCATCATTGACTTTTTTCAGAACAAGCTCAAAGTTGAATTATTTTTCCTTTTTCGGTAAGAAATAGTAATACCGACTTTTACAACATGAAACCTTCTTGGGGTTTTCTAAATTATTATAAAATTCACACTTCTATCATTTTTTTAGTTTGTGCTTCATTTTTTTCTCACTTAAAATTTAGTTCAATCACTAAATCAAAATTAAAAAAAATATTCTTTAAAACTAGAGTCTTAAATTTACTACTCCTTCCGTACCATATTAACATGTTTTAATAGTAATTTCGTATAATAAATATATTTTAAACATATTAAGAATCTAAGTATAACACGTGCATTATTAGACTTGGCTTAGAAACAATATTTTACGAAAACACACACTTAGTGTTTCTTAAGAAAATAATGTTAAAAAATGGATAATAGTGCGTATGAAAGACATTTTTTAAAAATATATACGTTATATGCAATACGAGTTGGGTAATGTGATGAGACCAAAACTCAATGAACTTTGATACTAAGAAAAGATGCAATCCCAATCTCAACTTAGGCATGAATTTAGGTAGGGTGATATATACACAACCTTGTGTTTAAACCGAATTTAGGTTGAATGATTTTGATTTATTTTTAAAATATTAATTGTAAATTTTATTCAATAATTTGATATATATTTTTTAAGACATAAGATGGTTTTTTATTTGACTCATAACCTTGTCTATTTAAAGAATTAATAATTTGTAATGCAAGTTTTAAATATGGAGTTAAAGAGAATAATGTGCCGTAGAAGGTAAAGTACAGAATTATAGTTATCAAATAAATATTATAATTAAGATTATAACAAAGTATATAAATATAATTGAGAATATATACATACAATCTACAAAAACTACACAAATATTATAAATTATGAATCTATTAAACCCTGAATGTATACATAAAAAAATCATTTTTCTATCAATAATTATAACTCGGTATTTTATCCTAAAAATATGTACCTATTGGTCAGTTAGAGAAATTAAATCCTAAATAGACTATTAAAATTACCTTTAGACTAATAAACTCAATCCTTTAAAATAAAGAAGGGGTTGAGCCAAAAATATATATTCAAAGACAATATTATGGTAATAAAAAAGGAATAAAATAGCATAATAATAATAATAACAATAATTATAATTATACACTCACTTATTAAGTTTAAAATACTTTATTGAATAAATTTAATTTTACCTGTGTTTTTTAATTTAAGAAAAACATGACTAATTCATTTAGATAGACATCGATAAAGTTAGACCAAACAAAAAAAATTAGGTCATATAGATGCTTGATCTATTTTTTGATTACTTATGTAATTAATGGTGGTTAAAGGTTCTAGCCTACAAAAAAATTAAAACTAATTAAATTAATTTTGTCTATAACTATAAAATTGTAGTGTCCATTCGTAATCATTTTGTAATTTTAATCTTATTAATATAATTTATTTTATTAAATTTATTATTTAATATAATTACCTATAATAAATAATAGTTATCTCAAATGTTATATGAAAAAATAATAATTTTATAAAACTTATAATAATTTTTATTTTAATAATCATTATAATATTTATTTTTTAATTATATATTTTTATTTATCATTATCATAAAAAAAATGGATACGCAAGGCACACGTATTTTCACTTGTATACTATAATGAACATATATGATACGATGAGTAGTCACGACAATAATTTATTTACAATTTAAAAAAACATCATACTATCTTCATTTAGACTAAAACTACACTGAGGTTTAGTAAAAGAGATTAATCTCATAAGTTAAAGTTTAAATGAGTGAGAAAAATTCTTATTAAAAATATGAAATGACACAAAAATTACGAGAACTAAGATTTAATGAGTAATTGTGATTCATTATAAAATTTAAGCGTAAAAAAATAAACCTATGTGCAATTTTCTAAGAAAGTTTTTTCTCGACAAGAAATATATTTTAACAAATTCATGGACCGTAGAGCAGGAAATAGTAATTAATTAAAAATTATGATAACAATAATTTTAAATAAAAAAAAAATCTTTATTTTTAAGCCCTTCAAATTTTATTAAAAAAAACTGTATCTTAATTAAAAGAGACATTTTATTTTTCACGAAAAAAAATGTTCATTGTTAATTAGCAGAGACATAACTGTGATGTGAGTATGATTAAGACGATCACGAACCAGCGTAATTTTTTTTTCTTCTTTTCTTTAACAATGTTATAATTAAGATTATAAATCCATTCAAAATTTATTAACACACATATATTATAAAGCGATATAATGATATTAAACGATAGTCGGGTGTGAAAATACAATTTTCCTAAACCATATTATTACGCATTTAATTGATAGGAAAAATGCAAACATTGGAATTGGGGGTGCTTTTTTATTTCCTTTGTCCCTCTCTTTCTCTTGTGGATAAACGCACTTAACTGGTAAAGGAGGGTTTTGATCTGGATAATAATTTTAAAAAACTGCATAATGTGGTGACAGTAGAAAATTAAAGGCAAGAAGAATTAAAATATGATTTTCATAAATATTTTTTAAAAAGCAAATTATTATTATTATTATTTTCTTAAGATGCAGAAGATCCAATTCCATTTTGATTTAAAAAGTGGTTTAGATGAATGGAATTGCATCAACGTAGGGTCATGAAAAAAGAATTAAATTTCACAATTTTTGTCTTCATTCCCATATCCCAACCCATTTCACTTTGTCCGATATTCATTCCTATTGTATAATATATAAAAATATAAGAGGAAGAGAGAGAAGGCAACAACATTGACCACATTGTATTATTGAATACACACATATTTTATGTTTTTGGTAAGAGGAGGAAATTGAGGATCTTAGATGCCAAAACTAGTCCTATTTTGTTAGGGGAGACAAAAAATAATTGAAAAGGTGTGTATGAGGATTTGAGCTTATCTCATTCCACACTTGCATACAAATTGCAACAAACTGGCTTTGACCCATGGTTTTCCTCCTATCGCTGGTTTTCCTTTCATCAAACTCAACACTTCTGGTTTTCTTTGGCCCATAGAAAATTCATCACAGATTTGGTATTGCTTACAGCTAATTAACTTGTTTCACCCACATAACTCTCTACTTCCACAATTCCACAATTAATTGCATTTATGACAGATTATGACCAAACTCTACTATTCTTTTATCTATACTCACTATAAATATACAGTCCCCACCATACACCCCCGCAAAAACACGCGCATAAACTCTCTCAAACATTGACCACATTCAATAATCAAGATTTCAGTCAAAATTGCTTCATTTTGAATTGTACACGGTCAATGATACACTTCTAGTGTAGCTCAACTGGTGTTATATCAATACTCTGGTAATTGTCGTTAACAGGTTAATTTAAACCTAACTCAACCTTATAATATCGGATTAAGATAAAGTTATAATAGATTCTACCCACAATCATATAATCATGTTAAAAATTGAATTTTAAATCTAACTAATTTTACAAGATCAGTTTGTAAAGTAAAATTTATCCAAACTTATATATTATAAATTGGTCTTATTTGTGATCGATATCATATTTGTACTGTTTAGAATAAAACTATTAGGATCGAGCGCTTACTGTTTGGTCAAAAGCTATAGTTATTAGTCAGGGCACAACTCCTTTTACTTAAGAGTGTAACACAAGCCCAAACACCACAATTTATTTGATTGTGACCCGGTCCACTTGGCCTCCGTCATAGGACAATTGATGTCACTTGCAACAATCTCGTCCTCAACAATTGTCTTACTAAAAATCCCACTTGAATTGTGATTTGACCCACCTTATCTCTGTCACGGAACAATTGCGCAACCCACAAAAACGCATTTGTTTTTGGATACTGTTGTTATGGATGGGGATGAAATGGTGAAATGGAAGAAATTAGGGTTAATTAATTAGATGATGAAGTGAATGTCCATTTTGATGAAGTGTGTGAGAAATGAGTGGAGTGGTAGCAGCTAGTGGGAAGTGGCATGTCTCAATCAGTATCTCTTTTCTATTTTACTTTTACACAGGAAAGATACAAAATGATAGCTGGAGCCAAGTTAGAACTCCAGAAAAGGAAAGGAGGGGCCAAACATTATAAATTCAATTTTCTCATTTTCTGGCATCCACATAGTTCAATTTCTTAATCAACACAAATCCAATTATCTTTTTGCACAAAAACTAAAACTGCTTCTGCCACGCACGCTAAAATGGAGTACTTTTCGCAACGCAACTGTATAATTAACATCTTTCTTCTTCTCCTTCTTCTTTTAAACTTTTCAATGCATTTAGTTGCATTTTATACGCTTTCTTTTGCACAAGATTCGCTTCATCTTTATTAATTCTTTCTCATGCATGCCCTCATGACACCTAATAATCTCTTTGTCTTCTTTTCATATTTATTATTCCTATAATTCTGCTTCACACACTAACTTAGTTGTTCAATATTATTAACATTTCCAACAATGGACAATTACTTTCTACTCAATCCCATTGTGATATTAATTATATCTTTATTTATGAATGCCAAAAGACAAATGCTCACAGCATAACGCACCCTCATGTTTAATAAACTTTTTTATTTCGTGGTTTTTTAATGAATTCTAGCAAATATTTTTTTTTGTTTGATCTCAATAGTATATATATTCATTATGTTTTAATCTAAAAATAAATAAACCAAACCTCTAATAATTTAATTCCTTGAGATATTTGACTCCATCTTACTCATACAAGTTTTCTTCTTCTTCTTCTTTGTATATTGTGATATTTACTGTAAAGCAATATGAGATAATTACGTATGTCTTAATGCTTAATTACTTTGTGTCCCACTATTGGAGTTTCAATGGTTTAGCCTCAAGATGAGAGGAAAAAAAAAAGATGTTTGAAAAAAGTGCTTTTGGAAAAGACGGTTTTCATGCCACATTTCGTGTAATTTTAAAAATCTGTTGGTCTGACATTTATTACACTCATCCCATTTTAATAACTGATATATTATGTTGGCTCAAATTATTTTTGTTAGTTTGTTATTAATTTTAAAAAAATCAAATAGATTTATATTCTACATATTTTGAAAAAAAAAACTATGACATTAATCTTGCTACGTATAAATAAAGTAAATTAAGTGGTAATATAATTTTGATTTTGAAGTTGGATGCATTGAGTCTGAGATGGAATCTAAACAGTGCATAAATAGTTTAATAAGAATGATTTTAGTATTGAATAAGGTTTTGGATGGTTTTGCGCATGACGTAGAAAGAGAAGTAACGTTAGCATGGCATGGCCACTTGCACCTTTATCACTCGTGGATCATTATAACAAATCCATATGAACATGACAATAAATGAGCTCATGCATAATTCAACCATTTTCAACATATCTAAATATGTGTGTACTAAAGAGTGTTGAAACATAGGAACTACTTAGGACATATGTTTGAATAATATTGGAGAGTAGTGGTTATATATATCTTATCCGAACCAAGACAACTAATACATGAAAATTTAAAAAAGAGGAAGAAAAGTTAAAATACTACAGCTGTGAGAATTAAAGTCAGAGTGCATGAAGTGCATTTGGACATTTTGACTCTCCAAGAGTCAAGTGTTTATTGATCTAACATTATGGCATCTTTGCATGTTGTTAGCATGCTTATAAATTATAATTAATTTATTTCATCATGCCGTGTTCCTTCTTCAAATCAATGCAAGAGAATATTACTATTATTACTCCTACTCCAAAGATTTATATAAGTTCAATTCTAGGTGAAGTATATTATCTCAACAAATTTATTCTCCTTCATAATTTTGGAACATACGAAGGACATTTTCATGGGTCAAGTCTCAATCTATATTTAAACCTAAGTTGAGAGACATCATCAAATTATTCTTGTGGTTGGTGTTCAAGCTTATATAATGTCATTAAAAGTCAATCTCAACCCTTATTTAAATCTAAGATCAAACTCGATCAAGTTAACTATCAACTAATTAAGATTCATTAAAAGGTACCTTATTTACCGATCTAAGTTAATAACAATTTATATTCTAGTTGTTGTACAATCTGAGTTTGAGATTATAAGATCAATGTAAATGTAAAAGGCACAATTATAACTTTTTCATAACATGTTATAAATAAATACAAAGGATGGTTAACTAATTTAAATACAACTTTCAAACTTTTTAAAAAAATTGTAAAGGATAAAAAAAGTATATCACATGATACACTATAAAAAATCTCTGTATGATAACTAATTTTAATGACAAAAACATAACTAGTTACTCTAGTCATCAATTTAAATTTAAATTTACAAAACTAAAAATTATTAAAATAATCACTATCATAATAGAAAGTTATAATTAGTGTTTGTAAATTGACATGTAAAATTAGCTATCATAATCTTGGGTACCAAAAGAGTTAATTTCTAAATTAATCTCTAATTAATTTATAACAAACTAATTTCTTTGATACCTAAAAGTTTGGTAGTTAATTTAAGAGTATAATTTACAAACCAATTATAAGTTTTTATTTATAATACTGACTATTTTGGTAACTAATAATTTTTTAATTTTATAAATTAATATTTAAATTAATTATTATAATGATTAATTCTTTTTTGTCACTAAATAATTTTTACCATATAAAAATTTTATGGTAGTTAATAACATATAAATCCTATTTGTACCGTATTCATCCTATCTTTTACCAACACAGAGACACACAAATTGTCACTTAACCAACAACAATATAAAGTGAAGACAACAAGGTTTGGTGTCTAAAGTAACTTAAGAAAAACATACCAACATTGGTTCATTGTGGGTCAAGGTTTGTTCCTTTTTACTCGTACACACTCACAATATTTTGTTCTACTATGGTTTAAATGATGATTTTGATTAATAATTAGTTTAGATTTACCTTTTAATTAAGATATATATTCTTCTTATTGATGAAAAATAAACAAAATAAATATTACTAAGACTATAAGTTTTAAATAAGAACATGTTAGACATCATTATGAATCTTGAGATCTCAATTATATTGATAACCTAAAGCCCATCAATTATTTATCTCACATGAAAATTTATTAAAATATAAAATAAAATGAAAGAATACAAAACATGAAAGATCACACTAAATTCGTGATAAAAACATCTAAATAATTATGTGGAAGTAAAACATTAAATCATTTATATTGTTTTTTATGAATTAAAGTTAAATTAGTCAACTTATCAATACAATGATTTCTTTTCCAAAAAACATGAGAAACTTTGAACTATATATACTTACAAATTTGCAAGCCCCAACGTCATTGACTCCAAAAAATCACCTGTTAATTAAACTATGATTATAAGTTAATCAAACTATGACTACAAGTTTAGGACAAGGATAATGATTAGAAATTGTTTCCCATGAACCCCTACCTAAACAAGAAAATAGACAATTCTATTAGCTACTCCATTAACATGAAAAAAGGACGCTAATTTGTATCTAAAAACTCTAAAATCATGTAACATATATAAAAGTTAACGATTTAACCAAAATTGTAATTAAAATCATTGAATAAGAATTAGAGAAAATATCAAAATTATAATTTAACCTAATTTTAATTATGTCTTGATTTTATAAACTAATGATGAAGTGACATTGATTATTTATTTGTTTCTCAACGATTATAACTTTATACACGCACTAAAAGGTTTTATATATACACATTACTAACAAAGACTTTTGATATTTTTGATATTTTTTGTATGTTAATAATCTATCTGGTGACATAAATTTACATTGGAATTTATAATATCTGACATAAATTTATGTTGAATCTTATAATATCTAACATAAATTTACGGATCCTAAAATACTCAACACAATTTGTTTTCGATTTAAAAAATAATAATTGGTTGGCCTTAAAGCAGAACGTGAAATATATAAATATATACATTGCAAGGACTTTGTTTTTGGTACACGAAACACAAATAACAATAATATGAAAAATAAGGAAAAAACATAATGGAGACATTTAAACATTCTCATAATTAAAATTCTCAAAAATAATCATGAAAATATATACCACATATTTCAATGACACACTTCCTATAAAACTCTAATATAATCGAAGCAACTATCACAAAAAGTCCTTCAAAAATAAAGGGAGACATTATTGAGTTTCCAAAAATAATTACAATTTTAATGTGAATAATTAGACGTTGTTTAAGCAACTGACCTCAATGTTGAATTTAACATCCAATTCTTTGTAATCAAACATATAAACCATGCAACATATAATTAACATATTTTTTACTAATTTTATATATATATAACCACAAATGTATTACTTTAAAATTTAAAATTTTGAATTAAAAATAACACACAATATTTTATATATAAATGAAGTCGTAAGTAATAGGTATTTTAAGAAGGCGACAATCTATTTAAATCTTTTTCCATATAAATAATTTTACACAAAAAGAATAAAATAATGGATCATCACGATCTTTTATTTTTTTTTTACACAAACACTTTACTTTCGGTAAAAAAAAAATTGTAATTACAGAAATTGAGATAAAATGAAAAAAAAATAATAATAAGAGGGTAATTGTATTAATTATTTGTATAGAATGAGCAAACATTGTAAGTATATTAGAAGTGTGTTTGTGTTTGACATCTTAATGATTGATCTGACGCCAAGTTGCAGCAGCTTTGGTGGTGAAGATGGGTGAGTACTGGAGCGTACAACTTACCCAAGTTCATGCACTTGCCAACTTGCCAACTCTGTTTCATTTTTTCTTCATTTAATTTCTATTATTATTGATTATTGATGATGATTATATTATGATTATGATAAGCAAATAGATGTGTGGCTCTCACAGGTGTCTTGCTGTTGTACCCTGTGCTTAGTCACTGTCCACTGTTCTTGCCTCATACAATGCATTATTTTATTTATTTTATTTTCCAATTACATCAACTTTTTCTGCCTAGCTCCACTCCCTTCTATAATTTTTGTTTTTTGGGATTCCGTTAGAACATTCATTTATATTTCGTTTTTGCATATTAAACAACTTTCTTTAATTCATTCAATCATTTAATCACATACATTATATTAAAACATTGTATCAAATCTTGTACAACAAATAGTACATAAATACGGCTTCCTCTTGCGTGTTGTGGGGTTAGCATGTTATAATGTTGTGTCTTATTGATTATAACTAAAAATCTGTATTTTAAATGTTAAGAAAATATTGCCCATTACTGTGTATGTCTATAGTTTTTTCTTTAATGTATGGCGTGATGGTGATGTGAATTTCTATAACCCCCAGAAAAATTCAAATATATATATATATTAATCGATTTTTTTCTTAGTATAAAAAATATATATAGAAAAAGAAAGGAGAAAATGGTTAAAAATAAAAAGTTTAATAGACTCAATTAGGTCATGAATCAAGTTCCCCAATCCAATTAGTAATGATTTTAGGTCTGAATATTATTAAACGTTTGACTCGGTACCATTTTTTCCTTTTTCAAATTTATATAACTTTAAAAATAGATCAATTTGACTCGATTTATTGAACAAGCACTCATACAGCCGGATGAGATGATAAATAATTATAATTTATAGATTTAAACTTTAGATTGGTTCTCATTTTTATTTGAGAATTTTAATTTAGTCATAGGATTTTTTTCTAATTTTAATTTAGTCATTTATGTCCGTACTAATGATGTTCATGAATTTAGCTCATAATTTAGTCATTTATGTCCGTACTAATGATGTTCAATAATTATAATGTGTTAGTTCATAATTTTTTTTTCTTTTTATATTTTTTTTCATTTCAAATTTTAAAAGAAGAAAAAGTTTAAAATAATTAAACAAAAAAATACCATATAAAATGTAAATTTAAATAAATTTAATTTTGTTAAAAATATTAATTTTAATAAAAACATCATTATAACATTTATATAAAAATTAAATTTAATCTTAATTTGAAAAGACATCAAATCATTCTAATTTAAAAATAAATGAGAGACAAAATAACAAATGTAAAAATTAAGACAAAATAACAAATATAAAATTATATTTGTTTTAACATTAACACATTACATTGTCATTGTTACGTCATATTTTCTTTATTAAGTAACATGATCCTCATTTGATATGTGATATTTTTTTATAATTAAAAATAAAACAAAAACGAAGACTAGCAAAAGATTTAAACTTAATTTATAAAACATTTAAACCATAACGAATATTTTTCACGTTTGATTCATATAATCCAATAGGATTAAATTTAGTGATTCATTTTGACACTTTTAATCTTGAGTAAAGTTTGTGTAAAGTATAAGACCAGAAATTTTTTTATCACTTTTCAGGTTTGAAGTTAGAGTCACAAGTACTGGTTTTGGATCTTTTTACCTATTGTGCTCGTTAAGAATATATTATGTTGAAACAAGAGTGTCTATTTTTCCTTTTTCCATTATTTATTTATAACTACTATTATTGTTATAACTGTAGTTGTTACGTGGTTATTTTTATTATTTATGACCATTTTCTTAAAAAAAAATATGTGCTAAGTTTTTCTTTTGCCATCAATAAATAATATATTAATAGAGAATATTTAGAGTGTTTCAACTCTTTCACAAAAAATATAAATAAAACAAGGTTTGATCACAATTAGATACCAAAAAAAAATTCAGCTAAATACACGCTGAAGATAGAAATATAATAACGTATTACATATGTAAACATCTGCAACAAGAAAAAAAAAATATAGCTATTGATGAAATTGGTTAATAAATATATAAAATTGATCACAAATACATAAAATCACCGAATTAGTAAAAATAAATAATAACAAAAATTTTAATCATAAAACAATTAGTTATCGATTTTAAAATTGGTCGTTAAACAGTCACCAAAATTACATTATTAATCAGTTACTAAAAATTTGATCACCTATTAAAAATCAATTTAATAATAAAAAATAAAAACAAATTTTAATTTAATAAAGTAATTTTCGATCTCTGTATACAAAATACCATGAGAAAACAATAATTTCCTATTTGTGAAATTCATTTACCTAATTTTTTTTTTCAATCTAAAATAAGTATAATTAATTTTCTATTTGTGGAGTTCATTTACCAAATGTTTCTTTTTCATTCTAAAATAAGTATAATAATTTATTTATCTAAGAAAAAGTAACTCAACACTATTTAAAACAAAACTATTAAATAATTCACTATAACATTCCCAATAAGCAGTGGGGATGATTTTGGGGGCAGGGAGGGCCCCAAATTTTGAAAATTTTTAATTATATATATATATATATATATATATATATATATTACTTTTTTGGAAATTTATTAAAAATTTTAATTGTAGGTATTATATTTTAAGAATTGATCAAAATTAAATTATATATTTTTTATTTATTTTATAAAGTACAACATTTAATATTAATAGATAATAAAGAATAAAAATATTTAGGTTTAATTTCTCTATTAGTTCTTGTTTTTGTCAAAAAAATGAGACTAGAATTATATTAATTACATCTCTCACTCTCACATGTTTTCTTTTTTTTTCTTGAAGAAAAAAAAGTTTGACACAAACTTTTTTTTTGCTTTCATTTCTCATTTATGCTATTTCTTTCTTATCTCTTGTCTCACTTAATAATGAATACATTATTTTTTATCTCATCAGCTTTTTGTTCACTTCTGTATGAATATAGAAAAAAATGTATCACATATTTTTTTATAATCGATTTTTAATTGTAACTTAATTATAATATATTTTTCTTTTAATAATTACATGTCTCAATTGTTTATTAGATTATGATAAATTAATTTTTAATATTATTTAAAAAAAGATAGTATATTAATAAAGAATAAAAGAATAAATTCATCGTTTAAAAGTGATAAAAAATAAACTATTAATGAAAACAATATAGATTCTACTTCTTCACATATTTTGAAGCATTATACTAATGATCAAATTGTTTGGTAGAGAAGTCATTCTTTAAAGCATTATACTAATGGTCGAATTTAATGATCTCAAAATTATATTATTTTGGCCTCTCCAATATTTTTTGTTAAGATCTGCCACTGTTTGTGATGAAGTGAAATTTAAATTATAGAATAAACAATATCTCAAATACCCATAACTTTGCACCAATAAAAACCAAAAAAAAAATTAAATATAGAACTAAAAAATATTTGATTTTATATATAAAGTAAATTAGTGACTTAATATATATAGTAGTTGTTTATAACATATTATAACTTTGTTTATCATTCAGTTGTTATCTCAAATCACTCAAAATTCCGATTTCTGTTCCTTCCTTCTTAAACAATTTCAAGATAATTACTCCGTAATCTTTTCTTTACTTCTAAAACTCCAAACTTGCCGAAAGAAAATCAACGAACGTTAATATGTATTAAATACAGAAATTTTTATTTGATTATTACAGTATAATGATATTTATAATATAAAAAAGAACATTATTTTACAGGTGAGTTTGAAGGCTGTGAAAAAGTAGTGAATAAGATAAAAAAAAATGTCGGAACAAAGCAAAGCTAATAATAGTAGTATATGTAAATATGAATAAGGATATTTGTTGTAAAAAGTTGGTGGTATGAATACGATATGAATGAGATGTGTTGTTTTTGTATATCCATTGGTTGGGGTTGGGTGGGACATTGGCATGCGCATGCACAACCTCATATTATACTACATGACATGACATGGAAAATGAAGAGGAATACCCATACATACATTAACACTACATGACAACACATACTGTCATCTTCACCTTTTTCTTTTCTTTATTTCTAATCATTATATCAAACTATATTTTATGAACACAGCCTGTATCATCAGAACACACCATAACAATTATTATATTTTATTTTTTATTATGGTTTCATTTTCTTGCAAAAAAGTCTCTTATTGTCCCTCCCCCTGTTACATTGGATATACGTGCTGCAAAACAACAACACTTATTAATCTTTCTCTCTCCCTCTCTCTTTCTACCTATCTATAAAACACAACCCACTTGTTTCATGTAAACACAATCAGAGTAACCTAGGATATATTATATCATTACACCATTTTTTAATTTAGAAAATGAAAAATATTAGCCAAAGTAAAAAAAATCGCGGCCTTAAATATAGGTAATGGTTTGACAACGATTTTAAAACCGTGATGTTTGTAACCGAAACCATAGTTCAAAGGTCATAGTTTTTTTCTAAACTTAAGAATTTTCACAAACTGTGTTAGTTCTCTAGTGAGTACTCACCAAAGTCTCACATTGAATAATATGAAGAAAAGAGCAGGAGAAAAATATTATAAAAGTAAAAAGTTGGTTTTGGTGTTGTCACCACAACTAAATAAGTTTCTTGGGTGTACGAGGGGCTTGAGTAGTTGTGTGTCATTGGAAGGTTAGCAATTTTTGCCAGAAAAATTGCACTATGACTTGAGTGATAATATTTATTGTTGACTTTGTGGATGTAGGCCTTGAGATTTCCTGTATGCTTTTGTTTATTTTTTTGCTCTTATTTTGGGTGTGATTCTTCTCGAAGAGATTATTATTTTTAGTGCGTGATTTCCCAACAAACTGTTATCTTTGATCAATATAATAAACAACATTTTTTTCCTTGTTTAAGACAACATATGTTGTACGTTGCCTATTTTTTTAAAACAACACATTTTAGACATTGTACATTATGTAGGCAAAACATTTTACATGTTGCCTATTCTTTAGACAACACATTTTATATGTTTCTTATTCTTTTGACAATTTTTTTATAAATATACATATTTATACAAATATACATATATTTATACATTTCCTTTTTCACCCATTTGTTTTAAGTAATAAAAAAATATAAGAAGTTATATATAAAATATTAAAATACAATTTATTTAATATTATGAAATAATTAAAATATTAGAAGGTTAAATTAATATTTTTGTAAGTTTTTAATTGACAACATAAGTAAAACTCAAATGTGTAATACCATAATGTACATGCGACTACCAAAATGTGTACAAGTCAAAATATTAGTAATTATACAACTAGGGGATTTTTTTATATAATTATTTTACTCAATACTTTTTGTATATATTATATTTTTGAGCAATAATAATTTATTATATGAGTTTACTTCAACATGTGATACTTTTATAAAGATAGGCAAGTGTGAATAAAAGATGCCTAACAACAAATGTCAAACCCACACAGTATGTTTTGTATAACTATAATCAAAGGGTTCTTAATATATTTTGAAATATGTATATTATGCAAATTTTGAAATATAGGAATGGGAAATTAAATAATCGTATATTAATATACGATTTTATAAATACAATCTTTACTATGTCATAATTCTGTTTATTGTAAGTGAAGAGAGAGGGTACTTTAGATTCGAGGAGGAAATCAAACTTATACTATATAATTAAAATTTTAATTAAACAAATTTAGTCTAATTTTCATATCTTCTATGGTTTCTGAAAGTAAAAATGATGGACGATATATAATATCAAACTTTTGTAGAGAAACTAGAAAATATTTTTTTAGAAAAACAAGCTTTCCAAATAAATGAAAAGTATATATATATATATATATATATATATATATATATATATATATATATATATATATATATATATATATATAATAATAAAATATTATAAACCCTCTAATATTATTTAGTTTGCAGCTTACAATTATATAAGTTTACCTTTCGATATTCGTAATTAAAATTAATCTATTTAAATTCCTACACATATATACTATTTTGATCTTTGTCTAAAAAAAAGTAAAATTCTTCTATGTACATAAAATAATACAAGAAAAATGTATGTTTCATTAACAACCAATTTTAGTGACAAAAAGTTGTTAGTCATTATAATGACTAATTTACAAAATAAATAATTATTGATTACTAAAATAATAACTATTATGAATAAAAAATTATAATTGATTTATAAACATTAGTTACCTAGATTTTTCTACCAAATGAATTGGTTTCTAAATTAGTCTTTAACTAATTAGAGACCAATTTATCCACCAATTATAATTTTTTATTCGTAATACTGACTATTTTAATAATCAATAAATTTTAAAATTATAAATTGGTATCTAAATTGGTTGTTATTATAGTGACTAATCACTTTTTATTACTAAAATGGGTTGTTAATAAAATATTTTCTTGTAATAAAAGAAGTGTCACATTATTTAAAAATCAAGATTCAAAATAGTATATATTAACAAATCAAAAACATCTCATAAGATATAGTTTGTGATCAGTGGGGGAGCCCTTCCCCCTCCCAATTTTTTTTCATTTTTTTTTCAATTTTTTTAAGTTATATATTTAATTTTTTTTTAAACTATATATATTATTAAAATTTTTAAATTATGTCTATCTTTTTAAGTTAGATAATAATATATTAAAATTTAATAAAAATTGATTTTTTTTTATTTTTTTAAAGTATAATATTTAATGTTAATAAATAGTAAAATATAAAATCAAATATAATAAAGAAAAAAATTATTAATATAATTTTCATTTTCTCTCTTCTGAGTTTTTCATACGTTGTACTTATCTCTCACTTTTACCTAATTGTTTTTTGTTATTGAAGAAAAAAAAAGGCTAAACAGAAACTCATTATTTTTATCCTCATTTTTTAATATTTTCTTCCATTTTTACATAATAAAGAAGGTAACTTTCTCTTGTCTCACTTGGTAATGAAATACCTGTTTAATATTTAGCATTATTTTTTTTTATCTTATGACATTTTGTATATTATTTAATTTTATGAATATAGAAGAGTAAGTAATGTATTATGTGATTTTTTTTATAGACAATTTTTAAGTTTACTTGATTATCATAATTTTTTGTAGTAGTTATGTCTCTTAATGTTTGATTAGATTATGATGAAAAAATTTAGTATTAAATTTGTTTTTTAAATAGGTATATATATTGATGAAAAACAAAAGAATAAATTCATTTTTTTTAAATTGATAAAAGAAAAGTGAAGATCAAAACAGGACAATATCATTACTCATCGCATAACAATGAAATAAAATACTTGTGATGACTTTTGAATTGATATGTGCACATTAGTAAAAGGAAAAATGAATATTTTGTAGATAATATGGTTATTTATATTGGAAAAATAATACCTGAAAAAATGTAGTTATGATTGAATCATTTGTAAGTTCTAAAATATGAAAAAAATGATGGATAATTTTCAGATATGTGTAATTTCTTTTATAGTTATAGTTATACTAAATTATATATTCATTTTTATTGAATTAGTAACAATAATATTAAATATATATAAATTTTAAGTATATTATTTTGACTCTTCCAAAAATTTTGGTCAAGATCCGTCACTGCATGTGAATCATTGCATGCATGCAAAATTTGATTATAAAAGTTAAACTTTGCTCGCTTATAATTATACTGATATATTTAGTTTCTGAATCATGTTTTATAAGAAATCAAGTCATAGCTTATATTGTGAGTGAGGAAAAGACCAAAACAACTTTCTTTGAGCAAGAATAAGTTAATAACTTTGTTTTTGCTGAATAAAAGAATGTTGCCTAATCCAAGTTAATAGATGACTAGAAATATTTTCTTGATCTTTTGTTGAGATGAGAAAAATGACTTTAAAAGTGGGCATTATTGTAAATATTATATTATGGTAGCATTGGTGGTGGTAGATAGTTGTAGAAGTTTTTGTTTCCAATGCGATAAGTTATGCAAATTGAGAAGTTGAATAGTATTGATGAAGATATTTAGGGCTTTTTCTTTCCCATTATTTGGGGACCCAGGGACGTGGCCAACAAATATCCGCATCTCAAATTATCAAATATACTACTATTTACTTATTCTATACTCTCTTTTTATATTATTTTCTTCATCTTCTTATAACACAAATATCTCCAAATATATCCTTAAACATATTCCATGATGCTTGATTAGAGGTCATTATCTACTCACGTAATCAACTTCTTGTTCAGAAACATTACATGATAGATCCTATAGTAATAGAATACTCTTTTTATATTGGTTACTTTTTGGATAAGTTTTAAAAGAGTTAAATAGTTACACTTTTAACGGAATTAGTTTTTTTTTTATTAAAAATGTAATAATGTTAGATGACGAGTTTATTAATTCTAATTTTAATAAAACTATCCATTTTGATTACATAATAGATAGACAATAAGAAACATTAACCATTAATAATGTTATGCACAGTATATGTAATACATAGGTCGAGTACCAAATGATGCTTAAAATTTAAAACTTGAAAAGGTAAAAAGAAACACTAAATTCGCCTTCATTTTTATAGGATAACGTGTTAGTTTTTTTTTTTTCTTTTTATTCGATTATACATCATGTTATATGAATTATAAGTAAACTTTTACGTCAATGTTAATATGCCTCTTTCGTGAAAAAAAAGAGTGAAATTATAAGATAAACTAAGTTTTTTGTGTAATGACCGAGAAAATAGTAAAGAATACTAATGATTTCTAAAAGATGGTATTCGATTGTCTTATTATTTACAAAATATTAAATTATAAATAATATTTTTATAAATCAAATTTCATTTTATAAAAATCATTATTTCTCTATTATTTTTCTCTAAATTTTTTCTATGGCTTTTCTTTAGTTGTTTAACTCCATTGCTAGTCTATTCAACTATCATGAACTAGTAGCAGTGAAGTCATAGAAGAGAACTCTACATATTTAATCAATTATAATTGAAAAAAATAAAGTAAGTTCACTTTGTTGTTCTATTTTAATTTAGCATCTTGATTTGCACCTAGTTCTATGATCCATGCATCTGACTCAAACTAGCTTAAATTGAATCTCTATTTAGTTGTGATCAGTATCATACACTCAAATATGTTATTTGATGTCTATGTAGGTAGTTAAAGCATCTTGTGAAGAGCTAAATAGTGTTGGAGTAGTATGAGTCATTATGTTAGAGATATCATATATCTCCTGGTTTTAATTCTATTGGTGGAGATATAATATATTTTATTGTCCGTTATTATCATTATGTATTAGGATGATATCTTAGGTTTTACTTTTTTCTTTGTATCATGGAATATTGTACTCTATATATTGAACTAGTTTCTATAGATCAATATGAAAAGCATGAATGCTCTCATTGAGTGGCTCTTCGTCAAACACCTCTTGTGAATATTTTTCCTTCCGTGGCTTATACATATCTAACATGGTATTAGAGTCATTGTTTAAAAAGTTTATCCTAGCGAGATTTCTTTAACATTCTGTTTTACTCGCTATCAGGCCGCTAACAGACAACCTATTTTTAGTCTCACGCACGAAATGTATATACCTCAGCTTGAGGAGGGTGTGTTGGAACTTCCACAATGACTAGAGATAAAACAATTTCATAGTATATAAATGGGGTGCAAACCTCATTTTACAAGCCGATTTTGTGGGGTTGAGTTAGGCTTAAAGTCCACCTTTTTTAACATGGTATCAAAACACCTTCTGCATTTTCTCCTTTCTTGTTGATTTCCTGCCATGGTGAATCCTACTCCATCCTCTGGTTCATCGCCTTCCGCATGTTCTCGTGGCTTTCTCCAGGTTCATAAGCTCTATGCACATCTTGTGGGGGGAGTCAGAGATATCATATATCTCTTAGTTGATAGAGATATAATATATTTTATTCTCCTTTATTATCATCAAATATTATGTATTAGGATGATATCTTAGGTTTTATTTTTCTCTTTATATCATGTATGAGATATTGTACTTTATATATTGAACAAGTTTATAATATATCAATATGAAAAGCATGAAAGCTTTTATTGAGTGGTTCTTCATCAAGCACCTCTTATGAATATTTTTCCTTCTCATGACTTATACATACCTAATACCTTAGGATATTATAAGGAACCTATTGAAGATTCTTTTTTTAGGTAATGGAAATTTTTTATTTTGTTATTTGTTTTAGTTTTGCTCAGTTTGATGAATTTTGAGTTTGTTTGATTGAATGATCGTTTAGTTTGTTTTGTGACTTGGTGATGAGTGATACATAAACGAAAATGTGAAATTTGATTTATGATTGTTGGTGTTAGTATTTCTATAATATTGATGGTAAAATTAGTTATGATGGAGAATCTTGTATTGTTGAGTTTTGTAAATTTGTTATATGATAGTTAGATAAAAAAAAATTGTTGTGTATTTGGCTAGTATGATTGGTAAGGATTGAGAAACTGATTTTAAGGATGATATTTTGATGAATCTTTAGAGATTGAACTCTCTAGAAATCAAGTGGTCACGTAATCTTTTAATGTGAGTTATGAGATATCAATTTAGTAAATAGGTGCTATTTGAGATTGGTTTGAATTAAATTATAAGTGTTGCGGTATAAGAAAACAATTGAATTTATCAAATAGATCCAATAAGCCAATGTATATACCAGATCAAATTTAAAAATTATGCAGCACTAATGCATGACTTTGCACCGTTGATAGGCGCTACTTGAAAGTTTACATTCAAGTGAGTTTTAATTTTCTTCTCACTAGGCAAGCTAATTGGACAGGTCACACAATTTTGTTGTGCGAGCCAAGCAAGTTTTTCTTCTAGGGGTCTGATCTAGAGATGACAATGAAATGTGCTAGACAAGTTTCACTATCTCATATCCATATAAAAAAAATTCATCTTCATTTCATACTTAAACTAAATCGGTATCAAGTTTTTGTTCATCCCTATCCTCACCGGGTAACGGATATATTCTTGTACTCATATCCGTATCCGTTTTCCTACTATTTCAATATTAATTAATTAATTTTTATAAAATAATAAAAAATTACGGTAAAGGAAACATAATATTATCAAATATTCAATATTAAGATGGTTACTTCTTCGATATCAAATTTTTAGAAATAAACTATAATTGTATACATTTCAAATTAGAATACCAAATAAAATTTGATGAGAACCAAAACATTTATTATATTTGTAAATATTAATGGAACCTAGTTGATAAAAATTAAAAAATATTTAAAAATATATATAAAAGGAAAACAAGTGTTCAAATTAAAATATATTTTAAATATTTATTTATTTCAATATTTTAAATTATAATGAATCACTTTTTTATATACTAATAAAAGTTATAATATATCACTTGACCAAAATTACGCAAAAAAAGAAATATTAAACTAATACTAATAAAATTTAAAATTTTAGCACGGATCTTGTATTTTTTGAACTTCAATATATATTGGATGGTGATAAAAAAATTCATGGCAATTACATTTTTATATTATAGTAAATGAAATTTTTTTATACAATTATGGTGACAAAATTACAATATGATTGATAATGAGTTCGTAAATAAAAAATAATTATATAAAATATATCAAAATAGTATTTTACATGATAAAAATAAACAACAAACAAAAATATTAAAAAATTATTGAATGTGCTCTTAAAAACAATTTAAGAGACAATTGAATGAAATAGCACAGAGAAAAAATTAAATGTGTATAATTAAGGGTTTGATAAGATGATAAATAACTTAGAGATATAAGAAAACTTTTAAAATATCAATATAGTAAATGATTGAAAAATAACCAAAATCATTTTAACAAAAGAAAAGAGTTCTTCAAATGAAAAAAAATATATAATTTAGTAAAGAAAGTAATTTTTTTATATTACCAAGTAAATGAAAGAAATTTATGCTATTAAGAAAATGGGTAGCGATAGGGATGGAAATGTGACAAAAATTTGATATCCGTTAGGTTTAGATATGGGTATAAAGATGAATTTTTTTTATAAAGATGATTATGAAATAGCGAAACTCGTTCCCATCCCATTGCCCTCCCTTATTTTGTAAAAGTAAAAAATTCTAATCAGTTTAGATAGACAAATATCAAAACACCAATAATCATTCTAAAAATAAATATAATTACCTTAATATCTAAAAAGTGTTCTCAAAAATAGCATCATATACATCCTTAATATCATGTCAAATTGGCAACTATTACATTATTTCTTAATAGTTTTTTGAATTTTTTTTAATGTTGTGAATTCCTTTTATTAACATTAATTAGTTAAGATCGTTTTATTATCAATGTCAAATGAGAGAAATTTTCCGATGACATTGATTAAAAAGTTAGTAAGAAAAGTTCAACCACTAATATTACAAAGATCATTCTAATTAATGTCAACGTAAACATTTATGTTTAATATTAATTGACAACAACATCAATCAAACGTTAATTAAGAAAAAAAAAGTTAATATTAGTAATATTTTTTAACAAATTTGCAGAAAAATAAATTAATTAAAATTCATAAAGTTTGATATTTTTTAATTATTACTAACTGTTCAATAGTTAAATAATTTTGAATATGTGATGATAATTAAAATATTCATCTTAAATATTTATTACTAAAAAACATATTTTTTTGTCAATTTTTCTTTGAATTTTTTTTCTTAAATAATACTTATATATTTTGTCATGAATAATAATTTGTAAGAAAGTGCTACCAATTTTGTTGCAAATTTTATAAGAAATACTAAAAAAAATTATAATTTTGTAAGAAATAATTATTCACAAAAAATTATTTATCAATTAAAATTTTTAGCAAAAAAAAATTCTTGTAAAATTTAAATGACCTTATTAAAATAAAAATTTTGATAAAAAAAATTATATAAAATAAGATTAATTCAAATTTTGTTTATCATCAAATATTTTAAAAATTATGATTTTTTTTATCTAAATGTGTGAGATAAAATCAAGCACGTTAAGAATATATATATATATATATATATATATATATATATATATATAGCAATTAATTTTCTTCCAGTGTGTAGTGCGAAGGGATAAAATGTTAGGGGTGAATTTGTGCTAAGGTAATTTTTAATGTAAAAGTAACATTACAAAGTTTTGTTTTATTTTATTTTATACTCTTTTATATTATTTTGAATTTCTCTTACAAAATTAGTTTAATATAATTTTTTATAAAATAAATATTTGAATAATATCTTAAGTTATAATTTAAGATAAAGTTGAGAATATGTAGGTTAAAAAAATAAATGAAAGGGTGCAGCAGGGATGGGTTTACATTAAGTAGTGCCGGACAAGTGGGGGAAAGAAGAAGGATCCTACTGCGCGTTGACTTTTTATTTGTGACACTAATCAATACTCCAAAAATTATAAGAAAAGTCAAATGCATTTTAATTTATTGCTCAATAATTCACTCTCCTCTCTTCAAACCACAATCCTGCTTTATAATAATTTAATATCATTGGATAAGTAGAAAAAAAACGAAAGATTGAGAAAAATTAAAAAAATTAGTTAAGTAATAATAAATTATCAAAATATTCTCATTTAAAATACAATAGAAATGAGTATGAATTAATTTTTAAAGAGGATTTATTATGAAAATAATGGTAAAATTTTTTTAAAAATTAATGTTTAATTTATTTAATTAATTAGGTACAAATTATGTTTTTTTTGCTCATATATAAATTTGAAAAATTAAAATTCAATAAACTTAATTAACAAGTTAATTAGTTAAATTTAAAATTTTCATAAAACTAATTATTAAATCTTAAAAGAATTAACTTCAGAAATATCCAAATTTAAATTATTTATTATACTATTTCTTTTAACGTGGTTAATTGTGTCTATAAATATAAGAAAAGTAATTGACATGATTAATTATTTTATTAATATATATATATATATATATATATATATATATATATATATATATATATATATAAAAAAAATAATTTATATATATAATTATTTTTTATATATATATATATATATATATATATATATATATATATATATATATATATATATATATATATATATATATAGCATAATTTTGAATGTAACAGATTATGTTTAATTATTTTCAACTGTTTTAGTAAATATTTTTGGAAAGTCAACTATAAAACTATATTTCATTTATCACGTGTTAAGATTTGTTTTTTTATTTTTCTTTTGCATTTTCTTCATGTCTTGGAAACAGACATAGCTTAAGAATTTTTTCAATAATTTCTGACTCTGTTGTTTCTTTCAAACTATTATTTATATCTTTATTTTTACTATAATTTTTAAAAATCCATTATATTATAAAGTATTCATCATAAACCGACCCAATCCAAAAATAATACAACTACTAAAGTTCAGATCCACCAACTAAAAATTTTAAATAACATTTACAACACAAAAAAGTTACAAAAAATTAATCTAACATATATGATATAACTCTTTTAGTTAAAGTGAACAAAAAAAAAACTTTTTTCAGTCATTAATTTTTGAACTAGCTCTAATAATAAACCTAAAAAAATAATTTACATATTAAATTTTATTTATTACATACTCTAAATAATGTATAATATATATAGATCTAGAAAGATTTATTTATTTAAAAACAAATATTTATTAAAGCGGCTAAAAATAATGTTTAGTATTTTAATAATTTATCTTTTGTACTTACCTACTAGCTGCAGAGATATTTGTGAGTGTATGCTTATTATTCCAGCTTCATATGTCATCTTCGTTTTTTTCTGACCTAAATCATGCATGCTTACGTGAAGAAGGATAACACCACACCCACATTATGTATAATTAATCACTCTTTAAAACCTATACAGTGAAAAATAATATTCAAATAAATTCAATTTTGATCAGTTCATGCTTAAACTAAAATTTATTATATTATCATCCGAATAAAACCGCCAAGACAATATAAAAATAAAAAATAAACTGCTATTTAATCATGCATATAAAAAAAAAAGTTTGTGTGCGAAAAGTACGTTTGAATAAAGAAGAATTGGTGAAGGTGAATACGAATTTGTGGTGTAGGTTTTGTCTTGCTCCAATATTAATGGAAATATGCATTATGTTTTCTGAAATTCGTTTTCCGATGCTCAAATTCTGAGTCTGTGGAACAGTGCATTTGAATATGCACGCACTTTCAGCAAATACATCAAACAAAAAAAAAGAACTGAACTTGTCATCATCCTTATCTCTTCTTTTTAATCTCTTCACTTACGTGGCTTTCATTGTCACACGTTTATGCATCATTCAAAGACTTATGAATACCCTCGCATTTCACAATCACACTTAACAGTGTTCCATGCGTGTTCGAACACCAAAAAAAATAATGACAACATATTTTTAATCAAATTACTTCTATGATTTCTGTTATTTACATTTCTTCATAGTTACCCTAAAGGACTTCACCTGCAATCAACAAATATTAGTGATCAGAATTTTTGTTATAAGTGACATCAATTGTTTCATAATAGACACTAAATGAACCCGGTTACAATCAAATAAATCGTGATGTTTTAACTTGTATTACACTTTTAAATAAAAAGAGTTGCGTCCTAACTAACAATTATAACTTTTGATCTAGTGATAAGTACTCAATCATTCTTAGATATTAAACTTAATTTATTCAAAGTCAAAATGATGAGATCAAATCATGAACTTTCTTCTGATTCTCCTGCGTTTTTGTTAATACATAGCATCATGTGACGTTCCACTTTTATGCATACAATTAAAAAAGTTTCCAAGTTCATGCTCTGATAAATTCAAATTCAAGTTTAAATTATTTTTTTCTTAAAACTTCTACGTTGTCTAACAAGTCAAGAGTTGACATATTGTGTTACTTAGATATTTTAGTTTTGTAATTACGATTTCTATGAGCAGACGCAAAACTACACTCTTGAAATTCCTAAGTTTTCTTAGTTGTTAATTATATATATATATATATATATATATATATATATATATATATATATTTGACATTGACACGTAGTGGGTGATAAATTCCACCACATGCATGCATCATGTGCTGCATGCAAACGTGTCAAAAATCAATCTGAAATACCTAAAGTTTTCAAAATCTATGTGGGGATATAATATAGCTGTTTGACATTATGATTATGTTATTTATGAGGTTTTCTCAAATTGATTCTCTCAGTAATGGTCAACCAATCAACAAATAAAGATTTAAGAACATAAAATAAAAACTAGACAATTTTTTAATTTTATTATAAAAAGTTTTTATTGCAAAATTGTTGTAGTATAATAAGAACACTATTATTAATGTGGTGTGTAGTTTAATCTATAGGGGAAGGTTTAATCAATTTTTGTAATCAATCATTTTGAAAAATCTATGGTTGATTTATAACTATGACTGCTTCACCTACTTCTCATATTTATTTAATAAAAACTAAGTCAAATTCTTTAATGGATAATACAAAAGTTGGGTTAATATCATTAATTAAATAGCCTTTTTTCTTTAAATATGATGCAGACTGTGCCAGAATTCGTCTTAAGAGCAAGCGCAACATAAGACATGTCACGGGGAAAACTTAAATGTGATTAATTAACGTAAACAAACAACCAAAATTCAAAATTAATTTGATATGTACATTAATTACCCATTAATCAAGGCCTTATTAGTTTGACTTTGAAAAATTCTAGTATTTTACATAGCCTTCTTTTGAAAATTGGGTACCAGTGTGTCTATATATATATATATATATATATATATATATATATAT
>Ga0214543_1001555_pt1 | contig 44502 bp, 31 predicted proteins | sample CNSS2metaG_FD_160094 | JGI IMG/M metagenome (GOLD analysis project Ga0214543, IMG submission 160094) | Root nodule microbial communities from cowpea collected in UCLA plant growth center, Los Angeles, California, USA - CNSS2 | ecosystem: Host-associated > Plants > Roots > Nodule | place: USA...
TATATATATATATATATATATATATATATATATATATATATATTACTTCACAAGGAAATCATCAATTCGATTCTTGAGTGGGAGAATTTATGTTTACTAATTCATTCACTTGCTCAATTCTAAAAACGTACTCATATTAATATTTGAATATTAGGATTAAATATCTCTTTAATTTCTTGAATGTAAAATTGAAATCGGATATGTTTCGAATTTTGATTAAGTCTAATTCTCAAATTCTAAAAATAAATAAAATAGTTTTTCTAATTCTCGGTATGATTTTTGTTCAATCGTTTTAAATAACGTGTTGGGTTGACGTTTAAGATATTTACATGATTCGATAAATTCCAATTTAAATATTTATACTTAAATCAAAATACATAATTAAAAGATGATTAGATATATTTCAATTTTATGTCTAAGTCAGAAATTAAAAACATATCAATTCCTTGAACTTTACTACTAAATGGCACAATCATCACTGGTTCAAGATCAAAGTTGGTTCTTGAACTTATATATTTTAGTGATAAAATGATCCCACAGAACTTAGTAGCAGGAGATTATTTGATGACTTTTTATACAGTCAAGGACTATAAAAAAAATCTGGATGTTGATTAAATTGACAGTGTGGTCTACGAGTAAAATAATAAAATTGATCATTTATCTCATTACTGACGAGGAAATGAAAGAAGCGAGATTACACTACACTCAATGAGAATGATGAAAATAGAAGCCAATTTATACATACTTAGGGTAGGGAACACTTTTGTGAATCCGTAACAATAAGACAAAAAGACGGAGGTAGGTAATAGGGAATCGTGTTGAATTAATATTTGAATAATGGCTGCTTCTTCCTGCAATTCTATAATTTCAACTTGCATGTATTTTCAATTTTCAATTTTATTTTTTAGTTTAGCATTTTCATATTTTAGTTTCGGAATGCATAATTTCAAAATATTTTAGAATGTACACTTTATAATACAAATTTGTATTTTAGATTGTTTATTTCAAAACAAGGCCATGAATCTGAAATAAAAGTGAAAAGAGAGTGGTGTGGGACTAGTGTAGAGAGAAGAAACTGCTTTGAATAATAAGCTTTGGAGTCCAATTCCAAGCCCTAGCTTTCATAAAGGCCCATTTAAGTTACCAAAGCCCAAACCAAAAATACTTTGTTATTGTACATCAAGTTTTGGCTCCTAAAATTTTCATATCAAAATTTAACACTGAAAATACTCCTTCATTATATCGACAAATTATTTGTGTTGCCTTGGTCTTGTTAATACAAATTATTTTATAAAACATCCACAGATTAGATAAATAAATAAAAAACTATTAAATTAATATATTTAAGGATTTATGTATCAATCTGGTTCCTATGAGTGTTTTATTTATTGTTTGTTAAATGTCATATCTGCCAACATAGACCAACCAACCACCCAGATAAATAAAACATTTGGTGGTTGGTACTAATTCCTATTGTGTTCATTTAATCCATTCACATTGAATTTTTCTCCCCATTTTTTTCATCATAAGTCAAACAAATCAGTGTAAATAGCATTTAATTATCTGTGTGCTACTCACTTAATTCCTCCTTTGTCATTTATGAACTTAACAAAAAAGTTGTCTATCCATTCCAGCTCATAACACAACTTTCCTTTTTTCAATGAATGAAATTTCACTAGTTTTATTTTATTTCAAATCATACTATTTTATAACATTAAAATATACATATTTTGTAACTATTATTTCAAAGAAAAGTTTCATTGTCTTCGTTCTAAAGTCTTTTAAAAGTTTTGGGTTTAAAATAACAGATTATTTTTAATATTTTTTCAGAAAATATTGCAATTCATAATTACAAACAACGAATCATAATAAAAATCATATTAAAAAAAGGCAAACAAATCATTTATTCTAAATACACGTTAATTGCGTACTTTTTGTCAACACATATCACAGTTTTAAGTAGGGATGACAATGGATCGTGTCGAGTACGGATAGTGCCTACCTGCAATCTGACCCGCAAAAAAAAAATTCGCCCATTACTCGTCCGTTTACTCGTCAGGTATCCGCTTAAAAAATATTCGCGGATATTTTTAAAACTTGCGGGTATCCATGGATACCTGATACCCGCAAATATTTAAAAAATATATATTTTATAAAAAAATTAATATAAAAATTAAAAAAATAAAATTATAATTATAATTAAATTTGACATAATAAAATATACTTTTAATATTAATTTTAACTTAATAAAATATAAATTAAATTTTAATTTTAATTTTGTGCAGGTAACGAATACCAAATAGTATGATACCCGCACTCAACCCATTTATAAACGGATAATAAAATATCCGCTATCCACTACCTGCAAATAATAAATACCAATGGTTACTGACTATCGACTATGAATTTTATCCCCATATATCCGCAAACGTAAATATTTTTGTCATCCTTAATTTTAAGATTATCTCTTATATAATAATATACATGCTGTTTAAAAAAAATAAAATATAAATTAATATTTTTTAAAATAAAGATATTTAAATTAAAACCCTTTTAGCTTCCTTTCATCTCTTTCTTGTCTCGTGCTGCACGCTACCAATCTGAACCCAACAAGTAGCAGTTAGCAGTTGCTGGTAGCCTTCACTAACAGAAAAAAAAAACCTTCCTTTTCCTAGTCTCACAGAATCGGACACTCGTTCTGTTCATACCGTTATGGCTCTTCCTTCAATATCTTTTTTCTTCATCTTCACCTCCTTCATCTTCTCCGTCTCACACTCTATACCCTTCATTGTAATTCATGGTAAGTTTCTTTTCTTTTCAGTTTTTCAATCTGTTTATATAACCACTACATGGTGTTCTTGCTTTTTGTCTTGATTGAACTTACTAGGGAGTCCAATTCTTATTACTTTTTTGTTGAGGTTTTCGTTTCATGTTATGTCCTTGTTTGATGGGGTTGAGGAAAGTGTCTTCCTTTTGCCCGCCCGGAGATTCTAACGAATCAGTAGATATTTAAAAAAAAAAAAAACTATTTTCACTGTACACTCTTTTTTTCTACCCTATTTTTAGTTAATCAATTGTCTTAGATTACGTTTGACCAAAAAATGTTAGAGTTACCTGGTTCATTTTAGATGGATTCAGCATTGTATATTGGAATTTTCTTGAACTCTGATTTACCTGGTTGTGATTGAATTCTAGTTTTGGCATGCCATGCCTTTTAGTTGAATTATAGACTACACTGGTTCTTGATTGCAGGAATTGGGGATCAGTGCTCTAATCGCGGATTGAAAAGATTCACTGAGGAATTGAGCAGCTTTTCTGGAGTTGAAGGATATTGCGTGTATGTTTGTATAACTTTTTGTATTAATTTCTTGTAAAGGAATTTCTTTCCACTATCTTCCATTGCCTTTTTTTATCTTCTGAAAGTAGACTGTAATGTAATGTTGATTTCACCACTGATAAAGTTCCCCTATTTCTTCAGCGAGATTGGCAATGGATCATGGGATTCATGGTTTGTGTCTTTGAAAGAGCAGGTAATAGGTCAGAAGGATTTGCCGTATTGGAGGTATTTGAAGTATTGACTATTTTCTAACTTATCATCTTTTCCTTGTATGCAGGCTGATATTGTTTGTGAAAAGGTGAGAAAAGGATTTCTGCTAAGTTGTGATACTGATAACACTTCACATTTCTAGGCTTTTGAATTTAAACTTGCTACTCCACTTCCCAACATGTACAGGTGAAGAAAATGAAAGAATTGAAGGAAGGGTACAACATTGTTGGACTTTCCCAGGTAAAGCATGAGAGTTGGGATTTTCTTCATTTTTCTCTTGTTATGTTCATGTAAAGTGGATCATAGTGGGATGAGACTTTTGTTGTTGTAGTAAGTGCAAGAGAGTGCTGATTATTGCTCTATTATATTGGAAAGCATTTGATCATTATCACATCACATCATTTATAAAAAAAAAAAAAAACTTTGATGGCGTCAACAAAGTTGGGAAATTATATTTGAGAGAACCATGTCTGTTTGTCGTAAAAACTGAAGTTGAATAGAGTTTCATAAGCTTTATTAAATTTCCAACTTGTCCAATGAAATTATATATCTTAGTCACCATTCAGCTTCATCAGTGATCTTCTTTCGAATGCCTATATATTTCTATTCCTCCTTCTTTGCTGCATTACTACAAGCCCTTGTGGTTAAAATACATCCTTGACATAGTTGTGTCTGTCCTTTAAGGCTTGCTTTATGTGAAAAAGTGTTTATTGTCAGCTGCAAAGGTTTGAATAAGGCAAGTCCCCTTAGCAAAATATATGGTGATTGGTAAAGATTATATCTTCACTTTATTCTTCTCACTTATGTACATTTTTTACTATGTTTTCGAGTTGTGATAACGTATTAAAAACGCTTCACATCGTTTATGTACTTATTTACTGAAAAGAGTGATCGATATACTACTGCGGCAGATGACCAATATCCAATATCCAATCTTCACCTTTATTCTTTTTTATAGTTTTAGATCTGTTGTGATTCATTCTTGAATTTATCTTCTTGCAGGGAAATTTAATTGGTCGAGGCGTTGTGGAATTTTGTGAAGGAGGACCTCCCGTAAGAATCCACAAGTTTAGATGTGCAATTCTTATTTTAATTTTCGTAACTTATTGCTTTATCTGTGTTTCTACATATTTCACTCTTAACTGTACTTGCACATATTCATAATCAGATATATACACGTGAGAAATTAGGAAGTCTGGTCCATAATTGAGAGGCAATAACTCAAATTGTATGATTTTACTACTTGTCTATTTTAAAGTAAGGTTTCAGTTCAAAGAAAAAAAGTGACTGGTGCCAAGAAAATGAAGAGAGATTATTTCTGACAAATTCGTGGTTTGTTATACATGTGCATATGCATTTTTTAATTTACAATTGGAGCTTTTATTATGTAGTTTTAGTCTAACCTTTCATTGTTTCTTATTATGATGACAGAAATAGAAATGCTATTCTTTTATTTTCAAAATGTTATTCATCTTTCATTGTTTCAAAATAATAAGAAATGGAAATGCTATTCATGTTCTTTTCAAATGTATCAATTTAGTTCTTCCTTCTTATTGTTCTTCTCTTCTTTCTTTCATATTTATGAGTATTCCTCTCTGTCTCTCTCTGTATTCTTCTTTTCTGTATATTTAGTCTCTATAAATTCCCATCCTTGTCAATTTATTCATGGGATTTCTTCTTTCTTCCTTCTTATTTTTGGAACAGGTGAAAAACTTCGTTTCTTTAGGAGGCCCTCATGCTGGTACTGCTTCAGTTCCCCTATGTGGTGTGAGTATCATTGTTCTTTTCCAGCAAGATACCTTTACAATTTCTGTCTTCTATTGACTTTGGAAATACCATACGCTATATCATCAATTTCCTTTGTCTTGACACCACCCCATTGAATCAGTCACCACACCAATTATTTCATTCGAAGGTCGCAAGAAGAGATACAAAGAATGTTAGTGTAAATGTTAGAATTGGATTCGAATGCTTGTGTATTATTTACTGAACTTGTTGGACAATAGCAGAGATGATTACAAAAAAGATAAGAGTAAAACTCAAGCAAAAAGGAAAAGAAAATAGACCTTTGTTGAATAGTCATCAGAGAATACTTGACATTGAATTGTTTATATTAGCTTAGTTAATTTTGTCCACTAAATTGACAGTGGAAAAAAATTGACTGTTTCTTAAGATGTAACAGGATCATATATTTTTTTTCTGTTTTATTTTCTATATTTTATTATTGATATATGTTACCCAAAGTCGTTTTTTTCTTTCCTTAATCTTTTGATATCATGAAAGAGAGTGAAACAATGTAAATTTTAATCTTTTTATAGTGTTATCAAATAAATTTTTAAAACTCTTGCATTTTGTCTTGTTTTATATCCATATATATGCACTTCTTCCTTTTACAGCGTGCTTTAGATTCACTGTTTAGTGTTTAGTTAATGCCCCGTGTTATGGTTGCTTGCATCATCTTACAACATTGAACTTGATGTCATGTCTCTGAAAAGTATTGGTCATGCTGCTAATATGTGCAAAAGAATAAATTAGAAAAATTCAATATATATTAAACTTCTATTTTGCCTAGTTCTAATGATTTTTAGTGTTGTTTCAACAGTCAGGTATCTTTTGCATTCTCGCGGACCAACTAATCAAGGGAGAGGTTTACAGTAGCTATATTCAAGTATTATTCATTTCCTCCTTTTTTTTTTTTGTCTTTTATCAGATCTCTACTGTCTCTGATTTACCTCAATTTTAAAATATTGCAGGAACACTTGGCTCCTAGTGGCTATCTTAAATTACCGAATGTGAGTTAGACTGTGCTAAATAATTTATAAGTTGTGTGATATCTAATAACTTGTTTATTTATCTAACAAATGCAAATTGATTGATAAAAAGTCATCCTTGTTAGTTACTTTTTTTAGTTTTCAATCTCAAATATGTTTTTCTGCGATGGAATAAACTGCTGAGCTTCTAGTTGTTTTTACTCACCATTCAGCTACACAATTTCATGTATCTTAGCTATTCATATGCTTTAAATTTGCTCAAAACCTTGAAATTGGTGTAAACTTTGATTCCAGGCCATACCTGAGTATTTGGAGAACTGTAGATTTCTTCCAGTGCTTAACAATGAAATACCAGACAAGAGAAATTCCACTTACAAGGAAAGATTCAGTAGCTTGCAGAATTTGGTACTTATCATGGTAAGTCCTCTAAAGTTATTTTTGTTGATATTGTGAGTAGAATATAGCTAATTCATTTCATAAGGAAAAGTTACATAATTATCTTCTTATGCTGTACATTAACAGTTTGAGCACGACACTGTTCTAATACCAAAGGAAACTTCCTGGTTTGGATATTACCCAGATGGCTACTTCAACCCAATTTTACCTCCACAATCGGTATGATCCTTAATTCAACTTTGTTTTCTTATATCATGTACTTGGAAGTGATAGTGCATCAAATAAGCAAAAAATATTAAAGTTGTTTTACTGTATTAATCTGCTTCACAGACACAACTCTACATTGAGGATTGGATAGGCTTAAGAACTCTAGATGAAGCTGGTAAAGTTCACTTCGTAAGTGTTCCAGGAAAGCATCTCGGAATCTCCGAACCAGATATGAAAAAATATGTGGTGCCATATTTGAAGGATCAAACATCCCAAGAACATAGCATCAATGAAGTTAGGTTCAGAATGCGAGGAGTTAATCAGAAAGTTGTTCAGAGCAACACGATGGAGGTAGAACCATCAACCACTCCATTACTTGATGGATCATTGTCATATTCGTGGCCTGCACCATTCAAGGCTTTCGTTGGAGGATTGATTGGCATGAATGAAGAGAAATCCACATAAAGGAAACAATCACATTACACTTCATTGTTAAACTAAATCTATTCAATTGAACAAAAAAGTTTGTTGTGTGCTGGGTTGTGATTCATCAAAATAATTCAGTTGCATCATATTAGATAGATATAGCATAAGAGTATCATAATATTCACATTAGTTTAGTTGATGATGATCAAAATGCTTTACCTGGAAGGCTTAGCTTCTATCTTTTGTAGTCTTTAACACCTAATTTTGTTTAACTTCCTTCTACATTATTTTTTTAATAGGTTTAATTATTGGGATCATACCCATTTTGGTTCGAAAATTTCAAAATGGTACTCACTTTGAATTTTGTCTCAATTTAGTATCTAATTTTGATTATTGCATTAGTACCCTCCGTTAAGTCTTCACAAATATCGTTAACTACATTGCCACGTGTCAGCCTCTGGATTTTTTAATTTTTTAAAATTTTTTTTAAAATTTTTTTAAAATTTTTTTTAAAATTTTTTTAAACTTTTTTTTAAAATTTTTTTATAATTTTTTTATAATTTTTTTTTTTAAATTGCCACGTGTCAAATCTTTGATGTGACACGTGACATTGTCAGTGACACGGTAGCGCCACGTGTCTACCTAGCAAGTGTCATTGTCTTCATTTCAACTTAGTATCCACACGTGTCTATTTGTTTCAATTTAGTATCCATATATGTTTATTTGTTTCAATTTAGTACCCAATTTATTTGTTTGAATTTTATTCAAATGTTTTTTTAAATGGAGAAATATTGTATCTCTTTTAAGACAAAATTTATTATTTATATAAATGTTATATTGATATTTGTTACTAAAAATGAGTTATAAAATTAAGTATTAAAATTTATATTAAAGTTAATGGTAAAAGTCATGAATAACATAATTGTAAGTCATTTTTAATAACAAATATAAATATAACATTTATATAAATAATAAATTTGGTCTTAAGGGAGAAACAATATTTCTCTATTTTGTAAAAAAATATTTAGACAAAATTAAAACAAATAAATTGGGTACTAAATTGAAACCAATAAACATATATGGGTACTAAATTGAAACAAATAAACACATGTGGGGACTAAGTTGAAATGAAGACAATGACATTTGTCAGGTACCTTATACCGTGGCACGTGTCAACAAGGATTTGACACGTGGCAAAAAAAAATTTTAAAAAAATAAAAATTAAAAAATCCAGATGTTGACACGTGGCAAGGTAGTTAATGCTATTTGTGAAGACTTAACGGAAAGTACTACATTGATGCAATAATCAAAATTGGGTACTAAATTGACACAAAGTTCAAAGTGGGTACCATTTTGAAATTTTCGAACCAAAATGGGTACATCCGAGTAATTAAGACTTTTTAATATATACTTATATATATAAAAAAAAAAACAATTCAGAATTATGTTTAGTGCCGGGCCCAAATGGTCATAGAAGTTGGGCCCAAATGGATAATAGTCAGAGAAGTTGGGCTCAAACTATTTTTTGGTTTAGTAAGGAGGTTAACTTAGTACTTGAAAGTTGAGTTTGAGAACTAGCTCCGTTGAACAGTCGTTTATCATTTGATTAACTTGGATCCAAGCACTTAATCTAAGAACCATTTTGGGGTGTTTTTATTTTTACCCAACCTTTTTTTTTTAATCATCTCTCATTCAATTTGGAACTGATATTATCATTTTGTAAAAAGTATTTCACAGAATTATTTCAAAATAAATAGAAGTGACCCAAGAAATGTGTTGACTGTATAAAATCATATTTAACAATTCAGTTATGGTCTTTAATTTCTTTAAAAGACTAACCAAAAACTCCTTCCATTTATAATCCAAAGCATATCCAAATTAATTGAAATAAATCATTTCCTTCACTAAAATTTCGAAGCAGTTACTATGACATCCGTTATATAATTTAAAAAGTTTTAGTCCTATCTTTAACAAATATAGCTAAATATTTTTATATGATTAATCATTACAAATTATTTATATAATAATCTATTTTTAGATTCGTTGGGATTCATTTGATTTGATAAACCATTATTTGTAGAAGGGTTTCTACTTTCTTACTTTTTGTACGTCAAACATTTGTTTTCCTCAGATTTCTTTTATTGTTTTGCAAACTAAGAACGTTAGGTAAAGGGGAAAAATATTTAATTATAATATTTCTTACCAATATTTCGAATTTAACATTTGTGTGCGGTTCCCAACTTTTACCAGTGAAGAAAATAAAATAAGTGAAAAAGAGAATGAAATGGGTTTTCACCGTCTCTGCTAAAACACGAGAACCGGTATTTTATTTTAACATTTTTTTATGGCTTATATTTTTCATTCAATTTGTGCTTGTTTTTATTCTTTACAAAAACAAATAGTGCTCTGCTCATTGCTATAATAGAAAGCATGCAGCCTTTACAAAGTTTTACAATAATCTTAAACGCGTGTCAACAAAAAACTAAACTTATGAACATAAAGTTACGTTTCTTGTTATGATCTTTTAAGTGTTATGAGTGGAAGTTTAAGAATAGGGTTATGATATTTTGAAATTTACTAAATGTTTTCACAAAATCAAAATCACACCATAAAGAATTCACAAGAAGTCTTTATATATTTTTTGTCTTCAATTTGAGATGTTCCTTATTTATTTTTAGGTATTTCAAAATGTGTACAGGTTTATATATTGTTCAATTCAAGATGTTCTTACTTTGCTTTTAAGTATTCCAAATTGTGTATAAATTTTTATGTCTTTAATCCAATAAGGGTGTGTTTACAAAAATACTCTAACGCTAAAGTTAGATATGTCCGTTGGATGATAATAAATATGTAATTATTTATCTCTTGAACAATGTTATAGTTAGTTTATATGAATTTTTACTTTGTTGGACCTAAACTACCTAGGTGATATGTTAATATGTTAAGGTTGTCTTACTCCTTTACCTCTACTAATTATGCTTGATCCTTATTAGCTTTGACGGAGATATTCTTATCAACATGATGTCACTTTATTTAGTCGGAAATGATCTCAGTCATATATAATACATACATTAACCCCATACATTGATGGCGAGAACCTCGGTATATAAAGAATATTTATGATTTTACTACATGATGCTACTTTATCTAATCTAATCTCGATCATATATAATACACTATACTCACATACTTTATATGATCTATGTGAGAATCTCCATATGTAAAGAAAATTGATATTCTTTGGCCACTTCGTCATTCTTCCATGGGCATAGGTATATTAAAATATTTGTATATCAAAATCTTATTTTTTATAAGGATACAAACTTTCGAAGCATTTTAAATAAAAATAGTAGAAAGGACGACAAAAAAAAATTCCAACTCTTAAATCTCCTACCACTAAAAAGCTTTTGGAAATTCATAGATATTCTCGTAGCACCAATAATAGTAACCTAGAAGAAAAAGTTATTGTAAAGCAAATAAGCAAGTAATAGCCCCAATCTGTATCTATAATAAGGTAATGCAAGTAGACCACGTTTTAGTAAAAAAAAAAAAACTTCCCTAGTAGGGGACACACTGCAAATAGAGTACCTCTTTATGCATTATTCAAACCTAACAGGGTGGCCCTCTCATGCTCTCAACAACCCACCAACTAACCAATTCCATGTGGGCCTTCCCATTATTTTGGGGCCTGTGATCCATCAGTCCAGTTCAATATTTTGGTCATCTTCTCCATTAACATTTAATATATTAAAAAAAATTATATATTTAAAAATATTAACAGAAAAATAAATTCAACAAAGAATTCTCACAAGGGAAAACGAATTCCTACGCATTGGAACCTTTTCATGATTTGAAGAATCAGGAAGCGAAATGATTGGGTTAATGCGAGCCAACCTTGATGCTGCATCGAATAAACAAATCAGGTACCACAAGATCATCAAATTTATAAATAATCATTGCACCATCATGTCCCATAATACACAATAATATTCTCTTCTGTTCCTTCATATTTCCGATTATACCCTTCAATTCATGCTCCTGTGAAGGTTTTTTCAGAGAAAATGGCAATGGGTACGAGAAAGAAAGAAAGCAATGCACGTGCAAGGCAACATGAAGTGAATCATGGATTAACGATATAACCCAACCAATTAAATCATTGGTTTAACCGTTAATCACATGATTACCAGCTCAGGCGCTCACATGGCCACGTCTTTAAAAATGCTAACTAACTAGCTTGCATTACAATATCATGGTATCATAAACCAAGTTGCCTCTGCAAATGTTCCTTTAAGTGCTCTTGCACATGCACGTGTGGAGAATCACACAATCTAAGCTTGGGAAACTCATGAGTGTGTTTGTTTGTTAAGAAAGTGTGAGGAAGGTAGCTTCATTAGGTATAATAATTACGATAATCATCATCATCATTACAGGGAAAGTCAGGTTTGACCGTGGACCAGATCAAGCAAACACTTATATTTTCATTTAAGTATTTATTTAATTAGTATATATGCTTTTTCTAAAGTTAATAGTATAAGATGAAATTGGAAAGAATAATTTTAAAGAAAAAGTACACGTGGGATAGACATTCTGCACGTGCGCTTCGGTGTCCGTCGGCAGCAGTTGGACATGGAAATTGGTGAGACAAGTAGGATCCATGTGGTTTACTCACAACCCGAGGTGAAGGACATGCACACCATTGCTTTTGCAACTTTTGCAACCATGCAACACAGTTAACCCTTTTGCTTTTTCCCTAAAATTTATTATTATTTTCATGGGCAATATTATTAAACTTATCTCATAATCTTAATCAAAATAAACAAATAAATATTAGAATGGGAACATCAAAGAAAAAAAAAAACACTGTAACCGGAAACATTTGAACCTCGAATTTAAACTCGATCATGGTGACATTATATTATGGTACGAAAATGCAATATAATGATTAGGGATGAGATAATTGGACGAAGGAGACAATAATCAAATAGCACCATCATTTGTTTCCGAGGGAGGAGGAGAAAATAAACACAATTAGTCCACTTTTAAAGTTACATATTTTCAAAAAAAAAAAAAAAAACACGACGTGATAAGTCATATGTTGATTTTCGGGAGAGAATAGAGTGGTCGTTGGTGCAATCTATTAATTGTTGAAGCATGATCATCTTTGACAACGAATATAACTATTAAATAAAAACAAGTCATATTTGTAAAAACCTTGTAATTGGTGTTCATACGTTGTCGTTGAAGATGCTGACTAGATTACGATATTTTTATAAGATGAATCACCCCAAATTTCTGGCCTTAGAGATATATATATATATATATATATATATATATATATATATATATATTGACGATAATGTAAGTTGACACTCCCTATCGTAATTTGGTTGGCCTAAGTCAATTTACATCTTCTTTTGACAAAAATCATAGTGTTATTAAAAAATGGTTCCATTTTCATCCTGTTTTCTTATCTCTTTTGTCGTGATAAGAACACAAAGGACAAAGCATGAATGTAATATTACACATATTCACGATGTTATTTTCAATTAAACAGTTGAGTGATATACCTATTTCGATGACTTTTGTTGGCCCCATCAAAATAATTTTTTCTTTCTGATTAAAGTTTTTTTCTGTTTCGGTAATTGGTACTGTACTTTGTATATTATTTGGGCACAGAATTATGGTGCTGGTTAATACTGTGATAGTGCATATTGTGTCCATTTACGAGCGATGAGAACAATTCCTTTTACTTTAGTTGCTTCTTCTTGGACTCGTTTTTTGGCGTCATGATTCCCAAATAATTTTGTTAGTGTCACATAAGTTGGAACTAAGTTATATAGCGTAAAAGATCTAAAGTTATGCACCGACAGCTTGATGATACTAAAGTTGATGTTAAAGTGCACTTTCTTTGTGTATGGTAAAGTTGATATTTTTTTTTAATTGTTTAAACAAAAGATATTAGGGTTCCAAAGTTCAAGTGGTCTTTAACTTGGTATTTCATTTTTTTTGTTAATTTAGACAAGACAACAAATATGATAACATAGAAGGAAAGCAAAAAATATATCGAAGTGTATTTGATTATATGTACGTTGACATCTAAAACTCACACAACACAAATGTGTACTAATACATAAACAATAATAATAATAATTACGATAATCGAAAATGATATGAATTATGTATTGTATAAATTATTTTTATTATATAAATATCTTGTTTTTATTTTAAAATAAATAAATTGGCGCAAAAATGATACGAATGAAATGGTTAATATAACGGAGTGTCTATTATTTATCATATCATGGCTGTGAGAGAAGTAACTGACAGACGTAATGCAATTGGTGGGGCACATAAAATCGAAACGAGATTCTTACGAAGGAAGACATGACTAAGTGAGGTGTGAAGTCTAATCAGTTCGGGTGTGTATATTGTCCCAACTGAAAATTGTAGCATTCATTATCCACAACCACAACGACCACTTAGCACCAAAACCAGTTAAAAAAAATAATTAAAAATCTTTCTATAATATTTTTATTCAAAAAAAAAAATAACAACAAATTAAATATATTAATATATGAATATTCAACAATAAATCGTTGAAAACTCTTATAATAATATAATAAGTAAAGATTTTATTGATTAAATTAAATCCGTGAAAAATAAACGCAGGCGATGGAAGGGAAAGGACAAAGCAGTGCAAGTTGAGGGTTTAATCAATCCGCATATATCTCCAAAGTCGAAAACAAATACACTGTGCTGTGGCAATGAATGAATGAATGAACGAAAACACAGAATCAGGGTCCGGGGTTCACGCGCGCATCACGTGACGAACGGACCCAATGGGAAAAAGATTGGCCCCATAATCCAATGAGTTTCTATTATTGGGAGCCCAATCATAATTAATTGACGCAACCTTTTTTCACCCTTCAACTTTTCTTTTTTTATCCTTCACAGAATAATATAATTAATGCAAGAATAAATTCTTCACCCTTTTTGACTTCTTTTATGAACTCCTCCCGTCTCTTTTCATGGAAAGAAATACATGATTCATCATTGTTATCACCCCACAATCTGCGCCAAAACTGCTACCTAAACTCTCAACTCAATAAATATTCTCCCTTTTTTATAATATTTAATTTCGTTATTAATATTGATGAATAAAATAAAAAGCAGTCCTAATACAATTAAGGTGTACGAAATTATTGAAATTAAAAAATTTTGTTATTATGGAGAAAGGATATATGTGGCTGTGAAATGAATTGATTGTTGGGTGGGAGTCGGAAGAGAAAGAAAAGAAAATAGAATAGAATAGAAGTTCCGACGTGGCGTGGTGGAGTGAAGAAAATGGGAGAGTGGTGATGATGGAAAATGAAAAGGAAGGAGTTCAAATGATTGTGATGAGGAAGGTGTTGGTGCGTGAAGGGACAAAAGAGGGCGACACCCACGAATTTGTCCCAGAAGTGGGGCCGGGTGTGGAGGTGGAAACGGTGGTTGGAGCACGTGTGGTGGAGGAAGCCATGTTGGTCCACGTGAGTTGGGGCTCCTCAGGTTTTTGTTCCACACCTTCCTTCATTTTCGTAGCCCCTCTTTCCCACGTGAACCAGACTCACCCCTGTCCCCCCTCTCTATAATCACATCCATCACATGATACAATCACTCACCAACATGCTAAATTATCAAAACCTATCAATTATTTCCTTCTAAATTCTAATCATGCCCAATGCGTTGATTTCGACAACACCTGATGGCGGTAAAGCGTAAAACCAAGGGCGATGATGGGGTCCCTGCCCTCCACGTTTGACCTCAGCCGTTGATGTAGGGGAACTCCCATTTCTTCAGGTGCCACCTGCCCCACCGCGTTAAATGCTTTACACACCTCTCTTTCTTCTTCATTCTCATCCTCTCTAAACTTCAACGCTTTCTCCTAACCTTCAAATATTACTATACATGATGGGATATACAAAATTTTGTTTGATACTTGAAATACTTTATAAAGCAGGCCGGGGTTATACACGTTTAGACTCTGGTGATAATAATATAAAAAATAAGTGTTTATGTGAGATAGTAGGATCTACTATATTTGAAAGGTTGTGTGTAGGAAATGGAGGTAGGAAATAATAAGGAGAGAGAATGGGAATTGTATTATTATTTGTGGGGCAAAAGCCATGATTCAGATAATTGGAGCTTCCTGACATAAAGTCATGATTGAACTCTCCACTCACACCCATTTTCCCTCCTTTCTATATAATCCCCTCTAAACACACACCACTTCTCCACTTCTCCACTTCATACTCACTCACCCATTAACTCTCTCACATTATTTGAGATGACGGCTCAAAAGGAAGATTTGGGTTTGAGTCTAAGCTTGAGCTTCCCTCACAACGCTCCAACCCCTCTTCATCTCAATCTTCTCTCTACCCCCACTTATTCTTCTTCTCCTTCAAGCCACAACCCTCACAAACCCTCTTGGAACGACCCTTTCGCTTCTTCAGGTCTGTATAATACCATTCCCAAACCTTCCATTCTCTGTCTCTTGTTTCTTTCCGGATCTGCACCAATTTTCTTCTCTTTTACTTTAACCACGTACCTTAGCACAATACTTTCTCACTTTTCTTCTTTTACATTTTCCACAACTTTTACTATTCTGCACTCCTTTTCACCTCTTTCCATGCTCATTCAAAGCTTCCTAATTTTCCCAACCCCTCTTTCAATATCTCCACTTTCTTCTTCATCCATTTCTGGTTATCCTAAACGCTGTCCTTTTTGTGCATGCAGGTGAAGCTGGATCGTTCCTCCGCGGAATCGATGTGAACCGGTTACCTTCTGCGGTTGATTGCGAAGAGGAAGCGGGTGTCTCGTCTCCGAACAGCACGGTTTCTAGCGTCAGCGAAAAGCGTAGCGAGAGGGAAGCCAATGGGGAAGAAGAGCACGACACAGAAAGAGGTTGTTTCAGAGGCATCAGCGACGAAGAAGAAGGTGAAAATTGTAGAAAGAAACTCAGACTCTCCAAAGACCAATCCATTATTCTGGAAGAGAGTTTCAAAGAACACAGCACTCTTAACCCGGTAAGTGACAGGGTTCCAGGTTCCGATCAGTTTCGTATTTGTTATGTCCAATGTATGTGTTTCATGTTTTTTTTTTCTCTAACGTGAGTGCGTGTATTGTTGCGTGCAGAAACAAAAGTTGGCACTGGCGAAACAGTTGGGTCTTCGAGCAAGACAAGTGGAGGTGTGGTTCCAGAACAGAAGGGCAAGGTGGGTTTATTTCACTGATATTCGTTTGTGTTGTCTTTTTCACGAGAAAAATGAAGTAAAATAAATTGAAAACAAATTTCAGGACGAAGCTGAAACAAACGGAGGTGGACTGCGAGTTTTTGAAGAGGTGCTGTGAGAATCTGACGGAGGAAAACAGAAGGTTGCAGAAGGAAGTGCAAGAGCTGAGAGCACTGAAACTCTCCCCTCAGTTCTACATGCACATGACTCCACCAACCACTCTCACCATGTGTCCCTCTTGTGAGCGCGTCGCTGTTCCCTCTTCCGCTGCCGTTGATGCCGCCGCGCGTCACCATCACGTGCCCCAGACCCACTCTCGGGCCTTCCCCATTGGCCCATGGGCCACCTCTGCCGCTCCTATTTCACACAGGCCCTTCGATGCCCTCCGTCCCAGATCTTGACTCGCCGAAAGAAAACGACAAAACGGTTGGAATAGTATCGGAGCCATGAATTCTGCGTTCAAAGTGTGGTCTAAGATATGGTGGTTAGAAAAACTGATTTTGTGGGTCTCAAATGTTTTGTACCAGTTTGACCCTTCGTCTTTTCTTTTGGGTTTCGGGGGCATGGCCTGGTCTAGCTAGTTTAGTTAGGTTTTCTTTTCACTCTCTGATACTTACTGCGTTAAAAAAACTCTCGCCAATTATCGGAGGAGACTTTGTTGTAAAGTTCAATGGTCTTGATTAATTAATTAATTAATTATATGTAATATAGTTTTGTTTTTGTGTAAGCAGATTTTGTTCTCGTATAAAGTCAAATTTGTTGCATGTTGAAAAGATCCTGAGTTGATTTGGGTGATGCTGCAAATAGTGGGGGCTAACTACGGGTTTCGGGTACGAATTTGACAAAATAAAATGGGAATTACACCTTTAAAAGGAGTTTTGCCTTGAATGACCAGACAATGGTTCAAGAAATTTGGGTGAATATGGATCCCAATCCAATTCAAAGTTCTACTTACATAATTGTTTTATTAAAACTTTCCTCTCTCTCCTTCACACACCTATCAGGCTATTGTCTGGCTAAATTGGTTAATAAATGTCTTGTAAGGTGTAAGGTGTGATTCCCAACATTTACTGCATCATCTTCAACTAGACTCGTTAAATTTAAATACTTTCTCATAAAACCTAATGTATCGGTAAGAACTAAGATAGTCCAGATGGGTCATTTTGGTCCATTTAGGTTTTTTCCACTTTTGGTATACTAAAATTGGATCGGGTTGAATGAGGCCCACATCAAAAACATATTAACAACTAGAAAATTTTTTTTTGAACAGTTGCTTGTTGTGGTAACTAAAATTGTGATGAAAGAAAAACGAGTTAAAAATAAAAATTTAGAGTCGTCTTTATTTCTGGTAAACTATGAAAAACTATAAAAATAAAAAATTAATAATTTCTGGTAAACTATGAAAAACTATAAAAATAAAAAATTAATAAGAAATTGGGTGTTGTATTTTAATATTTGTTCTTTCAAACTTAAAATAAGTATGAATTTACGTTTTAAATTCATTTAGAGTAAATTGAGAACTCAGGTAAGGTTTTACTATAGGAATGTGACTCCGAATATGGATATAAAAGTTTTTATATTTTTAGATTATATTTTTTTTGTAAATGGGAATGAAAGTGTTATACAATAATTTATATATGAATATATGATGTCTTAAAAAAATTGTGAAGTGTAAAAATAAATTAAACAAATAATAAAAAACATACTGTTGTTGCTTTGAGAAGTATTTTTGTTGTATTTAATTTTGTCTTTGATTGTCTATTTTTTATCTGTAATAATAAACATAAAAAGGATTACTGATAAAAATGTTAAATTATGTTGAAAATATGATTTTTTACATGACAGGTGTCCGATGTTTTACTATGTATGAACCCAAAGAGAATTAATATGGATCGAAAAGAAAAGAAACTGACGTTTGAAAAGTAGGCTTAAAGCCCAATTAAATTGGGCCGTAACCCGACTCATATACGAACCCAATGAAATGAAATGTTAGAACGAAAAAACAAAAACAAAAAAAAGTGTTTCAAAAACCCTCCAATTCCAATCTGTATTTCCCTCTACGAGACACAGAGTAGTTCTGTTGGGGGCATGGACGCCTTTCTTCACTGAAGTAAAAATCCGCACCGTTTTGTAATCTCGCACCTCATTTCGGTGTTCTTTCAAATTTATCTGAGTTCATCGTTTGGTTATCTTTGAGACATGGACAGGCGGCACAACGGACTCACCGTTCCGTCGAGTTCCAACGGCGGCACCGCCGCAGTAAGATCTTCATCTCCGACGCTGCTACCGAACTACAGTAGCCGGTTAGTTCAGGTACGATCTCGTTCTCTCAATTTTAACTTCCGCGCTCCTTGCTGTGAACTACTTCGTAAACCCTAGCTTTCTGTCACCAACATGCTGTTTGGTTGGGAGTTTTGTATTCCTACCTTCTCATTTCTCATTTCAACTGGTAGATATGTTTTGTTAATGTTTGAATTATGAAAGGCTTCTGCTACTGTTGCTGTTTCTGCAAGTTGAGTCTTATTGACCGTACCAGTTTTTATTTTCTTTCATTGAAATCATGTGCTTCAGCTATAGTTTTACTCTTTCTGTCGACGTGCTGTTTATCGCTGGAGTGGACTTTTTTTATTCTGTTTGCAATGCTTTTAGATTCGTAGTTGTTGAGTTAGACTCAGGTGGTACTTTGAGCTGTATACTGTGAATGGAGATCATCAGTGTGGTTACTTAGGAGCCAAACCTAATAAATAATTGAACATTTGTCGTTTATTTACATAGTCTTAATTTTATTAAGTTTTTTCTTCTCCGTCCTTAAAAGATCAGGGGGATGATTTGTTATTGGTTTGTGGCTTGAGTACTTGTTTCGATACGATAATGAGTAGTGCATCCTACTTAATAATGTTCGTGGATTTGGTTGTATGACATTTAACTAGTTCTTTTCACATGCTGGGAAATCAAAAATTGAATTTAAGCTGCAAAATTGAAAAATGGATTACTTGTGGGTTTGTGACATGACAACTTGTTATGGTGGGATGATGATTTACAATTTTGATTTTAAGAATCATGCATCCTGGTTATTCATGTCAAAGGCTTCATTTGGTTGGTTTAAGTCTCTTAGTGCCTGTTGTGCCTTGTTCCGAAGCTGGTAAATTAGAAGATTGAATTTATGCTTTAATTGAGTTAATTTTCACGTTACTAGTGCAATATAGAGGTTGGTGTTTCCAATTTGTGAAATATATAACTACAGTATTAAGATAATATCAGAAAATAAATCAGTTTTCGTGTGTGATTTCAGGATACACTTGAACACTTGGCATCCATCGATCTGATTGACTTGTGTAAAGAAGCTAAAGTTGAGCGCTGCCGGGCAACTCGAGACTTGAGAAGCTGTGGTCGCTATGTCCATCATGTCTTGAATTCATGTGGGCATGCTTCTTTATGTGAGGAATGTAGTCAACGGTGTGATATCTGCCCAATTTGTAGAATCCCAATATCTAAAAGTGGTGCTAAACTGCATCTCCGACTTTATTATGAGTGCATTGAAGCTGGCCTTATTTCAAAAAGGTTTGATGAGAGATTTCAGGAAATAGAAGACGGGGAAAAACAACTAAATGCTGATGTCCAGCACCTTTACTCTTTGTTTGATGTTGCACTTGAGAATAACTTGGTTTCTTTAATTTGCCACTGTATCCTTTTCTGCATTACTCCTTTTCTTGGCATATTTAATTTTATTAGTAATTCACTTATTACAATTTACAATATAAATGGATATCAATTGGTAAGTAAGGTTAAATGATACAAATACATTTTTGTCATACTAATGTTGTCTACCATGAAACTCTAAGTTTACTTTTCTCCTATGTCCTCCCCCTTTTTATATTTGTCCCACTGTTTTTGCATTTTCTTGACCATAACTTTTACAGACATCACAGATGTGTGTATGGATGAAACTGCTGTTTCCAGTGATCCTGTCATAGCGTTTTTGTTGGATGAAGTGGTAGTGAAGGATTGGTGCAAGAGAACGTTCAAAAACATCATTACTGAACTGCAGGGGATTTGTATCCTTAAACCTTGTTTTGTTGTTGATTTCTAAAGCCAATTATTAGTATGACCTTTTTCCACAGTATAGTTTGTGCTCCCTTACATTCTTCACTAGATAATATGGATGTTTATGCCATGAAAGAGAGATTGAGTTTACTTCTGAAATTTTCGTTGCACTTGAAAGGCGTATCAAATGTGCTAGATATTTTGGAGTCATCTTTTAAGGGTTCTCTTTCAGCACAACTTCATGATTTGCACCATCTCCAAGAGAGCATCTTAAAGACAAAGCAGGTTTAATTTGCTATAATTCATGTTCAATGGAGTTATGTATAACTGTTGTGCTTATGACTTTAATAATTGAGCTTGTACACATTCCTTGCGTGGCTGATGGGCTGTCAAGTCATCGTGATAAACTTGTGCTTATTATCTAGTTTTTAAATGGTATTTCTATTTTTGTCTGTTGTGTTGTGTTCTTTAAATGATATTCCCTGTTTTTGTTGAAAGAAGTTCTATACCTGATCTTAAAAATTGTGGATGGCAATGGGTAACTTTTGTTGTGTTGCAGCTCACTGTGATGTTGTATGTAAGAGGGATTTTTGTAGAAATGACTGATATTTGGCCTTATACTCTTATTAATATTGCTTATAAAGAGTGGTTGACTAGATTTATACTTCCACTTTCTGCGTGTATATTGCTTAAAAATAGAGTATATCGTCACAATGTCAATTAATTTAAATGTTGTTCTACACAGCATATGGATATTATTATTTGGTGTATAAGACATCAATTTTTGGAGGGTGTGAGATCACGTTTTACTGATAGTTCATCATGGTCATCGGATGTTCGGATGCGGAAATCAGAAGCAATAAGACGATCTTGGCCTGATGCAATAAATCAATCTACGGAGTCATCAGGACATGATGGGTCTCTATTTATTGAAGATGCATTGAATAATCTTGATCTGGAGGAGGGGTTTATGAATGAAACTGTGGAAGGATTAGAAATTGCATCCTTGCAAAAGGATGGTGCATCATTTTTGGGGTCAAATACTGACCAAGGGCTGGGTTACTACCCATTCAAAAATCTACGTTCTGCTGCTGACTTGCTCTTTTTACATGGAGGCTCTGACATGGTGATTGCTAAACAGGCCATTGTATCCTTTTAACCAGAACTTCTATTGTTAGTGTAGAACTATGTCTGTTTCTACTAATAAAAGTTCTTATTTAAAGCAATACTTCTTTCATTCCTTAACATCTGTAGTTTCTGTATTATTTGTATGATCGCCACTGGACAATTCCTGAAGAAGAATGGACCTTCATACTGGAGGACTTCGCAGCTACATTTAGTATTAGCAGGCACTCATTACTTGAGTCTTTGACTTTTTATCTTTTGGATGATCACACAGAGGAGGCTTTACAGGTAACATTATACCCAATATTGAAACTATTTGTATCCATGTTACATTACTGATTTGCCTTGTAGTGCTAACTAATGATGTGATAAGCATTATAATTAGGAAAAGGTGTGGGCCCCATATGGTAATAATCATATTGGACCCTGATTCTAGAGCTGTAAAGATGTGATTATGATTTATTTTTAGGTGTTATTTGTGTCTTCCTTTCATCTCTTTTATTTATAAGGCCTGTTATCTTGTTTATAGTCAAAGTAAAAAGTTGAATTTATAAGGCCTCTTCCCCATTGAAAAGGTTCTTCCCCATTTAAGAGGTTAAAAGGAAGCTTGGACTTTACTGGAAGTATTTTGTATCGTGTTAGTATTAGATGTTGAAGTGTACTTGTTCCTTCTAGAGTAATTTTTTTAGTGAATTTAGGCTAATAATATTATTATTCTGTTAGGAAGCTTGTCGCCTTCTTCCTGAAATAACTGGCCCGACATCACATCCTAAAATTGCTGAAGTACTGTTAGAAAGGGGTAGCCCTGATACAGCTCTCATGGTTTTGAGGTGGGCTGGGCGTGATGGGGGACCACATATGACTTCACTCAGGGATGCTGTCACTGCAGTGCGGGTGAGGGTTGAGTGTGGGCTTCTGACTGAAGCATTTATGCATCAGAGAATTCTCTCCACCAGAGTGAAGGAAAAGAATTTCAATAAAAGAGCATCTGGGGATGCTTCTCAGAAACTGAAAGGCCAATGTAGTAATTGGGTGGAGGTCCTGGTGACTGAGATTTGTTTCCTCTGTATTAGGAGGAACTTGGTAGATCGAATGGTAGAATTGCCATGGAATTCTGAGGAAGAGGTGTACATACATAAATGTCTTTTTGATTACGCCATTGAAGACCCGATAAGGACAACTGGAAATCTACTTGTGGTGTTTTATTTTCAGGTACTTAATTTCATTAGTTGGTTTCTTGTACATCATTGCTGCTCCTGGTTTATTGATCTTGTTAGTTGGTGCATTTGTCTTGCAGTTTTTTTCTGTTTTTACATTTGGAATCTTCAAAGTGTTATTTTACCAGCCAATGTTAAGTTCAGTAAAATTTCATGCATACGATACAACACTATTGAGCATCTATTTGACATGGCTTAATTTTTTATAACAAAACAACTCCTTCATCAATCTTTAGCATCTACCATCTTCCTATCTTTGCTAGCCAAATTCCCCTTCTAAGGGAAAATATAATTCCTGCTCACTTGACCTGTTTTGATCCACTGCTAAGAGAGAATCATCTGCGAAAAGTGCATCCAATCCTTATGCTGAATCTGGATTCTGTGTTACTTAAAATGCAACTTGCTTCCTGGATTTTCATGACACAATCCTCCTCTATAATCTTGTATGTGTTCATCTCATTCATACCTACAATAAAGCAAAAAATGTGGATGAGTGATGTAGCCTGACCTTTACCTCTTTCTTGTATAGATGTGATATCTGGTTTCTGAAGCTTGATCTGTAGATCATAGAGTTCTGTTAGCCCCAATGTCAATATGAAGCTTCTACATATCTCCCTTCTCTACTCGATTATCATTTCCATTGTAAATAATTATGAAGTTCATTTTGCTTCTTAAAATGTGTCAGCGTAGTTTAGCATACCTATGAAAATTTCTGCCTTATATATTTATCTGGGTTTCAGCGCCACAGATACTCAGAAGCATATCAAGTTCATATTAAACTTGAAAAGGTGGAGCAGGACACCATTGCAAAAGGTTCTGTAAGTCAAGAATATTTGCCAAAATTAGAAAAGGCTATTCACTGGAGAAGCAATTTGATTGTAAGTGATTTAAATTCTTTAATTATTAAGCCAATGTTTTCTGCTGCAAACTTTTTATTTAAGCATGTTCTGAGAAAATTTCATTCTTAGACTGGATTTGTGGTCATTTGATCTTTTGAATAAAACAGAATAGATGCTTGGAGTTGTTGCCAGAAGTTGAGCAGCAGCAACTGAGGAGTGGAAACTTGACTGAGGGTGCTGTGAGTTCTAGTGAAGAAGTTGAAGTTCCAGACAAATTTAATATTCCTCAGATTCCGGATTCCTTGTCCACCAGTTTATTGATTCCTTCTTCTGTAAATTCTTCCCTCTTGTTGCACAGAGACCATCCAATTGGCTTGTTGAGTTCATCAACTTTTGGAACTTCGGCCAAAGTTGGCATGTCTTTCCCCAATACTGGCCCTGAGCTTGGTAATTTTGGTTCCTCGTCTCATCATCATGATGGGTTTTTTACCAGTAGTGAGAGGGTTCTAAGTCATCAAGGTAAAATTGCCAAAAATATTAGATTTGATAGCACTCATTCTCCAATGAATAATAGGATCCATTTCATGAATGGTTCACCTCTCAAGGGATTTAAGAGGACATCACCAAGCAATTCCCACGAAAATATGCCAGATAAAGTCTCTCCTGGAGTTGAAAGAAACCTACGTTTTGGACATAATCAAACTACCAGTAGTCCTTTGTACTCATGGAAGGCTGCAGTTAACCCTGTTATTAGATCCACACTTAGCTATCCTAAAGAATTTGCAAATGATCTCCCAAATGTATCTGGTAGGAGTGGCCGATCACATAAAGATGATAGAAGTTGGAAAGTGGGGTCCACTGATGATCCCATGGATGTTTCTCACGGGTAAAAATCTAGTTACCCATTTCTTTCTCACATTTTTTGTCATATTACGTGTTTTGAGTTGTGTCTAAGAAGATATTTGCGCTAATATAATGCTTTCTAATGTTCACCGAAAATGGTGTACTATTTTCGTAAACTGAATCCATTGTGTATTTTATTTCTTTAGCCTCCTGGAGAAGAAATTAAATACTGAAGAAAACATCAATGGTGGTCCTAGATGGAGATCTGATGAAGCGAGTGATGAGGAAGATGATGTGAATTTGGGAAGATCTATGGACATAGCTTATTATGCAACTCCTCTAAATCGGACAACAAGACGAAGCAGAGTGGTCAGGAGATGAAAACTAAACTTTTTGGTTAAAGGTTTCGGTTAAATTTTATGGGAAGAAACAAGAAAATGCATGTTAGTGAGTATTTTTAAGATGAGAGCTTCGCTTTTTCGGAACTTGGGAATTTTTACTTATACATTTATGCTGGTATCCGTTGTGCAGCTAATATTCGATGAAGAAAATTTTAATCCAAAAGGTGCATTTTTGTATCATTCCTTCAATGTTAATTCATGTTATATACTTTCTATTTTTGGAGAGTGGTTCGGTTAAAATGAATGTTTTTAAAGAACTCGTAAGTGGTTTCGTTTGGCAGTAACTTAAGATTTCCTCCTAGTAGGTGCTGTATCTGATTTACTGGGAGATCGAGTTTACAGAATATTTAATTACAGAATATTCAATTTCAATACGATAAGATCATGTCTAACTTTTATAGTATCTCTAGTTCTTTTTTAATTTCTATCTGGATTAAGTTTTGCCATGCCTGAAGTTCTTCTAAATAAGAAATTTCTTTGTATCTTCTACTCCAATGGAACTTCGCGTGATCCGAAACTCCTATTTGTCGTATTCCGTCATATCACGTAATGGGGTATTACATTTTGGCCATCTACACTGTGCATGGCGCGAATGGTGTTCTGTGGTGAATCGATCAAATATTTTCTTCACATTTGATTAACTGATTTTTACTGTAATGGAGTTAGATTAATGTTCGTGAAAATTGGAATGTATTATTAATTATTTGCATAATAACACTCATGAAGGAATGAAACAAAATAAAACATTTTTATAGAAACTTGAAGTCATAGTCATTTATACCCTCATTTCTCATGATTTTTAAGCCTTACAAAGGAAATTTACATCTAAACAAAAGTGCAAAGTTAACTAAATCATATATAGAGAGTGCAGATATATAATTTTAACTTTCAGTAAGGTCACTTATTCATCAATAAAACTTCAATATTCAAGTTCACAATGACTCTTTTTTAAAGATAAAATTGTTCGGACTCCCAAATTAAAAAAAGTATAACATCATGGTTCTGATTTTTAGTTTTTATATATTTTTTTATCCTTTAGCACTAAAACTGATTATAATGAAGAAAAGAAATAAAATGATAGATAAGATTTGTTGTTGATGCTCGTAATTAAACTATATTACTCATTTCTTAAAAATATAAAATCTTATAATATTAAACGTGATAGAATTAAAAAAAAAAACATAATAGGTATCATAAAGCGTGTTTAATCTTATATGTTTTTATATTTTATCTTTCATATTTTGATAGTTATTTTTCAGGATGATGATAGAGAAAGTACTTTCTTTATCATTCCCAGTTTGTGTTATGATTTTAAAATAACGTAGAAATAAAAAAATACCGTGTATACCACAAGAATACAATATCCGTAGTTAATAATTGGGAAATAATGGTGCTCAATCCCGCAAATCTAGGTTTTCATAGCGTTTAAACAAAATAAGACAGATACACACACAAGCAACGTTTAAAAAAAGAAAAAATGTTTCTCGTGTGCGATTTGTTCGTATGTTCTTGTAAAGAAATTAATACTCTAATAATTATGATAATATTGCTGATATTTTGAGCATGGTGTAAAAGTCAAGAAAGTGAAAGGAAGACAAATACGATAAGATAGGTATAGAAGACAAACTGAAAAGACAATATAACATAAATATATAATAACCTTAAATGGTTGAATCTTTAATCATATCTTTTTATCCATGTAATTGGTTTTCTACCATTTTAGCATATTGTGGGGATTTTGACATCATCATGAAACAAAAATCGACACAACATATATACACTGTGTGTTTGGTTAAGCGTTAAAGAATTAATTTTAACCGAATTAATTTTCTGTCATAAAAATAAGAATTAGTTGTTTCTCATTCAACATAAATTTTTTATCCATTAATTAATTTTGAAATCAAATACGCACTAATTTTACTTCAAAAAAATCAATTTTACATAATTTGACACAAAATTAAACATGCACGTTATCTAAATTTGAACATTTGGAGCTCGAAAAATCCCATGTGACACGCACATTGCTATTAATGTTAAATAAATTGGAGGCAATCCCGAATCGTGATCTTATTTCGTAAGAAATAGAAACATATTCAATATAATATATATGATGCATTAATATTAAAAAGATAATGATCGGAGGGAACTACATATACATTAATTTGCCATTATTGGAACTACTGGAACTAAGAAGAAGGAAGAAGAAGATATCTGCAGCGATGAAGCTCCCTGTCATAGATCTCTCGTCACGCGATTCTGTTTCCACTGCCATTGCTATTCGTCAGGTTCTTCCTTTCTCTTTTAATGTAATTGATTTGATGATGAAATAAGTGTTATATATGTTTTTGAAGTGTGTTAATAGGCGTGCATCGAGTATGGTTTCTTTTACCTTGTTAACCACGGGGTGGAGAAGGAGTTGGGTAAAGCGTTTGATGAGAGTAGAAGCTTCTTCTCGCTTCCGATGAATCAGAAAATGAAGTTGGCTCGCAAGCAATTCAGAGGTTACACTCCTCTCGATCCTGCCTTAGGCATTCAGGGTAATAAGTAAACTTTAAGTCTAACTCATATAAAATCAATTTGTAAAATGAGATATATATTATGAAATTTTCATGAAATTGTCTTCTATATGAAATGCTTAATTAATTTTGTATCTAGAAAAACACCAAACTGATATATTCTCATCGATCAGGTGATTCAAAAGAGAGCTATTATATTGGTCCTATTGCAGATTCAGCAAATGCTAAGCTCAATCAATGGCCTTCTGAAGGTTTAGTTGTGCTGCTGCTGTTTTCGTTTTATGTATAAATTAAACCTTCACAATATTTATTTGAGATATTTGTGTTGCAAGGACACCTCAGAATCACTTGGAAATTGGAGATCATCAATGGAATCATTCTACTGGAAACTCTTGTTAGTTTCTTTTGCTTTACCACTCAAATATGAATATTGTTAATGGCCAACGAAGTAAAATAGCAGCATCTTTTGTTCTTTTTCACCTTTTTACCCCCTTTTCCATGTAATCTAATCAGAATACTATTTCTTTTCTCTAGTATTTTAATTTGTATGTCTTCCTAAAAATAATAATTAAATATACATGCAAAAAACATTAAAGAAAAATTATAGCATATACTCAAACATCATTTCTATTATTAGTTGAAATTTGTTGAAAGTTATTAAATTTTGTGATTTTTTTATTTTATTAACTCGTCACAACTCTATAATATGTTATGCATTTTAACTAAGAGTACACAAGAATGTTAAAGAATATAAAAAAAAATTAACGTTTACATGAAATATACAGTTCTCAATATAAAAAAAAATAAAAAATTGAATGAATTAGAATTATATTGAAGAATCCTTTCTGCATGTGTATTTTAGAAGTTATTAATGTTGTTTTCCTGCGACACAGTGAAGCTGGAAAAAAGCTGTTTTCTCTAATTGCCCTGTCCTTGAATTTGGATCAACATTTCTTTGAAAAGATAGGTGCCATAGATAAACCATCAGCTTTTCTTCGCCTTCTGCGCTATCCAGGTTCATTTTTGACCTACATTTCTCTTTCCCAACCTCTTCCAGTTACTCTCATCATATACACAGCATCACACATGTTTGTTAATTTGCTTCAAAGAACCTCTGCATTTGGTAGTACTTTTATTTATCTATCTTAGTTAAAACATAAATGGTTACACTTGTTGATATTGTTGGTAGGTGAAATGGGAGGTCATGAAGAGATATGTTCTGCACACTCAGATTGTGGGGCACTCACCCTTCTCATCACTGATGGAGTCCCCGGATTACAGGTTTATTCATATTTATGGTTACTATTCCATGGTTATATATTTCTATGCTTTTACCCACATTATTGCTGCCCTTAGTAGTTATTTGTATATTTTAATTTATATATCAAAATCAATTCTTATATTCTAGGACTTGAGAATTTCATTATCATATTTTCAGATCTGTCGGGACAAATCAAAGGAACCACGAGTCTGGGAGGATGTGTCTTACATGGAGGGGTGAGTTCATGAATATATGATAAGTTTGTGCAGAATTTATTGATACTTGGAAAACAATTTGAATCTCAGTCCAATATGTTATCTATTTACACTATCACAGTTACATTAAGAAATGTACAATTATAGTGTTCATGATTTGAGTCAGGGCATTTATTGTGAACATTGGAGACTTGATGGAGAGGTGGACAAATTGTTTATACAAGTAATCTCATTACCCATCAATCTTATCTTGTTTCTTTCTTTCTTTGCTTTACAAATAATATTTATTAATTTCAATTATCTGCCATTAATTTTATAGATCAACAATGCACCGGGTTAAACGAACTGGCAAAGAACGCTACTCAGTAATCCACTAATCAGAAACTCTTGTGTTTTTATTCACACCAAAATTTTGCAATTTTTGGGGTTATGTGTTAAGTAAATTTTTTGATGAGGTTTATGGTGATTTTTTTCACTTAATTAACATGATTTGCTAATGTGTTTGAAACTTGTATTTGGTAGATGGCTTTTTTCTTAGATCCTCATCCTGATTGCGTGGTTGAATGCATCGAAACTTGTTGTAGCCAATCGTCTCCTCCAAGGTAGAAATAAGTTTGTTCTGTTACTCTGATTCGAATATCTCATAACAATTCATAAAATATAGACATGACTAGAAACATTATTTTAGTTTTGTTTCTAGTTTCATACATCTTTCTTAAATTTTACTTTAATAAACACTGGTTTGATAGAAACTTTTCTGTGTTTCATTGCAGATTCTCTCCAATCCGCAGTGGAGACTACATGCATGAACTTTTTACAATCTCACCAGTCTGAAATTGATTTCAAAAGAAAGATGTTATTGGCAAAAGACCAATTAATAAGGAGTTATTGTGTATAATATGAAGGTGGTAACTATGTAAAATGGACCAATGATCATGTTAATAATGCTTGAGTTGCTTTATACATTTAGTAGTACTAATTTTAAAAAGTATATTTATAATTATTAAAGTGAAAATCGAAGATACAACTGTAACAACTATCATTCATTAATTTTATTTTTCAAAATCTGTCTATTTTAATAACTTTTAATAAATATAAATAATAAAAAGCATTCCTCGTCAACAGAAGTAATCAAAGTCGGTACCATGCCTTCTCATTTCTCTCATTCTTTAGTAGAGAATTTCATTACTTTTTAGGATATTTCTCCTTAAGTGAACTCCAATAATTTATTTATTTTTTGTTGATAAATTTTTTTAGGATATTTAAATATGTTGAATTTAAATTAACTTTTCTGTTTTTAAAATATTTTTGTTTAGAGAAAAAAATTGAATTCGTTAAATTATTATCAAATCCAAATTCAAAACATATGTAAATATTTACATTCAAAAAGTTAATAGAAATTACATACACTATGTTAATAAATATGTTTGTTGAAAATTTTCTAAAGTATTTAAAACTTTTCGTAAAAATCAATTATTCGCCTTCTGTCATATATGAAAGTTTTACTATAAAGATAATAAAAGGTGGCTTAATCAAATTAAGAAATTAGATTTTTCCAATAAATTAAAAAAATAATAAATAATAATTTAAATTTAATTATTATAAAAGTTGATAACATTATGATCTCATTTTGTCAAAAAACAAGTAATCCATATTAATATATTATCGACATTTAGAGAGAGAGAGAGAGAGAGAATGTGTTTGAGAAATTATATAATATGATAAAAAGAAAATTATAGAAAACAATAAATATTTTAAATAAAAATTTAAAGTTAATTATTATAAAAGTTGATAACACTATAATGATCTTATTTTGTACCAAAAAAAAGATTAGTCCGTATTAATATCTGATCAACATTAGAAACAGAAAATTTATACAATAAATTATATACTATGATAAAAAGAAAATTATAGAAAATAATAAATATTAATTAAACATATACATGTATGTGAAGGTGTCTATAAATTATGAAATAAATGTGTTAAAAACTAGTATTAAATGTGTTAACAAAAATAATTTTTTTGAATAAAAAATAAGTTAAAAATCGATGTGAAAAAAGGAGTTTTAGAGACTTGGATTTTAATTTGATATTACCTATGTTATATTTGTATGATTCTTTTTAGAAAATTATCTGTTTCTTTTACTTGACTCTTTAATAATTATTTGGCACATTAATTTTCTAAAATATTTTTAATTAATTGGTATATTTGTACTTAAAAGTATTAAAAATTAATAACAGTTTTTTTTTTCTTAAAATAGTCAATAGAACTCAAAATCTCACTTATCAACTTATCAATCTCTTTTTATCCTACTAGACAGAAGTTAATTCAGGTAAATATGAGATGTTTGTTTCTATGAGTTTATTATTAAGATAAAAGTTAATTGTTTAGATTTATTAGTTGTTTGGATTTATTATTTAATTAATTTTATCATATTAATCAAAGTAACAGTAATTATTTATTTATGTTTTTAATTTTTAATTTTTAATTTTTTTATTTGAATTTAAATAACCTCTCTCTTTTTTCTTTTCTTCCTTCTCATTCGCAGCCGTCCAAAAAAAATCTTGAACTAGACTTATAATTGGTCTTCTGATAAAGTCAATGCCATCTCAGCACCCAAATTAATTAATATCAAATTCACCGACCACTAGACAGCCGTTATTTGCTTTGTTTGTCACGCTTCTCCATTTTTGTTTCTTTTACATAAACATCAAATCCAAAACGAAAACTCATAAAGCAGAAAATATTACAGTGACGATAAATGTGAACAAAAAAAAAAAAGGAAAATGAAGGTGGTGAGTGTGAAAAATATTAATGAAAAATGAGAGGATGAGAAGAAAAAAAAGGAGAGAAATATCCATTTCCACTTAGGATTGGGAGCAATCACGCTATCTATTCCAGACCAGCGTGTCGGCCAACACAACACAAGGCTTTGTTTTTCGTAAAAAATAAAGAGTCAACATACATTATCACGTTTTTTATTTGTGTTTTTGGTCCTTTGAAAACATGTTATAAAACAAAGGCAGACAATATTTTCACTCATTATGAGGGAGGAACTTCTGAATTAAAAACTGCGCTGTTGTAATCAGATTTCAGAAAACGTTGTTAGGGTTTGGTGTGTGGAAAATGGAAGGTGTTGACCACTTGGCTTTCGAGAGGAACAAGGCACAGTTCGATGTGGAAGAGATGAAGATCGTTTGGGCTGGTTCCCGTGAAGACTTTGAGCTTTCTGACCGGATTTCTCGCCTTGTTGCTAGCGATCCGGTGAGTTTCCTTTTCTACTTCTTCTTCAATCTCAAAGTCCTTTTTTTTAATCGTGTTGTCAACTTTACAGAAAAGTGATCTTAATCATGTTATATAGTTGTAGATTATTGGGATCAAATATTAATAACCTCATCACACACTCACGGTTCTTGGGAAGAAGAGAGGAGGAGAATTGACACGAGTGTGTCACTCTATAATTGATTTCAACTCTCGCAAAAAAAAAAAAAACTATATTCTTCACTGTGAAGAAATGGCAGTGGACGGTGTAGCAGAAATCAGAAAATAATGAGGCAGTTTGTAGTGAATTAATTTATTTATGTTTAATAAAATTAATTGAAAAGAAAACAAGTTTGTATGCTGGGTGGTGAAAGGTGGTGAAATATATAACTTGATTTAACTTGTATCAATAGTGGAAAGAAAATTTACATAGGTCCTATTTGGATTAGTAATAGTAAAGTAGCAGTACATAAAAAGATAAAGTGAATCAAGTTCTATGTGCTCAAGTACAAGTCAAAATGAACTTTACGGAAAGTTAAATGTATTATTTTTTATAAATTAATTTATATATAAGTTAAATATCATTCATGTGAGAAATTAGTTGATTCTAGTTTCTTCCTTTACAAGTATTTCGAGCTATAAGCGGGTAGTTAATGTTTCACAAATCACTGTTCATTTCGAGCATGTAAAGTTGTTTAATTCTATTTCTTTCATTTTTATTGGAAGTCTCACATCGACTAGAAATAAGAAAAATTCATAATATACAAATGAGGTGCAAACCTGATCTTACAAGTCAATTTTTGTGGAGTTGAGTTAGGCTTAAAACCCACTTCTAACATAGTATCAGAGCTAAGTTAAAGCCTATCCTAACGAATTTTCTTGAACATTTTGTTCCACATCTCGACTAGAGATAAGACAATTTCATAATATATGAGGTGCAAACCTCATCTTACAAGCCAGATTTGTAGGGTTGAATTAAACTTAAAACTCACTTCTAATAACTTAAGCTATTAGTTTAGTGTGGTTGTGGCTTCTTTGAAGATCTGAAACCTGGACTGGTTTTCTTTCATTTGTAGGTGTTCAGAAAGGATGACAGAGCTATGCTTGATAGAAAGGAATTATTTAAGAACACTTTGAGGAAAGCAGCTCATGCATGGAAAAGGGTAATCGAGCTCCGTCTCAGTGGTGAGTTTTCTGCTCTCGGTATTTTGCATTTGTTTTTGGATCTTATTTTTGTTCCTTTGGACGCATATAGTTGCCTATTATATTAATATTCACTGTTCTCTATAATCTCGCAAACTGCATTCTTACAGAACCGGAAGCTTATAAGCTCAGAGCTTTTGTGGATCAACCTGCATTTACGGATCTTCATTGGGTATAATGCAAACTCTTGTCCTGATTGCATTTTCGTGCTTGTCTTACTTATCTGTATGGAAGAAATATATTGATAATGTAGAAAATATATATGGGTGAGAATGAACTTAATATTAGTTTGAGGATTTCAAAGGAGTTTGTGTGTTTGATCAGAGAAATGTAATATTGACCAGTTGTTTTTTCTTTACATGGGATAAATCTTGGGGAGGGGTAGCATTCCTTTCTGTACTAAATTTTAGTTATTTATATTGTTTTGCAGGGAATGTTTGTGCCTGCTATCCAAGGACAGGGCACTGATGAGCAGCAGCAGAAGTGGTTACCTCTAGCTTATAGAATGCAAATAATTGGTTGCTATGCCCAAACTGAACTTGGTCATGGATCCAATGTTCAAGGGCTAGAAACAACTGCAACATTTGATCCCAAAACAGACGAGTTTGTTATCCATAGCCCAACATTGACTTCCAGCAAAGTGAGTGAAATGGATGATGACTACTGTGTGCCTTTACTAGTCTCTTACATTTTTAACCCTTTAAGATTTTACGTCTTACATTTTTCAGGGAAAAATTTTGAACTTTTCTTATGCATTCACTGTTTGTACTTTTTTAAACGGTATTGACTTTCTTATGCATTGATTTAAACAGTGGTGGCCTGGTGGATTGGGTAAAGTATCCACTCATGCTATTGTTTATGCCCGTCTAGTTATTGATGGTCAAGACTATGGAGTGCATGGTAATTGCCAAATTTACTCATCCAAATTTCCGGTGTTTGATTGATTCAGAGGCAAATTAAGTGACTAATTATTTGTCCAATTTGAAGGTTTCATTGTGCAGCTGCGGAGCTTGGATGATCACTTACCTCTTCCAGGCCTTACTATTGGTGATATTGGCATGAAATTTGGAAATGCAGCGTATAACAGCATGGACAATGGAGTACTAAGATTTGACCATGTACGAATTCCAAGGAATCAAATGTTAATGAGGTATCTCCATTTTACATCTTGTCCCTTTTCTAGCCTCTCCAAAGGAAAATTCAGTAATCCAAGTTTGTGGTTTCATGGTGTATAATAATACTAATAATGCTTAAATAGGGAATGTGTTGAAATTCATGTGTCAAATAGTGTTTCTAGCAGTGCTCTTTTGTCAACTGTATCATGGGGTGACTTCTCTGTTTTTAATCTACCAGGGTTTCACAGGTTACCAGAGAAGGAAAATATGTACACTCCAATGTTCCAAGACAACTAGTTTATGGCACTATGGTAAATGTGAGACAAAAAATTGTTGCTGATGCATCAGTTGCTTTGTCTCGAGCAGTTTGCATTGCTACAAGATATAGTGCTGTTCGAAGACAGTTTGGATCGCATAATGGAGGTCTAGAAACACAGGTAAGCTTTAAAAGTCTCAACATTGATGCATGTTGTTGCTTTTAAAAATATTACAAATTTTAGAAAGCAATAAAAAGGAGGCTAAACCAAAATTACGTACTGAATTTTAAAATAAGCGGTTTTGCTTTGATGCTAAGTTGCCCCTCGTTGCCTAATTCTAGAAGTCTCACTTTTTAACGACATTTTTTAATGATATGTAATGGGAAGTGTGATGAGATCCCTCCTTATCTGGTGTATTAAATTTAGTTGTGTGACGTTGAATTCATCTAAAAAATGCGATTCCAATTAGTTTCATTCATAGTTTGGTGTGCTTAATTCGTGGTTATGCATTTCTTTTAGGTGATTGATTACAAAACACAGCAATCTAGGCTCTTCCCTCTGCTGGCTTCTGCTTATGCTTTCAGATTTGTTGGTGAGTGGCTCCTATGGCTTTATACGGATGTGACAGAAAGATTGAAAGCTAATGATTTTTCAACATTGCCTGAGGCTCATGCATGCACTGCTGGATTGAAATCCTTGACTACTACCGCCACTGCTGTACGTTATTACTTCCGTTATATTTTAAGTGCATTCGTATGGAGTTTTGTAAAAAGCGCTTTCTGATAAAAAAGAGCTTAATATCCCTGAATTGCAGTACTGTAATATATTGCTATTAATGAGTTATTCAATCATATAAGTGTGTGTCAGATAATTCACTGGATGAGTAATCCATGCATATAAATGGATGAAGTGTTTCTGTGGTTGTGCTATTATCCTTTTATGGTATCCTTATAACATCATTATGTAACTCTGAACTTTTATGCTCGATTAAAGTTAAATTGACTTCAATTTGCAGGATGGAATTGAAGAATGCCGAAAATTATGCGGTGGTCATGGTTACCTTTGTAGCAGTGGTCTCCCTGAGTTATTTGCTGTTTATGCTCCTGCTTGCACTTATGAAGGTGACAATATTGTGCTGCTTTTACAGGTAATGCATTCTATTATTTTGTTAATCATTATTTAATTTAGTCTTCCCAGCTCTGAATAAGCTTTAGTGTTGTGCAGCATGACCACTAACTTCTTTTTCTTGAGAGCTAGGTTTTTGTTTGTTTGACATGCATTCATACATTTTTTAAAACACCTATATTTTGAGGCAAAACCCTCATGTTTGTGGGTTTTGTATGGTTTTAAATTCAAAGCAATACCATATTTTTTTATGTGTGCTTCTTATTACATCCCCATGCATTCTGCTTTTTGAGGTTTTCTTTATGAATAATTAAGTTGTTTTGACAACTTCTGAAAAATCTGATGTAGGTGGCAAGGCATCTCATGAAGACTGTTTCTCAGCTGAGCACTGGAAATAAGCCTGTTGGTACTACAGCTTATATGGCTCGACTGGAACAACTGTTGCAATACCACTCTGATGTTAAAAAGGGTATGAAATCCAAATCAAATGTGGTTTTAGTTAATATTACTATGAGTTGTAATATTATACTTGTTTTCATTCCCTGCAGCTGAGGATTGGTTGAAGCCTAGTGTTGTGTTGAGCGCATTTGAAGCTAGGGCTGCTAGGATGAGTGTTGCTTGTGCTCAAAATCTTAGCAAGTTCTCTAATTCTGAAGAGGGTAAATGATTCGATCATCTTTTAAGTCACAAGTTATTTTAAAGGCATAGATCATCTCAAGATGTAAACTAATTGTAACTGGACATTGATTTATTGTTGTAATTCGTGCGTGCAACATGAATGGAAATTATTTCGCCATTTGCTAATGGCTTTTCTGACAACAGGTTTTCAAGAACTCGCAGCAGATTTAGTTGGGGCAGCTGCTGCTCATTGCCAGCTAATTGTTGTTTCCAAGTGAGCTTCTTCCATTATCCATAAATTTACAATCTACAATTACATTTCTTAACATGGTACCACAACCATGAGTTAGACGTCTCACATCGATTAGAAATAAGGTTAATTTATACTGTATAAGTGGGTGACGATTTTGTAAGATTGAGTTAGATTCAAAGTTTACTTCTTTACACAGACTTTTTTTTTTCTAGATTTATTGAGAAGTTGCAGCAAGATATACCAGGAAAGGGAGTGAAACAGATATTAGAAGTTCTCTGCAGCGTCTATGCTTTGTCTCTTCTTCATAAGCATCTTGGTGATTTTATTTCCACTGGCTGCATTGACCCAAAACAAGGATCACTTGCCAGTGAGCAGCTGAGAAACTTGTATTCACAGGTTTGTCCTCAACGATTCAATAGCATCTTCTGGTTTTTACATTTGAGTCAATTGTATGAACACTCATTGATCATTTTACGTGTGGTCAGGTTCGTCCTAATGCAGTTGCACTTGTTGATGCGTATAATTACACTGATCACTACCTTGGTTCAATTCTGGGACGTTACGACGGAAATGTGTATCCGAAGTTGTACGAGGAGGCATGGAAGGATCCTTTGAATGATTCAATTGTTCCTGATGGCTTTAAAGAGTATATTCAACCCTTGCTTAAGCAACAACTACGCAATGCTAGACTCTAACAAATTTGTTCATTACGCCATAAATAAGTGTCAGTGAAGTTCTGTGGAACACGATAAATAAAATTGGGCGTTCATACATACAAATGAAATTCATTTGTTACCAAGCTTGTTTTCATCGCAGTTAGGTTCTGGAACTGGAAAAACTCATGTATTGCATTAACCATAATTAATGTCAAATTTCGTGTCTATAATTTTTCTTGTGTGTATGGTTATGGTTATGGTTACGAACTTAAGATTCTGAGTTTAGTTTTTTATTTATTATTATTATTATTAATTTGGTTTGTGTTTATGGTAGCTCTTTGTTTTTAATTTTCCAATGTGGTGCTTCGAAAATTTCCCCTGATTTCTAATTGAAATTGTTTTATTAAATTATAGTTTGAGTGAAAAAGAAAAATCATCTTAGTACGTTGATGAAGTACATATATAGGTAAAACTAACTTCTAATTGAATGTAACGAAAATAAAGTTAATTAAAGAATGGTGTAAAAAAAGATTTTGATTAAGACGAATTATGAATTTATTGTTTGATATTTTATTAACGAAAATTTATTTGAAGGTGTTCCAACTTGTAATCAATCTGATGATTGAACTCAATTATTTAATATGATTTTCTTCAATCTTCTGAAGTGACGTGGTCGATGCATGCTTGATTTAATTAATTCTCGTTAAGAAATAATCGATTAAATGCTTTTAGCAATTCAGACGCTGGATTTAATTAATTATTCACAATCAATAATATTAATAACTGATTAAATTTACACTCAAGGCTATCACAAAGTCAATATTCGATTAATAAATTAAACTTGCAGATGACTTTAAGTAAGTTTAAGATACATAAAATAATCCATTATTATTTTTATAAAGTATATTAAATAATAAAATTTCAAAATAAATTATACATTTTACATAAGTAAAATATAATTAAACATGAGTATTAAATTAATATGGGATAAATTAAATAAACTTTTTCTATATAGAATTAATGATTATATTTAGTAAATTTAATATAAAGGAGTCTCTCTGTGTTAAGATATCTACTTAAAAACTAAGAAAAGAAATTACTAGGGATATTATCGTAACACCCCTATCTAATTATCTGACACGTGTCCAATAAATAGGTTTTTTCGTCATTTTGGTACCCTGTTGGAATAGTTTAACCAGCTGAAAATGTTATTACTATTTTGTCCCTCTTTTCTCCTCCGTAGTGAATTTGTGTTTGTGTATTTGGTAATTTCACCAACTTTTAAATGCAGAAACACTGCAACGTGTGATGGATCTCTTTCAAAGCTTCTATGCAGATTCAAATTTCAAATCACATTTATGCTTTCCTTTCTCCTTCTTCCTCCTTCTTCCTCTGCTTCGTCTCATTTCTTCTTTTCTACTTCTTCTTTTATCATCTACATTTGTTGGTTTTTTTAAAGGCATTTTTTGGGGACAGTGATTGTCGTGCAATGCTTATGTAGAAGGTATGTCCGTTTTGAGTTATGAGTTATTTTTTGTGAAGGGTTTTGATTGATCTTTTAAGTGTTTAAGGTTTTGATCGTTTTGTTTAATCTGGAGTTTCGTTTGTATGTTGAAAGAGGGTTTGCGAGAATTTATGGTTCTGTTTTTTGTGTTGTTTGTGATTTTGTGTTTGGGTTGAGGGTTGTGGATTGTGGATTCTATTTTTTGTTGTTGCTATGGAGTTTTTTATTTTGGTTATTGATCTCGACTATTCCTATGAAAAAAAAAGTTTTTGTCTTTGTGAATGGGTATTTTATTTTTTACTTTTGGTTTTGGAGTGTTGTTTGGCTGGAAGAAATTTTGGTGTTTGTAAGTGGTATGGCTGAAATGTGCGTTTTATCGTTTGGATTGTGAATCTGCGTTGTATTGGGATTTTAGTGTTTAGCATTCAATTTTTGTAGTTTGATATTTTAGCATTTACCATATAGTTTATCGGGGGATTTAGATGGTTTGATGTTGATTTTTTTCTTTAAGTGCATAACTACATTTGGGAGAGTTGTTATGTTCCATTTATTCTTCTTCATCATCAAAGGTTTTTCCTTTACATCTTCATCATCAAAGGTTAGGGTTTCTTGATTTGGTTTTCGTCTCTTCATTCGGAAATAAGTTTATTTTTGTATGTTTTCTTCTTCTTCTTCTTCATCGAAGGCTTTAGTCCTGTTCATCATCACTTGCTTTACATCTTCTTCATCAAAGTTTAGGTTTTCTTGATTTAGTTTTCGTCTCTTCATTTGGAAAGAATTTTTTTTTTTGTATGTATGTAATAAGAACATTCAAATTAATTTTTCTTCTCCATTATTCAAGCCAAAATGCAAGTAACTATTTTTGTCATTTTTATTTTCTTTTTCTGAATTATTAGTTCTTTTGTTGATTATTTTACTGTGATTGTTTTGTTTGCATGTCTTATTATCGTTTGTCCTTTCATCTTCGAAATGGGTTTTTGATTTGTGGTTTTTTTTATTTGGACATTGTTTATTTAGCTTTATGGGTTTTGTTGTTATGGTTTTGTTTTTGTTCATGGGATGATTGTTTTCTTTCCATTTCCGCCATTGTTTTGGCTTGATGGTTGTTCTGGTTTAATGGTAAAGTTTTCTTAAAATGTTTTTGTTAAAGTATGGTTTGTTTACTCTTTTGTAATTTTTTTATTTTCTTTTGTATATTTGAAATGACTTCATTTTTTGAATGTTTTCTAAAGTTTCAGTTTTTATTTTTCTTATTTTTATTTTTCTTATTTTCTGAAGGTTGTAATAGCTTAACTTTGTAGAGATTGTTGTTCTTTTCGGGCTGAATTTCTATTATTAGAAATATAGGAAATTAATTTGTGTTCCTGTTACTAGAAATATAAAAAAATTTATGATTTGTGAGAAAGAGAACAAAATTTTTCGTACTACTAATGTCATGTGGTATTATGATTTTTGACATTGCTAGATCTTTTTCCATTTTCTGCTTAGTTGTTCTCCTTCTTTAATCTCAAGCACGAATGTGATAGCGGATTGATGTCATGTTAGGCTCAAGTGCAAAGTTCTTTTAAACTTTCATCAGGTAAGATTTTAGTGTTTGATTCGGGTACATGACTATTACATTGAATTTTAGTATTAGTTCCTTCAAATACTGGCTAAGTTGTGTTCCTTTACCAAGTTTATTCCCTTCCCAGATCTTCATTGCAGATGAAGATGAAAGTGAAGGTTATGTTTTGTTTTTTTTTTTCATTTGGTTCATAAATCAACCTCAAATACTCTTTATTTCCTTGATTGAAGAATTAACAAATATATAGTAATAAAGAAACAAAGCATCTGTTATTTGTTATCTGTTGTTGACATAATGTGGCGATGAAGTGCAGAAGTGGTTTAATTTCCATGTTGAAATAGTCAGGCACACTCATCCATGGAAGTTGAAATAGTCCCACCAGAAGCCAAAGTTTTGCTCCTCAAGCCAAAGTTTGAGCTTTGAAACCTCATGAGATTAAAAACTTCATATTAGATCAAATTAAAAGCTTGGGTATGTGTTGCTAATTTTTTTAAGAAATTGCATTCCTTTGTATAGTATTAGCATTATTAAATCTTTTTTCACTCTTTTAGTCATATTATTGTTAAGGTATGAGATTTAATCCTTTAAATTTTGAATTTGTTTACTTTTTGTTGTAGTGACAAGAGCTCCTCACTATTATGTTTTTCCTTGAATTTGAAACTGAGAGGTAGATGCAACTAGCATGCGTGACGTGGTAAAATTGTTTAATTTTTAGTTTATGAAAGCAACATTGTATGACTGCACAAAAAATTAGAACAAACCATTTTGAATGTTTAATTTTGAGAAAAATGATATAGAAGTGTAGGTTTCATATATGTTTTGCACTCCACCATTTTGAATTGAAATATTTTTTTTAGTGTTATATTGCGAGTGTTTATAACTGGAAGCAAGCATTGTAGAATCAAGAAAATGTTATTGTACTCCAACATTATCTACTTTATATTTATTGAGAGAATGCTTAATACAATTATTTTGTTAAGTTAACAAATAATTTTTTTTTTCAGAAAAATCTATACTTTCAAATTTTTTATTGTTTGTTTTATCTTTATTAGCTATATTAATATTGTTATTTACTTCCAATTTTATTCACTTTTTAATTGTGCATATTAATGTTAAATACTTTTTAATGACGTTGATATTAATATTTTGTATGCATTTTAGTTGATTTATCTAAAAATGTACATGCATTTAAATTTTTTAGAGTTATTTGGGGTTCTAAACTTGTAGTTTATTTATCTAGAAATGTGTACGCATTCAAATTTTTTAAATTTATTTAGGTTCTAAAATTGTTTCTAAGTTGAATGCATTTTTAATAGTATAAGTTTTTCTTTTTGTTTAAATATGATTTGTCAGCTGATGTTTTATGATTTGGAAAGTTGGACAGGTTTGTTAATTGTGCATATTAATGTTAAATACTTTTTAATGACGTTGATATTATTATTTTGTACGCATTTTAGTTTATTTATCTAAAAATGTACATATATTTAAATTTTGTAGAGTTATTTGGGGTTCTAAAATTGTAGTTTATTCATCTAGAAATGTGTACGCATTAAAATTTTTTAAATTTGTTTAAGTTCTAAAACTGTTTCTAAGTTGAATGCATTTTTAATAGTATAAGTTTTTCTTTTTGTTTAAATATGATTTGTCAGCTGATGTTTTATGATTTGAAAAGTTTGGCAGGTTTGTTAAGACAATTTCTTTAAATTGGTGAGACATACATTTTTTTGCCTTTATTATATACTAATAGGCCATTTGTTCAAAATAATTATGTATGTTTTGCCTTTATTATATACTAATAGGCCATTTGTTCAAGATAATTATGTATGTTAAGATTATCTACAAATATTCTTTCTCCATATTTTTTTTAAACTACTCAATTTTTATTGTCAATGACATGAGGTGTTGGTTGTTCAATGACATTTCATTATTTTCTCTAATTTCACTGTTAAAATATATAAATTTGAAACGATACAAATAATCATAGTAATTAATGTGTTGAATCTCTTGAGTTGTCATCATCATGTGAAGTGGAATAAGTATCTAATTTGGGAGTTATTTGGTTGATTAGCTTATGATTTTGTAGAAAACTTTTCATGAGGGGAGGATGGGAAACAACAGGTTTGCATGGCTTCCAAGAATATAGGGTTGTTATTTCAATTCATGTTTATTCAATTTTCTAGGTTTTCTTATTTCCTTTACAATTTTTAAGTTATGTTGTTTTCAGAGAGGAGGATCCTGTTTGTATGTGTTAAACTTGGGAAAACCAGGTAATACTATGGACTTTTCTTTTGGTTGTTCTTTATTTGCATTTAGTTACATTAAAATTTGTTGCTTTCTTTTAATTTTAACCATCACAGAGAAGAAAAGTTTATTTTTTTAAAGCTTAGGAGTAAGTGTTTTCTTCATTCATGTTTGATTTTTATTTCAGATAAGAATACCCTATTTATGTGTTCTAAACTCAGAGAGAATCAGGTAATAGTATGGGTTTTTGTTTTAGTTGTTCTTTATTTGCATTTAGTTATATCAAGTGCCTTTGTTTAGTTTTTAACCATCATAGACCATTGTTGTTTTGTATTTATTTTATCCATGGGCTTTTTTTATAGTATGTGATTGTATAATGTAGCTCTTAAAGGTCTTTGATGATAGTATAATTGTAATAACCCATTGTCATGCAAATTCCATGATAGTTTTGATCTCTTCCATGATTTAATCTATTCAAATGTCCATAATATGGAATATTATTATAACTGATAGATTCACTTACTAAAACTTTTACAGTGACCAAGTTTCTTTTCTCTAAAAAGCCTTCCTTTGCTAATCCTTTTCTAATCGTAGTTTGTGATGTATGATTTTGTTCTACTGCCTACATTTCATTTAATAAATATCTTGAATTACATATTTGAAATTCATTTCACTGCTTTACTTCATCTTGCTTATATGCAGGATCATTTATCAAAATTATTATCTCAATTCATGATGGCCATTTATTTATGCTTTTGTAGTATGACAACAAGAGAAGGAAATATGTGTTCTCTATTGCAAATTCAAAGTTCGTATGGTGTATATTTAAAACGGTCTTCATATTTTGGTTAAAATGGTGAACAAGAATTTCAAATGATGAGTTATTTTTGATTTGTTTCAGAGTGGGATTGAGGTGGTTTCCCATGTTGGTTCCATTCCATAAATCGAAATCCTAAACCAAGATCATTTGATCGTGCTTATCTTCAAATGGTATATTTTTCTTTATATATATATATATATATATATATATATATATATATATATATATATTAGAATCAAACAATATTGAATGAATTAGAGTTATGTTAGATCATTTCAGCATCATCCTTATGATCCTTATGTCTATAATGGGTTGTAACCCCTTGCTTGATACACGAGTGTTTCAATAGAGGAGCTTGGAGGTTGAGATTGTTGTTACCTCTTATGAGATCTGGCTTCTTTGGCCTGTTTGCCTTGCTTCCATTGCATCATCTTAAAGTTAAATTAAGATTATGGTAACATGCAACCTCAAGAGTTAAATTGAACTTAATCAGTAAGTGACAATTAGAGAATGTGGGTATATGATGTTCTTTCTTAACTGCATTATTTTCTGTTTTGATGTCGTTAATAACATGAGGCAATATTTCAGGACAGGATATTGGAGAAGCTCTTTGTGAAATTAACAAAGTAAAGCCTTGATCCTTAGCCTTCACTTGAATGAGGATTCTTTCATTAAAATAAATAAATAAACAAACCTCATTGATATGGAAACACCATGACAGTTTATAGCTAGGTAGGATTTAAAGGTTGTTTTTATCTTTCTAGAGTAGGTAAGATTTATATTGTCTTTGGCAAGCTTTATGGTC
>Ga0214543_1001556_pt1 | contig 44498 bp, 33 predicted proteins | sample CNSS2metaG_FD_160094 | JGI IMG/M metagenome (GOLD analysis project Ga0214543, IMG submission 160094) | Root nodule microbial communities from cowpea collected in UCLA plant growth center, Los Angeles, California, USA - CNSS2 | ecosystem: Host-associated > Plants > Roots > Nodule | place: USA...
CCTTAGAAGGTCACTTGGTCTCCTTCCTCTTTTGGCCTAGAATCCTCATGGGAATGCCTCCACCAATCATCTCCCTTCACTTGGTCAAGACTCACTCTCACATTAGGTTTAGGGTTTGCTAGTTAATTCTTTTTCATGTTTTTGTATTTGCTAAAGGACCCCTATGAACTCCTATTTAAAGGGTGCTCCTTGTCTTGTAAAAGGGTTGATCATTTTGTTATAAACTTTGTGCATTCAACTACCAATTTTCGTGAGCTCTCCTTCTTAGAAGTGAACTCACCTTTGCCTTATCTTGCTTGCAAGTGGCGACACCATGACTCATCTTTAGGGTTTGGTTGGCTTAGATCCCCCCTATGAGTGGCGTGCTTCTTCCATTCTTCATCTTCTATGCTTTCCATTTTTATTGTTTCTTCTTTCATTTTGCTCTTTAAGTGTTGTTATTGTCGTGTGTGTTTAAGCTTGAATCCAACTCTCTTCTTTCTTTCATGAGCTTGAGAAATGAACCTTTACATCTAGATAGCATGCTATCTTAATGTCCAGTGGGAATTTTCAAAAAGCTTTCTTAAACAACTTCACCATATTCATAACTCTAAAAGAAAACAAGATAATCCTTCATCATGGCCTGAGGCACCGTGCTGCTGTGATTAGCGTGAGTCCTACCTTCTCCACCATTTGGTATCTTGTCTCAGGGTCTTGAAGTATGCAACTAGTGAAGTAGATGGGTTGTTGGGTACCGTCCAATTCTTGCACGAGCGCTGCGCTCACGGCGTTGGGGGACGCTGCGATGTATATTAGCAAAGGAAGCCCGAATCGTGGTTTATTTAAAATTGGTGGTGTGGCCAGCAGTAGCTTCAGTTGGTCGAAGTTGTTCTAGCATGTTTCATTCCACTCGAACATGGCAGAATTTTTAAGCAGGTTTATCATGGGCTTGGTTTTGTCTGCTAGTTTGGGGAGAAAGCGAGCAATAGTTGTCAGCCGTCCAACGAGCCTTTGTACTTCTTTGATGTTATTGGGGCTGCACATGCTTATGATGGCCTGGCATTTCTTCGGGTTGCCTCGATGTCGCGCCGGGTTAACATGAATCCAAGAAATTTGCCTTCGTCGACCCCAAAGGTACATTTCTCCGAATTAAGGCGCAAGTTGTATTTCCGTATGGCGTTGAAGACTTCAGTGAGATCTAGGGCATGTTGGGTGGGGTTTGGGGACTTGACTACTATGTCGTCGATGTATACTTCAACACTGTTGTCCAGTAATGGCTTGAATACTCTATCCTTCAGCCTTTAGTAGGTGGCGCCTGTGTTTTTAAGCCCGAAAGGCATGACCTTATAGTAAAGGTTTGCCTCTTCTGTAATGAAAGCGGTCTTGATCACGTCTTCTACTATCATTGGTATCTGGTTGTACCTGGAGTATGCGTCAAGGAAGCTTAGGGTACCGCTTCCAGCGACTCCATCCACCAGGCGGTCTATGTTTAGTAATGGGTAGGTGTCTCTAGGGCATGCTTTGTTCAGGTCTGTATAATCGACGCACATGCGTCATTTGTCGTTCTGTTTCTTGACAAGGACGACGTTAGCTAGCCAAGTAGTGTACTGCGCCTCTCCAACAAACCCTACCTTCATCAACTTTTCTGCCTCGCACTTAACAGCCTGCCTTCGTTCTTCTCCCAGTTTCCTTTTCTTTTGGGAGATAGGTTTAACTTCTTTGAACACGGAGAGTCTATGCACGGTAATTCTAGGGTCAACACCGAGTAGATCCACGGCCGTCTAGGCGAAGAGGTATGCTCTTCTCTTCTCCGTTTAGCGTTCGTGTTCTTTCTGGGCTCCCTTAGTTCGGTTCTTTAGTTGTCTCTTCGTTCAGGGTTCCTATGTGGGTATTTCTCGTACTAGGGCTTGGGGTTCCCTTCGATCATATTTTTGACATTGCTGCAGGTGTCCGACACGCACAAGCTCTTCTATCTTATCACGGAGGGTTTCACACTCCTTTGTTGTGTGGCTGTTGTTTTGGTGGTAATGACAATATTTGCTTAGGTCGACATTCGGTGGGTTCTGAAATCTCTTGGGTGGGGGATGAGTTCTGCTTGTAACACTTATCAAGGATGCGAGACTTAGAGGCGTTGATGGGGGCGTAATTAGAGAATCTGACATGTTTCCTCTCCCTAGGGCGAATTTGTTCCCGTCCCACGGGTTCCCTACCAATCCTCTTTGTCTCCAATTGGGTTGAGGGAGCCTGGACCCTATCTTGATAATGTCGCATTTCCTCGACTCTGATAAACATCAACACTCTCTTTCATAACTTTTGCATTCCTAATGGTGGACGCATGGCAAGTTCGTCGGCAAATGGTCCCGGCCTTAGCGCCATTATCATGTAATGCAATATCAGGTTTGGGGTGGGGTCCTTGATCTTCATGGCGATCACGCCGAATCTGTTAATGAACGTGCGGAAGGACTTTCCTTCTTCTTGTCTCAAGTTCAAGAGTGACAGGGATGTGAGGTCGTGTCGGCGGCTGGTGTCAAAATGGGTAGTGAACGAAGTGGTGAGTGTGTTGAAGGAGTCTATGGTGTAGGGTGGTAGGCTCATGAACCGTTCTAACGCTGATCCTTTGAGTGCAACAGAAAAGGATTTGCATAGGACGGCGTCATCAGTCGAATAGAGGGCGACTTCGTTGGTGTAGATGGATATGAACTCGTCTGGGTCGGTAGTGCCATCGTAGGTGACGGTGGGTGCCTTCCATTTATGGGGAAGTGGTGTTTCCTCAATTCTGTCGACGAACGAGTGTCTACAGTTTCTTAGGGAGGCGAAGGAGCTGTAGTTGCCACCAGTCGTGTTGTCTGTGGGTCTGTATTCACTTTCTTCTTCAGTGGCGGGTAGGGGGTCTGCCCTAGATGGGACGGTTCCAGGTCCTCTCATCACCTTGTCTACCTCAATTTTCCTCTTGAGTCGAGAGTTTTCCTCTCTTAGAGCTTCCATTTCGTCCGCATTCCTCTTTTTGTACTCTGTGAACTCTTGTTGCATCATAACTTGAGCTTCCAGGATGCGTGATATGTCAGACGAGGGGTCGGCATCCCCCACCTATTGTGGGGGTTTAGTGGGTACTTCAGTTGGTCTGCTTCTTGTGGAAGCCATTGTATTGCGCGGATAGGCTGGAAACTTGCAGAATACTCTTTGGGCCCCACAGTGGGAGCCAATTGTTCTTAGGGGACCAAGTTGTACTCCACAAGTCTGCTGGACGGCTCTGGTGCTGAGTGGTCGGGTGAATCTTCTTGCTCCGATGAAGTTCCGATGACGACGCAGGTGTGCCTACAAAACACACTCTGATGCCTAAGTCAGTGTTGGTGATGTTAGTGGTTTCAGAGAATATTTAATGCGTAATCAATGCATAGAACAATGTGCTATTTATACCTTTATACATGTGGGTCCTACCTGAAATGGGCTTTCTGGCCCAATATTCCCTTTTTTGGTCATTTCTAGATCCAATGGTAAGGAGAGAAATTACCAGGAGACCCTTCGAGGTTGGTGGTAGTCGTTCGTGGGCTTCCAGTGCCGCTCATTGTATACCTGTGGGGGTGAGTTCTCTGTGGGCGCTATTCGGTATTCGATCATGAGGATCTCCATGGTTGGGTACTTCTTGTCTATCCCGACTATCTAAGCGCTAGTTGGATTCAGGTTGCTTGCTTCTCGGACTTTAGTGTAGAGCAAGTAGTTTGGAGATGAGTGTTTAGTGTAGAGTATGTGGTTTGGGGAACTGTTGGTAGCCGCATGCTGCAGGGGAGGACATCTAGAATAGGGTACGCGGCGCATGTGGTTGTTGGTGGCCGTATGTTGTGAGGGGTAGTGTTCGGCATAAAGTACATGACTAGAGGTTTGCTGGAGGTCGCATACTTCGGTGTGGTTGGGATAGGGATGTAGAGCTCTGGTGTGGAGCGTGCGGCCCAGGGTTGCCGATGGCTGCCTACTAGGGTACGTATGGTTGTCCCTGGTCCGTGGTGAGGTTGGGACAAAAACTAAACACTCTACTACGGTAGTTCTTGCTCAAGCTAAAAGGTCTCGCCCAGACGACATATGTTCTCTCGCCTAAGCGGGTCATTCTTGCCCGAGCGAGGCTCAAAACATAGAGCAAATAAAAACTCAGCTACTTCTCGCTTAGGCTAGACTTTTTCACTTAGGTGAGACTTCTCGCTTGGGTGAAAACATCAAATTCTCAACTTGCTCTCACATGCAATCTAGAAAAATCAAGCATAAACCTCATCCTCAAGCACTATCATACAATTCAAGCATGAACACAACACATCAACATGAAATCAAAGTCATCAGAAAGTAGTTCCTATACGAAATTAAAGAAAACATTTTAGCTTCCTTTACCTCTACTGAAACTAAACTTGGTGAGAAACAACCCCAAACGGTTAGGGCACAAAACCCCAATTCAATCTACGAAATTGGAACACAAGGACACAGGGGAAGAATGAATCTCTTATTAGTCTCAGAACATAGGTAGAAATTTCGAATTGAAGGAGAAAGGAAATCAAAATAGGAGTGTTGACTTACTCAGAGGAAGGAAGTGAAGAGTGGGATCGACAGAGGGCTCTACAGGGGATTCATCTCCATAATCTGATTGCAAGAAAAAAAAGAAAGGTTACAAATGAAAAACAAAAGGGCAATTATTGGGAGAGAGGGCAGATGGAAAAAAAAATGTGAAAGTGGAGAGTGTTTTGAAGGAAACTGACTTTAGTTTTCTCACTTAGGCATTCAAGTGAAAATAATAACAAGGGACTCACAGACCGACTTATTCTTAAATATATTAATTACGAATTCTTTTACACGTCTTTGATCTGTTAATATGTTAATTATTAATTCTTTTTGTATATTCTTAATTTATTGTGAAATCTATTCTTGTTTCTCGTAATTTTATTTATCTATTATGGATGCTTAACTCATTTAATTTTGTGGAGTTTCTTCTAGAGTAAAATTTAACTATGTAATATCGATACTTGAAATCAATTTATTTATTTTAATTGATCTTGATAAGTTATGTATAAGCCAAAGAGAACATTTGATAGGTGAGAAATCAATTTGTTACTACTTTGTTACCTTAGTGACATATGTTCTTCCTTTGATTATTTGACTGTTTGGACGATATCTAACTGGTAAAATGAGCAAAGAAAGGTAGTTGTTTTGATGTGAGATAGAATAAAAGATGTGTTTGTTTAATACCAAATATTAACATGGCGTAGGATATTGACTGCTAGGTACTTCAGCAGGATATAATCCACTCTCCTATCAATGACTTACAAGTGGCCAACATGAAGTTAATTGGATTAAACTACAAAAACTACATTCAATTTAATACACTAGGTTGATTATTAACACAAACAAATTAAAGTGATTATTAACTCGGAAACTCATATGAATTAAATGTCACAATATTTAAATCTTTTATTATATGATTAAACATTAATGTTTTACACTTTTGATGAAAAGGTTCTCATGTGAATAAAATATCTTCTATGTCTAGATCTACAATGGAGGATGATGGTAGTCTGGTCTATTTGATAGAGCTGGAGGAAAAGTTCACCTACAAAGAGTTGATGCTGAAGTGAGTAAGAGTAGATGAACCATGTAAAAGTATAAAGTAATATTGAATATTGATTGAAACTTCATATGGCAAAAGAAATGTATTAATAGATCTTTTAAGTCCATGGATATGGAGAATATATTGATGGTTCTCTTAATATCTCTTAAAATAATACATGATAGAAAGTTATAACGATATATGTTTCCAATATTTTAAAAGTAATTGTTATTATAATGGCTTATTAGGCCTCTTAAATGCTTTCGAACCAACTTTTAGACTAAAGATACTTACTTTTAAGTCGAGTATATACAGGGGTGACAATGTGACCTGTATGAAAAAAATTTTATTTTGTATTTTTTTCACTAAAGTGCAAGATTTTAGTAACCTTATTTTTATTTAGTTAAATTAATATAAATAAAAAATTTTATATGCCTATTGAAAATAAGTAATATTCAAATTTTATAATTCATAATTTTTAAGTACATGTATGTTAGAAACAAAAATGATGTTGATCTAGATTAAAACAAGAGAAGAAACATGAATAATAGAGTTGTTTTTGGCTAAACTAGAGAAAAAACCTCTGAAGAACAAATTTCTTATAAGAAACACACACAATGTATTGTGTTAGTGTCATCTAATTTTAGAGATTTAAGTCAATGCGGACCAATGCAGGCCGACCTGTCATTGACCTGTGCGGATTGCGGGTTAAGCAAGATGGGTCTAAACGGGCCAATGAGCTAAAATTCTCAGCTCGTCTCATACTTTTTTCTTCTGAACCTATGAACTGACTCGTCTGACTCGCCCTCCATTGTCATCACATTGTCATCACAGGTATATACAACTAATATTTATCCAACATTTCTATAAAATTTAATTATAAACTTACTTTGTATTTTTTTAAAAAGTAATTTCACAAATATACTTGTATTTATTTTCAATTAAATTTTTCAAAATTAAACAATAAAACATTTTCGTCCAGTTTTACAAAATTAAATATTTAAGATAAATTTTATATAATTCAATTTAGTTTAGGGCACTCCAATTCCTAAATATATTTATATAGTAATTTAAATATATTTTTTAATAACGATTTTAATTTTAGTTCTTATAAAATATTTTTTATCTTTATTTACCGACAACATTTTTTATTTTTATTACCATAAAATATACGTTAATGATTTTATTAAGTGAATTTACAATTGTTAATTTGAAGACATAATGATTTAAAAGAGTAATAAAATTGAAAGATATTTAGCAAACTTTTAATTTTTTTTTTATATTTTTTGTCATGTATTATATCATTATCGTGACCTATGACACCGACAATATCACATAACGATGTTAGTGTCACGTGTGAGTATCACATACAATATCTTGTATTCAATTAAGTTTTTATATTTGAAATTATGACTCAACTTAATCCAATTATTTTTGAAATGAAACAATGTTGTCTCTCCAAAATAAGATCAAATTAGTAATTAAACTTAATTATATCTTATATATACATCAAATTATTCCATCTAACTATTAAAATTAATTTTATTTTTGAATTTAATTTTTAAAAAATATCTACTTTAAACATATAATAGATTTAAAATATTAAAAATGTAAATGTAACATAACATTTGTAATTTTTAAATTTTAATATTTGAAATAATTTAAAAATATATTTTCCATTGTTAGATTATTTATAAATTTAATGTGAAAGATACATTCATGTATCTTTTAACTTAATATATTTTACATATTTGTTAGCTTATTTATAAATTGAACGTGACAAATTTAAAACTTAAAAAATTACAAATGTCCCTACATTTACATTTTTAATATTTTTAATAAATTATAATTTTAAAATAGGATCTTTTTATTGAAATTAAAAATATAAAAAATAATAAATTTTAATAGTTAGGTAAAATGATTTGATGTAAAAATTTAAAAAATTATTTTAATATATATATATATATATATATATATATATATATATATATATATATATATATATATATATATATAAGTTGTAATTAGGTTTATAACATTTCATTTAGTAGTATAAAACTAAAAAAATAAGACATTTTCAAAACAATTTTCGAAGGCAGATTAATAAAATAAAAAGTTCATTAATATAGTTCTTAAAGAGTTTAGACTATAAAAATATACCATTTATACAACAACACCAATCTTACAAAAATATTCTTATACCGAACATACTAACCACTCATACATCCGCTGTAAACTCACAACTCCAATTACAAATTTCTCATCCTTCAGAGGTGTCTCTAAACCTACATCTTCATTTACTCACATCAAAATGGTGATCATCGCAAAAGAAGAAAACAACACAAAACCACAAGGTTCAAGGATAAGCTAGTATACAAAAGAGTTATCATAAGACCATTTAAATCATATCAATTATAAGTCATGCATGTACAAACTACAATAATTCATATAATTGCACACAGACAACTAACACTAAACTTAATTATTCAGATACATGCATTTGGAATCGAAGTCACTAGAGACTTGCACTTGTGGTGGCTTCTACTGCTATGCAAAGCCATTGCCAATGGGTTTCACCCTACCACACATAAGATTAATCCATCATTATCTAAGGCATTATCCTACCATAAACTAAGACCTCCTCTTACTTTCACCACATGATCCATTCTACTCTATTTGAGTGTGAATGATCATTAGTGTTTCAGGATGTCACCTTACTTGAATTCATAGTCGATTGCATACACTAAAATAAGACCACCATAGAATCTACCCATAAGACCCATGGAATTACATCAAACACATGTAATACTCGTATACATTAACAAACCCATTATCATCACATTTATACAATAATACTTTAACCATAATTAATTACTTTCATAATCATATACATCCTTAACCACATTTTTAGATTCACATATCAATAATTTTATCTCAATCAATTACAATCTCAAATATATACATACATAAAGTACATCAAAACAGTGAAAACCATTTCTCTAACCAAAGAATTCAAAACAAAGATCTCACAAGTCAAAGTGAAGAATCATGTGTCTAGGATCAACTGTCAAAATTTTAGCTCGATATAACGGTTAACGAATTGAGAATCTACATTTTACCAAGAGATGTAGTGGTAAAAATCTGGGTAGCGCCCAACACCAGAAAGTGGCGCCCTACGCCAGAAAGTGATGCTCAGGCCAACGAGACATGAACCACTGTCAAACTGTCGCTCGATAATGAGAGGGTTTCGTCCGTTGCCACATGTGTAATGGCTTCTATTTTGGGTTTCCAAAACTGGTGCCCAACACCCCAAAAGTGCAGACCAATGGCATGATAGATCGCAAAAACTCCTCTTTGAGCTTGATTTGTGAAATTTGACATTCCTTGATCCAATCTTACTTTAGAACATCTCTATGATGATAGATTTCATGTTTTTGGGCTCAACAAATGAAAACATCTCTAGCTTCCCTTACCCGATAGAACCATCCAAACACTTGAAAAGCCCTAACTGAATTTGAACTTTCAAAAGTTCTATCTCAACCTATCAATAATGGAAAGACAATCAAACTAAACCAACTAGACAATAGTTAGCAAAGAGTGAAACTAAAGCTGCTAGAAGCACATGCAAGACCAAGGAGACCACATGTATTGCCCAAACCAGAATAGGTGTCTAAGGGAGATGAAATTTCGACTTACTCTAATAGAGATTTCATTTGGTTAACTTGTAGAAGGCTACATGGTGATTACAACCCGACTTCTAATTAAGGAGACGATAGATTGTGAGTGAGCAACAAAAGAAAGAAGATGGAGATGGGGAGAAAGGATCCATTTTAAGGAGAAAGCTTATAAGCTTTTATTTTGATTTACAGTGGTAGTGTTTTGGGTTCTTTAAAAAAACAAGCTTATAGTTTCTTCTTCTTCTTTTTTTTCTTACAAGGCTAAATTACTAGTTTGGTATCATTTAAAAGAGGGACAACATTACTTAATTCAAAAAAAAAAAAAAATTGGGATTCAATTGAGACAAAATTTCAAATATTTGAACCAAATTGAATACACGACATTGCCATGTGACATTGATATTAACACGTGGTACTAACATTGTCATGTGGCATTGACAATGTCACATGGCATTGCCACTTTCACGTGGCACAACAATGACTTGACACGTGACAAAATAAATTGAAAAAAATAGAAATAAAAATTGAAAATACTAAGAATAGACATGTGGGATCTACGAACATGGTATCAAGACTAATAAAATGGAAATGACCTAATTAGATCATTTTTAAAATACAAAGACTTAGTTGAACCAAATAACAATTAGGGACTAATTGAATAATTCAAACAAATATGAGGACCAAATAAGGATTTTAGCATACTAAATATTATTTAACAAACATGTCATATCTACAATCTTTAAATTCGTAAATCAAGGTAAGTTCAATGCAATTGTCCATCAACAAATGTTCAAAGCAAGGTATTTTTATGAGAGTGGGAAAATTTTTAGAGAAATTACAACGCTTGAGCAAGTCGTGTTGCATGCTAACGACACTATATGAAAAAGTTGTGTGGCCTATAACAATTTATGTAGAGGTTTTTTTTTTTTCAAATAAGAAGTTCTGGGACTATGAGGCGACTTTGGAGGGAAGTCATGCACCCTTCATGGTTTTCAATTTTTATAGGGAAGTCGTGTACCCTCTATATGATTTTTAATTGTTGTAGTGAAGTTGTGCACCCCCATACGATTTTCAATTGGTGTAGTGAAGTCATCCCATCCCATGCATTTTTCAATAGTGAAGTCATGCATCCCTATAAAGTCTTTCAATTGGTGAGTAAATTGCCTCACTTTTTCAATTGACTTAGATACAAAATGTTGTAGTCGGTGGTGATTTTTTGAATTTATTTTTCCTACGATTTCAGGTAATAGCAAAAGATGTTGCTTATCACTTGGGCCGAGTGGGTATCTCTTTTCTAATCACTAAAAACTATTGCACGGTGTGATTTTCACTCATGTTTATGTCATACATGATTAAAATATTTTATTTAAAAAAAAAATAATGACGTGTCATGCTAAAATTAGATCAAATAATGCAGTTTTTAGAACAATAATAATTGGTTTTAATTGGTTGCAAGTTTCAGAATTGAAAAAAAAATCATATTTTAACTATTTCTTTCTATTAATTTTTAGAGTAATAATGGGCACGAGAGAAATTATAACAATTTTAACTATTTCTTTCCATTAATTGGTTGTACTATATGTTCATTATGGTTCATGAACCAAAGATTTTGAACTCAATTTGCTTTCAGCTATATCTAAATTATGAGTGACCTAATTTTGTGATTTTCTTTTGATCAGAGTGCCCAAATGAATGCTTAAGAAGATGTTTGTTTGATCAGAGTACCACAAGCCATGCATGTTCTGTCAAAGTGTTTGTAAAACAAGTTTGTGTGCCCCTGATACAACAATCAGAAGACTATGGCTTCGCTATTGAAAAATGTATAGGGGTGGGAGGAATTTACTACAATAATTGAAAATCATACGAGGGGTGCATGACTTCCATGTAAAATTTGAAAACCTTGGAGGGGGGTTGCCCGACTTCCTCTCCAAAGTCGCTAGTAAGCGTACAACTTTTAAAAAAAAAAAATACCTATGTAGAAATCCTTATGGAGCCATGCGATTTCTTTATATAATATCATACACATGCAACACTACTTACCTAGGGATTATACCTTTTTCTTTTCAATCTTCCCATTCCCATAATTTCTTTTGCAATTTGTCCCTTTCAAGTAAAAAAAAAAAACCTCAAAGTGAAAATACAACTGAAACAAAGACCAAACTTTTGGTCTCATTTTTGTTTGATTGAAAAATGACTTGCTTGAGCAAAAATCTCTCAAAGGTTAGAGGTTTAACATGCTCACTTGATCAAGAAAGGTTTTGCTTGACTTCACAAGTCAAGATAAGTTCAATACAAGAAATATTTGTACATTTATAATTTTTCAATGCAATAACTTTCTCTCAACTTATCATCACTTGATCATCACTTGATGTCTTAATCTACATAATTCATTAGTAAAACAAAATGATATCTATTTTCTTCAATATGTTGCTATACTTAATTTATACAATCAAACAAGCGTTCACATACCATCTCATGTTTGGGACTTCAATTGAACTTCACTTCATAAATTCATCATTTCATACACATTTCAATAATAATTAAATTAATATAATATCATTCAAAATCATAATATAACTGAAAACCATTATAAGTAAGACCACTAAGTAAGACCACATAAATTTCTTTTTATAATCGTGCATGCATAAGGTTTTAAATTTCAATTTCTCTAGTCAAATTATTACATTGTGACAACAAAAAATGAAAAATTGAAAAATTCATTGGCTACCCTACCTTAAGATGATTCAGAGACTTATGAAGTGAAATCTTGAGATGCTTCAGAGACTTAGGAACTAAAATATTGAAGTAAGACACCATAAAAACTTTTTATTAGTTCACTAACCATCAAAACATACCGTAAATTTAGAAGTAACTTTTAAATTAAGAAAAACCCATGTATTTTCATTTTCCAAACCTTGCATGCTTCCATAGAGAAAAAATAAATAAATAAATAAATTAAAAGGAAAGAGTTTATCTCAGAGTAATGATAAAGACGTTTCTCATAAAGGCTGATCACATAAGTCTGGCACACGTGCAACGTCCCGTCAAGTGCAACCACTTTTTCAGTTCCTTTTTTTTGTTTTTTTGTTAGTCTATTTTTGCACATTGTAACACCCCATTTAATTAATAAATATAATTAACGGAAGCAACACACTGATTAATAAAAGAAAAGCGGCCCCGGAGTTTAAACCCTACTCCTTACAAGTATCCAAGGAAGTAAAACATAAAAGGCACACCACGATGCCAAAAGGGTACAAAGGTAAACGACAGTAGTTGATGATACACCCAAAAGCTAAAACAGAACATAGGTTGTGGTCCTTAATGAAAGCCCAAATAAAAGAACTCCAGTCCGAGTAAACTATGCAGCAGAATCATCCCTCCTTTGTTGACCACGAGGACTCTAGCATCTTCTCCTATCAATAAATTGATGATCATCGCAAAAGTAGAAGAACAACATACAAAGCAATCAAACAAACAAAGGGTAAGCTAGAGGCAAAAAGATTTTTATCATGCAATCAAATATGCCTTCTCAGCCCAATATACATATATCATTCAAGCATGTTATGACCTTTCAATCAATACACTAAGACTCGACTCGACTCATCCAGATACATATAACCTGGTCGGATTCAGCGGATGCTCGCACTTGTGGTGGATACCTCTGCTCACCCCCGAGCTGCTCACTCCCGAGCTATGTGTTACAAGTGTTACAAATGTTGCAATGAATCAATTCCCTCACACACAAGGTTAACCCTTAATGAATTTCAGGCCTCCTACTACTCGCACCACAGGAGTAAGTCCGCTCTAAGTGAGACTAACTAACTTCTTAGAGTGTCAGGATGCAATCCTTACCTTGAATCCTTACAAAATTATATAGATGGGGCACCACCATGGACACCCACTAACAGGGGCCATGGAATTACGTCCTGACCACTGAAGCATTACCCTGGAATCTCACCTAGAGATCCCAAGGATTTGCGTACTGACCACATACTGTACACATTCAATCAATCATGAAATATTCACCACACATGTCAATATCATATCAACCTTTGTAATCATCCCTCATTCGTATCTCATATTTAGTCAACCACAACTCATCCTTCCCAAAGCCATGAAAATAGAATCGTACATCATGCCAATACCATGCCAAGGAACATCATTCATTTTCCATGAATCCCTCCATATTTCATATCCCACTCCATAACGAACTCATCATGTTAAATCCTATGAACCAATCCCACACAAACATCATGCTTACATCATGCCAAAACTCATGAATCATAATTTCCATCTCATTCATACAAGGTCACTCAATTCATACAGTTCATACCCAAGGTAAAGCATAACAAGCCAAACATACAATTAAGGCCCCAACAACATAAAAGGTACAGTGGCATAAAGAAATCTCGTGCCAACTTCGCTCAAGCCACAGGGTCTCGCTTAGGCGAGACTGTCATTAGGGAACCTTGCGAGGCTCGCGGATTCTCGCTTAAGCGAGTCGCTACTCGCCTGGGCGAGCATGTCCCTCGCACAAAAGAAAGACTTCCTCGCCTGAGCTACGCCTATAGCACAAACCTCAAACCCCCACTCGTCCTCGCTTAGGCGAGCCTCTCTCGCCTGAGCGAGATGGTGTCTCGCTCAAACGAAAGCTCTCCGCCTGAACGAGAGCTCGAGCGCGAGTCTGGGTTTGTCTCTACAAGTCTCGCTTGAGCGAGGCCTGGTCGCCTGGGCGAGAGTGTCGGGTCTCGCCACTATTCATCCTGCAACAACCATATTTTCACATCCAAGCAATGATGTCAACCATACCATACATTCATAGCAACATATAAGCTCGAAAATCACGAAACATAAGCAAGATAACAACCATCGCACCAAACAAGAGGGTTCTAGCTTCCCTTACCTGGACGAATGCTAGCGGAAGGTACAAGCACACATTAGAGGATTACTACAGATCCAAGAACTGATTTGCAAGTTGGAATACTGACACTAGAACAGAAAACAAGATTACTAAAAGAGCTCTAGTTGGAACTGCAACAACAGAGCTAGAAAAGAGGAAGTATTCGTTGGGGATCGATTTACGTGTAATAAATGGAGTTCTCATAGCTCAACGAAGAATGGGAGCCAAACCCTAGCAGAGCTTTGTTGGAAGGAGAAGAGAGAGTGAGACTGCTGTTTTTTTGATAGGTGCAGAGAATGAGAGGAATAAGGCTAGTTTAGGGGTTTTAGGTACCCTATGGGCCAGCCCTTAGGCCCAAAAGTTAAGGCATTGCCCTTTAACATAAGACTAGAAAAGTGGATCTTACATTCTCCCCAACAACAAAAATTTTCGTCCTCGAAAATTCATTTATGAGGTAGGAAGAAACTATGTTCTCATTATTTCCTCTAAGAACCACCACTCAAACACGACTGATATAATGACTCAAACGCCTATAGTCACTAGAAACTTTGCCTCTATGCTAAGCGATATGTGTTCACCCATGTGGATTGGTTTAGTCACTACTCTCGAAGTAACTTCCACCCTGTAACCTTAAAACTAGATGTTCCTTCATACCTGCCCAACCAACTTGTATCTGATATACTGACTCATCTACCATGTGCTCTCCGCTACCTCTTGTAGGTTTTTATCAAAGTCTTAAATGACTTCAAATCTCAAATTAAAGTATGTAGTTATCACTTCACATCACTTTGTTCTCTCCTTTAAGAATCACTCCACTGTCTTGATCACTCTTGAGTTCTGGCCGACTGCCCCACCATCAACACTCTTGACCACTTTTACGCATAACGACACTCATAACATCTTACTTCCTTTGCTGGCTTCTTCTAAGGCAACAAAGTTCCCTACTGAGTTATTCCATTTTCAATTTAAAACCTTCAACGGTTTCCTTCACCATATCGTTTTGGCGCCCTACCTTCACCTTTAATCCCCTAACCTGAAACCATCATTTTACAGAAACCTCATAACCATAACTCTCCCTGACTTCAAGTCTCTAGTTTGATCTGTACCAATCAGCTTTACAATACACCTCCAACTAAGATTGCCCAATTTGTCTTTTCTCCCGACCTCTTTTGAGAAACTCCTTTGTACTAGTCGAATGACTTGACCACTGAAATCTCTTCACCTCTTCTCCTCCCAACTTAGACACTAACTTCTCCACCAACTCTTACTCTTACCTTGCCAGAGCCTAAATCTTGAATTCTCTCCTAGAAATGAACACCGACTCTTACTACCCTACTTCTAGGTTGGTACCCTAACTTGAAAACATAATTCAACCACCCATCATTTCCTTGGTCCAACTTCCTTTATCCAATCCTACACTTCCAACTCTGAATGATCATTGTACACTTTTACCCGATACACACAAGAACAAAACCTTTGGTGTTTTTAAAGAATCGGTCTTCGTGGTAATCACTAGGTCATGAGTAAGATAGTTCTTCTCACGCACCTCTTACCATTTCTAAGCATCACCTGCCATCACCCCCGCTGCGCTACTCTGATCCATACATAAGGTCACTTGTTTGTTTACTCAAAATAATGATCCTTTCATGTTCGGCATGACAAGGAAACAATCGTCATTGAGAAACCTTCCTCGAGACCATTATAAAACTTGAAGAACCCTTTAAACTATTCTTTTGATAGCCTTAACGTTCCATTTTCTCAACAATGTATCTATCCTTTTAAAACCATATTCCTTATTAGTCACTCCAACCTTAGTCAATACTCTTCTTGAACGGCTTGACACACCATAACTTCTTTTCAAAGATTCACCAAACTTGCAGTTATCCTAGTGATTATATTGAGTTTATGACATTATGTCTCTAAGACCCGCTAAATTTAAATAATTAAATAATTAATTATTTAATCAATGCGAGTAAGAGAAGCCTTTATGGCATTAAATGCTAATCTTCATGATGTGGAATAGTACTAGCTCAAATGGTTGAGAGTACTTGGTTTGTGTAAGAGGACTTGGGTTCAAGTCCTATGTATGCCAATTGTGTAGGATTTAATTTTTATTTATTTACTAATATGTATATGCGTGTAAGTAAGAAGATAGCAATTGGGTTATACTAGTTGGCGTGAAAAATGGATTGGCATAATGGTTTGGTACTGACTTGGCATTGCATGGTTGTGAGTTCTAGCCTTGGTGAAAACTTAAATTTAATGTTTTTTTTTTTTTTTTTTGCTAATGCTAGAGTTTGGTGGAATGGGAAGGGTTAAAGGAAACCCAAACTTATCTAGTAGCCAAGGGAGGCTGAAAAACAACCATAAAGGGGACCATGAATGGCCATTAACCATTAATTAAGTGGGAATCCCGTTTTTGTATTATTGACCTAAATTTAAGCACGGTTTAAAAGGTAAAAGTTGAGTATTGGGAAAGGTTTTGGCAAGGTTGAGACTATACCAGGAATAGAGCACGAAAGGAGAGTGTTTGTGAGTGTTGGGTGAGGTTCTGGGTCTGAATTGGTGGAAGAACAAGAAGGAGATTGGCAAACAAGAAGGAAGTAGCACATTTAGCAAATTGAGCAAGGAAATCCAGGTTAGGGGAGTTCCTATTGTGTGTTTGATGTGGTTGTGATTTATTATTGATTGAATCGTGATGTATGCGGGGTTGGGTTTACAATTTACATGAAAATCAGAGATGAAATTGGGTTTCTAGAATTTTTCCAGAAACCGCCTGGCGGGTCACGCGTGACCGCCAGGCAACACAAACACCAGACCCAATTTCTGGGTATCAGCGATGAACCACCTGGCGGCAGAGGATGAACTGCCAGGTGGCACGAACACAATTACATTGTTTTTTGGCCATTTTTGATATTTTTGGGGTACTTGTGATGTGACCGTGATGTCTGTATGCTCGAATGTGAATTTTGATGTTTGATAGACTTTGCTTATGCTGATTATGTTGCAAGACATGGATTTTGATCTGAAATTGAGTGTTGGGTTTATGTTGGGAATTGGATAGAATTCAGTTTGATTGATGAATACTCAGTTTGAGGGAATGAATGTTATTTAAAAGGAATCGGGAATGTGGTTGTGTACGCATCTGCAAAACATGGGTTGTATGAATAATTGACAATTGTTTAGAATCATGAGATTTTTTGTCATTTGTCTATGGGGTTATATAATGAATATTAATGCATGTGAGATGGGTTGCTGAATTCGTGAAATGAAATGGGAAATTATGATTATGCTGTTGTTGGGGATGGGTAAGCATCGAATTGGTCAAATATGAATATGTTGAGATATATGTATGAATAATGTTCAAATGAAAGTAGTTGATCCTTGTATGATGGGTATATTAGAGTTTACTGCTACATGATAGAGTGTACAGGAATTGGGTGGTTTTGGATTTGGTTAAAAGGTAAGAATGATGAACATGTAATAAAATGTGGCATTTAAACTATAGGGAACTATGGTCAGATGAGTGAAATTGATAACTGGGGTGAGTTTGGATTGCGCATACAATGTTTGAGTTATCTAAGGTATGAGTATACATTGCAAAGTATTATTGCTTGACTTTTGTGAAGTTAGTAATTCTGTTATAGAATTATATCTGAAAATGCTTTAAGGGCACTATATTATGATGGGTTGAGTGCCTTACAATTTGGTATGGAATTGTGATTGGAGTGCAATAATTGTGCTACAAGTTTGTATGTGGTGTAACTAGGATACTTGAGAATCTGTAAAAGTGCCAATAAACCAGTAGCAGTGCGCTACTGGTATAGCGCCTGACGGCGTGTGAGAGCCGCCAAGCGGACGAAACACAAACCTGTGACAATGGTCACAATGCGCGCAGGGCACCTGGCGGTAGAGTGGGTTTCGTCAGGCGGAATAATGCAACAGAAACCTTGAAGGTTCGGTGGGCCTGGCGGCACGGGACAGATGCGCTAGGCGGTAGGGCCGCGAGGCGCCTGGCGGCAGAGCGTGTGACCGCTAGGCAGTGATGGTGCAGAGATGAGTCTGCAGGGGCGTGGTGCCTGGCGGTGTGTGATGCCCGTCAGACGGTCTGGAGTTAAATTCCACCTAGCGGTGTGAGATGCACGCTAGGCGGTTTTGGTCCAGTGATGGTGCGCGAGGGAAGTTTTCTACACCGTTTTAGGGGATGTTCATGATTACGATGCTTTGGCTGGGGGCCCAGTTACGAGTGCATCTTGTATTGGGGTAATACGTCACCACTCCAGGTTGTAGCCTGATGGTTTAGGAAGTCCAGTGGAGTGTGCAGGTTGTGGCTCGTACGGCGAGGTTTCGAATGATTGCCCTCTTCAGTGGATTCTGATAGAGATTTGGTAGTCTGGAAACAACTATAAAGTTAGGTTTGTTTTGGGGAACTCCACTTGGTGTCACGGTGAGATGTTGTGGCAACGTTATTCCCACGTGCGGACTAACAGGTGGTGGCCTGTAGTCGGAGTGGCGAGTAGACACTCGTACAGCAAAGATCGATCATTGATCTCACCTAAAGGGTATAGAGATGATAAACGTCTAAAGGCAAGTGTTGGAAGTGAAGGAGTAAAAGAAAAAGGGAAAGTGTACTAACCCGGGTTTAAATTTATTGATGTTGTATTTAATATTATATTGTTTGGTTTTATTTAAATGAGCTCACCCTATCTGTGTGTGTGTGGCGATGATCATGTAACTTGTTACATGGGAGCAGATGTGGATGCAGGTGAGCAAATAGATGCCTAGAGACGGAGTGGGGATATCTCAAGGTTTTATCACTAGTCATTATGATGAACTATGATTTTATATGTAATAATTTTATAGACGATTTTAATTGTAACACTTACTGATGCGACTTATTTTATCTGTATTGGCGCGTTGGACTTTAATATTTAAATTTTCTCGCGTTTTTGGGAAATTGATGATAATAAATGAGGTGGTTATTTTATTTATTTTCTTATTTATTTTAATAAGTAATTTCCGGCTAGGATGTTACAATGTCTCCAACAACTCTTTAAATCAAAGGATATTACTTCGTTGGGGATCACATCTCCTAAGAATGAGATTAAGAAAACAACCAATTCACCCTTGAGATTATGTCCCCACCTTGCAAAGGAAACAATTCAAATTGGCTTTGAATTTAAATCCTTTGGTCACCATTAAACATGAAACACACCCAAGTAAACTTCACTTGACCGCCATTGTAGCAAACCACTATCTCAACCCCAACTCCCTCTTGCAGGCACCCATGACTCCTCTGCCATATGGCCGACACCAAGAGGTATACGATCCCAAATAAAACCAAACCCACATCCCAAGCACCACTTTTATACCTTGTATCCTCGAATTTGGTCATTTGCGCTAATCACTCCAGCACCAACTATCGTATACACCATTTCAATTTCTTTAGACTTTTCTTCTCCTTTCATTCTTTAGTGTATTTTGCCTCCACTAGCTCTTGCCATTCCTACAAGATCCAACACTTAGGTTTCTTAGTCTCAACCCAAGGTCAATTGTTCTGCTCATGTGAACTTCTTTTCCTTGAAACATCCTTTTATCAACTCCAAAGACCAATCATCTCCTTCCAACTATCCAACCTAGTACGAAACCTTTATGCCACTTCATCTTTATCCACATATTATTTTTCCCTTTTCTTAGGGAACATTATCTCACTTGACTAATCTGTAAGCTCTGCTCCATCTTAGCCTCCAATTAGAGATTTGTCGTCCTTTTACACCCCATGGTCTTTATCTTTCTCAACTTGCTCGATGCCAAGCAATTTCATTATTTTCTGCAACCCAGGATTTTGTCAATTGCTTCTCTTCCTCCAATCCAGCAAAACACTAGATATGGCCATACGACCATATCTAATGACACTCATCTTAACATTACATATATTCGTAGAACTCTGAATCCCGGTATTACCGAAATGTAGAACCAAGTTGATTTTTCTCAAACGTTGTTACACTTGCATGCATCGATATCTCCCATATGTTCTAACCTCTAGATTCAACTCATTTTGGAAAACTTGTAGTATTTGATCCCAAACTTGTCCTTGAAGCTCCCTTAGTCCAATCGTTGCTAAGTTCCAACATCTGTTCTCAAATCTATTACCCCAAACTTAGTTTTCCTTGCTCAACGGTATACATCACGCATCAACTTCCTATCTTTGAGGCAAGAATTTGTCTCAGAGGCCTCATCCAACACTTGTAAAGGTAAGCAGGTCAAGTTGACATGGAATCTGCATTCCCTTATCTCCGTAGACACTAGACACAAAGCATAGAGGCGCAACAAGACAACTAGATCATACAAAGCAACACCCTATCACTTACAAACAACCAACCCCTTTGTCTGTCATCATTCTTTCCCCAAACCATTAGAATTAAGAAAGGAAAAACAACATTTAATCTAGTCATGAGTGTGCACCCTTATTACTTTATCAAGGCGTTTTTCTGTTCTTAAAACTTTTGGTTTTACTGACACGCTTGACTAGACATGACTACTCACGCCCGCGAGGCATGACAAACCCATAACCTCAAGTCATCCTAAGGACGAACTACTCTGATACCATTAATGTAACACCCCATTTAATTAATAAATATAATTAAAGGAAGCATCACACTGATTAATAAAAGAAAAGCGGCCCCGAAGTTTAAACCCTACTCCTTACAAGTATCCAAGGAAGTTCAAAACATAAAAGGCACACCACGATGCCAAAAAGGTACAAAGGTAAACGACAGTAGTTGATGATACACCCAAAAGCTAAAACAGAACATGGGTCGTGGCCCTAAATGAAAGCACAAATAAAAGAACTCCAATCCGGGTAGACTATGCAGCGGAATCATCCCTCCTCTGTTGACCACGAGGACCTCTCGCATTTACTCCCATCAATAAATTGATGATCATCGTAAAGGTAGAAGAACAACATACAAAGCAATCAAACAAACAAAGGGCAAGGTAGAGCCAAAAAGATTTTTATCATGCAATCAAATATGCCTTCTCAGTCCAATATACATATATCATCCAAGCATGTTATGACCTTTCAATCAATATACTAAGACTCGACTCGACTCATCCGGATACATATAACCTGGTCGGATTCAGCGGATGCTCGCACTTGTGGTGGATACCTCTGCTCACCCCCGAGCTGCCCACCCCCGAGCTATGTATTACAAGTGTTCCAAATATTGCAATGAATAAATTCCCTCACACACAAGATTAGCCCTTAATGAATTTCAGGCCTCCTCCTATTCACACCACAGGAGTCAGTCCGCTCTAAGTGAGACTAACTGACTCCTTAGAGTGTCAGGATGCAATCCTTACCTTGAATTCTTACCAAATTATATAGATGGGGCACCACCCTGGACACCCACTAACATGGGCCATGGAATTACGTCCCGACCACTGAAGCACTACCCTGGAATCTCACCTAGAGATCCCAAGGATTTACGTACTGACCACATACTGTACACATGCAATCAATCATGAAATATTCACCACACATGTCAATATCATATCAACCTTTGTAATCATCCCTCATTCGTATCTCATATTTAGTCAACCACAACTCATCCTTCCCAAAGCCATGAAAATAGAATCGTACATCATGCCAATACCATGCCAAGGAACATCATTCATTTTCCATGAATCCCTCCATATTTCATATCCCACTCCATAACGAACTCATCATGTTAAATCCTATGAACCAATCCCACACAAACATCATGCTTACATCATGCCAAAACTCATGAATCATAATTTCCATCTCATTCATACAAGGTCACTCAATTCATACAGTTCATACCCAAGGTAAAGCATAACAAGCCAAACATACAATTAAGGCCCCAACAACATAAAAGGTACAGTGGCATAAAGAAATCTCGTGCCAACTTCGCTCAAGCCACAGGGTCTCGCTTAGGCGAGACTGTCATTAGGGAACCTTGCGAGGCTCGCGGATTCTCGCTTAAGCGAGTCGCTACTCGCCTGGGCGAGCATGTCCCTCGCACAAAAGAAAGACTTCCTCGCCTGAGCTACGCCTATAGCACAAACCTCAAACCCCCACTCGTCCTCGCTTAGGCGAGCCTCTCTCGCCTGAGCGAGATGGTGTCTCGCTCAAACGAAAGCTCTCCGCCTGAGCAAGAGCTCGAGCGCGAGTCTGGGTCTGTCTCTACAAGTCTCGCCTGGGCGAGGCCTGGTCGCCTGGGCAAGAGTGTCGGGTTTCGCCACTGTTCATCCTGCAACAGCCATATTTTCACATCCAAACAATGATGCCAACCATACCATACATTCATAGCAACATATAAGCTCGAAAATCACGAAACACAAGCAAGATAACAACCATCGCACCAAACAATAGGGTTCTAGCTTCCCTTACGTGGATGAATGCTAGCGGAAGGTACAAGCACGCATTAGAGGATTACTACAGATCCAAGAACTGATTTGCAAGCTGGAATACTGACACTAGAACAGAAAACAAGATTACTAAAAGAGCTCTAGTTAGAACTGCAACAATAGAGCTAGAAAAGAGGAAGTATTAGTTAGGGATTGACTTACGTGTAATAAATGGAGTTCTCCTAGCTCAACGAAGAATGGGAGTCAAACTCTAGCAGAGCTCTGTTGGAAGGAGAAGAGAGAGTGAGACTGCTGTTTTTCTTATAGGTGCAGAGAATGAGAGAAATAAGGCTGGTTTAGGGGTTTTGGGTACCCTATGGGCCAGCCCTTAGGCCCAAAAGTTAAGGCCCTGCCCTTTAACATAAAACTAGAAAAGTGGGTCTTACACACACTACACTTGTATATAAAGTGTAATTCTCCTCTCTTTTAAGTAACACTTTTTGTACTTCTTCCAAAGTAATAATACTTCAGTTTTTTCTCTCTTTCATTTACGCTTTCTCTCACTATTCATGCATGTGTTTATGCTTCCCTATATGCACAACCATGACAAGGCTGATTCACACTCTGATACATTAGAGTTGCATCATCACTTTTTCTAAAAACACTAAGATGGTATTAGAGCACTTCCTTTGAAGTGCTCTACTACGCATCTCTGAACTTTCTTTCTTTCCTTTCATGGTGTAGGCCTTTTCTTTTCCGTTTCATCCCACCACGACAGACGCTTCTCCGACACTCGCTCATCTGTTCTTGCACCCTAGTGAGAACCCTGCCACTACCTTGGTTTCTCCGGTGCTTGATGAAAGTAATTACCATTCATGGTGTAGGTCCATGATGAAAACGTTGAGTGCTAAGAACAAAATCCGGTTTGTAGATGGCACTACCACTGAACCTGAAAAGAAGGATGACTTGTATCAAGCATAGAAGCGTTGCAACGACATGGTCACTTCTTGGATTTTTCACTCGATATCTCCTTCAATTCGACAAAAGCGTGTTGTGGATGGACAATGTAGCAATAATTTGGAACGATTTGAAGTCTAGATATTTCCAAGGCGACTTCATGCGCATCTCTAACTTGCAATCTGAAGCATCCTCCATGAAGCAAGGTGACTCCACTGTTACTGAATTCTTCATTAAGCTGCGTATTATTTGGGATGAGATAAACAACTTTAGGCCTGATCCCGTATGTTCTTGCACTAAGAAATGCTCATGTGGAATGATTGATTTGATTAGTCAAAGAAAGAGTGAGGATCAGGTTATGCAGTTTCTTAGGGGCTTGAATGAGCAATATACAAATGTTAGATGTCATGTCCTTCTTTTAGAGCATGTTCCACATATTAGCAAGATTTTCTCTTATGTTATTCAGCAAGAAAGACAGATCATGAGCAATAGCTTCCATTCTGAAACTGACATCAAGATCAATGCCAACAATGCTCAAATCACTTGCAACTATTGCGGGAAAGGTGGTCATATTAAGTTTGTATGCTTTAAGAAAAACGGTTTTCCATCTAATCATGACGAAAAATATTCAAGAAATTGCACCAAACGCACTTGCACACATCGTGGTAAAAAAGGACATATTGTGGATGTATGTTATAGAAAACATGGCTTCCTGCCTGGTCACAAATTCCTCAACAGCAAAGCCAATTATGTTAAAACCAACGAGAATAAACATGAAGAGAAGAAGGATAATACAAGTGGCGAATAGGACATGCGTTTGACGCAACAATCGTTCCAAACCTTGCTTGCTCTCCTTTGATCAAGAGAGGAAGGTGTTGAAGACTCTCATGCTACTCAGATAAACACCATCACCTCTGATCTATCCCAACCAAGTAAGTCTTTCGTAAGTTCTCGCAATATAAGAGATAGAGGTGTCTGGACATTTGACTCGAGAGCAACGGACCATGTTTCTTACTCCCTGGGCAATTTTTTATCCTACAAAACCATAAAGAACATACCTGTTAATCTTCCTAATAATTCGAAAGTTATTGCCACTCATATTGGTAGAGTCAAACTTAACGAAAGGCTCATTTTAAATAATGTTTTTATATTCCAACTTTTGAATATAATCTGATATCTATTTCAAAGCTTGTATCTGGTCTTAACGTTGAAGTTGTGTTTACACCTAACCTTTGCGTCATTCAAGATCCAAACACGAAAGGGAGGATTGGTTTAGCTGAATTTAAAGCTGGTTTGTATATGTTTTCAAATACTGAGAAATCTCTAGCTCTCGATGGAAAAACCTCTTGTAATAGTATAAATAGAAACTTATGGCATGATAGGTTAGGCCATCTATCTGACAATAGATTGAGCATTTTGAAACAGAAATATCCTTACATTCATAGTGATAAAATTGATATATGTGATGCTTGTAATTTTGCAAAGCATAAAAAGTTGCCTTATTCTAATAACACCACTGTTGTTAATCATCCTTTTTACATTATTCATATTGACATTTGGGGACCTTGTTCCACTCCTTCTATGCATGCTCACAAGTACTAACTCACTATTATTGATGGTGACACACATTTTACATGGCTATATTTGATGACTAATAAATCTGAAGCACGAAAATACCTTATCCACTTTATTGCCTTTGTTTAAACTTAGTTTAATAAAACCATTAAAATAATAAGGAGTGACAATGGCCCTGAGTATTCTAAGATTACGATCCTAATAGTGTTCGTTGATGATGTTGTATTAGCTAGTGATGACTTGCATGAAATAAACCACATAACCACCCTTTTAGACCAAACTTTTAAGATTAAAAACCTTGGAGATTTAACCTACTTTATTGGTTTCGAGGTGGCACGGAGCCAGGAAGGGATACATCTGTCATAGTGAAAATATGCCATAGACCTTCTACAAGAAACATGGATGCTCGCTTATGCTCCAGTTTCCACTCCTATGAACTTTTCCAAAAGAACCACTGTCAACAATGGGGATGCCTTGCCCGATCCTACATCATACAGGAGACTCATAGGAAAGTTGATATATTTCACCAACACACACCCCGACATCATGCATGACGTCCACAACCTCAGCCAATACATCGTTGCACCCACTACATACCATCATCAAGCTGCTTTACGTGTGCTTCGTTACTTAAAGCAAGCTCCTGGTTTGGGTTTATTCCTCGATGCAAAGAGTGACATTAAGATCACTGATTTCATTGATTATCACTAGGCAGGGTGCCCTGACACAAGGAAATTTGTCATAGGGATCATCATCTATCTTGGCCATTCACCTGTTAGTTGGAAATCAAAGAAACAATGCACAATGTTCGTGGCTCATCAGAAGCTGAATACTGAGTGCTTGCATCAACAACCTGTGAAGTACAATGGATTCTCTATCTCCTTCGAGACCTTCATATTTAGCACCAACAACCTGCCCTCTTATTTTGCGACAACCAATCTGCCTTGCAAATAGCATCCTATCAAGTGTTTCATGAGCGCATAAAGCACATAGAAATTGACTATCACATTGTGAGGGAGAAAGTTCAAAGTGGGATCATCAAGCTCTTGCCCATCAACACGAAGAACCACGAAGGCTTTACCTCCTTCCACCTTTCATGGGCTTTTCCAAGCTTGGACTATTAAATATACATGCCAAGCTTGAAGGGGGCTTTTAGAGTAATGATAAAGACGTTTCTGATAAAGGTTTATCACATAAGTCTGGCACATGTGTATATAAAGTGTAGTTCTCCTCTCTTTTAAGTAACACTTTTTTGTACTTCTTCCAAAGTAATAATATTTCAATTTTTTTTTCTTTTTCATTTACGCTTTCTCTCATGCATGCGTTTATGCTTCCGCATATGCACAACCATACCAAGGCTCATTCACACTCTGATACATCAAAGTTGCCCCATCACTTTCTCTAGAAACACTAAGAGTTTATCCTTGAGTTTTTTTAAAAAAAAAAAAAATTCCTTCCGTTTAATTGTAGTGGAATTGAAGAAAAGTGAATGAAGTGTTAATGAGAGAGGACAATTCTTTTATATAAAGGCATCCGTGAAATGACTATTCCCACCTCCTTTTTCTTGAATACAGTTAAAGTCCAAAACAAAACTCAAACTTAACCCTCTAAACTTATATTATTAACACTATTCCTTTAAATCCATTTATTTATCACTTATACCAAATAATAATGCACATATATAAAATAAATAACGGATACAAATAAACTTGTATAAAATCTTAATTCTTACAAACAATATGTGAGTTGGTGGAAAAAAAAAAAAAACTATTGGCATGTGTTCAATTCCTAAATATAAAACAAAATCCTAAACCTTAATCTATACTACTCAGTTGAGTCCACAAATTTAGTGATTAGGGACTGAATCGTATTTTTTTCTATTTTAAAGGACTTTTTCTTATTTTAATTTGATTAGCGACCAAAACAAAATTAGTCTCAGTTTAAACTATTTAAAATATAATTAAACTTAAATAATATGAAATTTTAAATATTTTATTACTTTTAGATGTTGAATGATCAAATATATTATATTTAAAATATATTACGCTTAACTTTCAATGTTATTTTAGTTTCGATATGAAAAACAAAAAAGTCTTTCAATCATTTTAAAATGATATTTAAAATAAAAATTAACTTTTTTTCTCAATGTTTTGTGTTTATGAGCAATAAGTTGAATAAATTTAGAGTGTAAAATTAATTAAATTAAAAAACTACTGAAATTAAGTTTTAGTTAAAAAGATTGTTTAGAATAATTCTTTTAGTTAACTGGCACAATGTATAAAACAAAATATCCTTTTACATATATACGTTACAAGATAACGTATTAATTATATGAAATTGATTATATTTATTAACAAATAACTATCTGTGAAATATATATTTTAGTAGTATACAGTGTATATTGTTTTTAACATGACAAGTTTTAAAACATCTTAATATATTAAATTTGTAATATTGTACGTATTTGTTTATTATTTCTCTTTTAAAAATAATATTTTATAATTAATTAAGTTTCACTAATAAGGTTGGTGACGGAGATTTATGATCATGTATTTAAAAAAAATTTGACTAAAATTCAATTCTCTTAAAATGAGAAAAAAGTGAACATTATATGCTTTGACAAATAAAAAGATGTTTAACTTTTTAGCATACAAATGGAGATTGCAATATTTACAGGGAAGGAAAGAGTAATTTTTATACAATAAGATAAGAGTATATTGCAACTCTCAAAGTAAAAAAAGTAAAGATATTAATGAATATGTGAAAAAAGAAAAAACGTACATAAGAAAAGTTGTAAAAACAATTTTCTAAGTGGATGGTATGAATGAAAATAATACAATGTGGAAAGAATAGTTTTTTTCTTTTCTTTCCAAAATTGGCATGGACTTAATAGTTTATAAAAGAATAAAGGTTGCACCTTTTTCAAAATTCAATCATCAATATGATTTTTATGGTATGCATATTAAAGTTAACAAATGTATCAAAATCGTAACTGTGTGATAGTATCAAAACATTGTCATTTTTTTTTTATTTAACTAGTTTATATAGTTAGTGTATAACTTTTTCTTTCAATAAATTAATTAACATGGTGATATAGTACATGTTTCTTTTATGATAAATTGGTTGAATATGTGTGCACACTTTTGAATTTGAATCGAAAGATAGAAAAGGAAAAAATTTGTATGTCTGTAGGAAACAATTTATTGGGCAGGCAGAGAAGAGCAACCAAGAAATCTCCACTTGATCTGAAAAGATGAAAGGTAACTAAATGCAATCTGAAGAAGTTATGAGGAAAACTATGTATGAAAGGCATTGCATCGGAATAAAGACACGTTAAATGCAATTAAATATGATTTTGAATTGCAGGGGACAAATTCAGCTGTATGAGCTTAGAAGCAAGACAATCTAAGACATAGTTTGGATGTTTCAGTTTTAGTGTGTCATATGTAGCACCAAAGCCTAGAGATCCTCAAAACAATCCACAAATCTTGATCGTTCAATGAACTCCCAATGGTTCTCATACAGTTACACGTGCAGCCTATCGCTCATTTTCTCATTTAATTTGATTTATTTTCTTTCTCTGCATGGAATTCTCCTCCAACTACTACACCCAACACAAGATAAACCATAAAACCAAAAAGCAAAGCAAAATCAGAGTGTAGATTGATTAGCTCTTGTATTACTATGAATAACTATTGTGGAAGGCACTGGTAGTGGCAACTACCATCGAATTTGATTTGATCCCTTTTTAATTTGATTTGTCACTACATATACCCATTAAATTTTGAGCATTCTATAGGGAAACGGAAAATAAGGGGTCTCTCCCCTTTTTGTGGGTTGGATCTTGTACTTATGGAACTGTCACATCTGACCATTTTGATTCTCTTCTGATCATCATCATCATCACCACCTGGTTAAAAAGCAAGCAACTTGGTGATCTCAATTTTGTCCCTTTCTCTTCTCTGTTCTCTCCTTCTTTCACCGTTTTGGGTGGGGCTGGAAACATGATCATGGATTGAATGCTATGTTGTCCTTGCAGATTTGAGGTTTGTGACATACTTTGTTGGGTATATCTGGTTTCTGCGTCAGATTCACGTCACGTCAGTCCAGTCCAATGGAGGAGAGGAAGTATGTGTGCAAGTATTGCAGCAAGAGGTTTCCTTGTGGAAAGTCTCTGGGGGGTCACATCAGGACCCATATCACTGAAGAAAGAACTAATGCTGATGCTGACATCTTCATCAAGTCCTCGGATGCTGTCAAGAAGAAGAGAGATTTATGGTGCGAAGATGTTGTCGGGAACCCCATTTATGGCCTCAGAGAGAACCCAAAGAAAACAATGAGGTTCGTGCATTCCAGCGCTCGTGGTGGTGGTGCTGCTACCGGTGCTGCCGGTGCCAACTATGAAAAGGAGGAGAGGTTCTGCAAAGAATGCGGGAAAGGTTTCCCATCGCTGAAGGCTCTGTGTGGTCACATGGCTTGTCACTCGGATAAAGAGAAGAGAACCATCAAGTTTGAAGACAGTGACAAGAAACTGAAATTGGTTATGGACAGTCAATCTGATACCGAGACCTGTGCTCCATCTCATCCAAGGAGATCCAAGAGAATGAGGGTCAAGACCATTAACCTTTCCAATCACCCTTTTTCTTCTTCTTCTCCTTCTTCTTCTGTTCCCTTCGCCAATGGCTCTTCAACCGTTTCAGAGGTGGAGCAGGAGCAAGAAGAGGTTGCTAGGTGCTTGATGCTGCTGTCTAGAGATTCTACCTTCAAGGGTCGTTTTGCTTCGGTTACCGAATGTTCTGATAACAACTCAGTTGTTCTAGAAGCAAAATCATCCTCTCCTGATACCCGGATTGCTGTCACCAATGGTAATTATAACTTTCTCTCTAATAATGCTTATCGTCTTGTTCACAACAACTTGCTTAGGGTTAATGATATCAAGTTAAAGTCTGTTGAGTTTGGTGCTTCTGATAATTCAGGTTCTAGATATTTCAAACATGGTCCCAAAACCAAAATGGTAGACTCTGATGTCTCAACTGATGAGTTTAAGTGGCCCAAAGTGGGAGATAAGTCAAGCAAATACGCTGCAACTTTAGTAAAGAAATTAGTGATGGAGGATTTGGATTATGATGGAACAGAAGGAACTGCAAGGAAGTTTGATTCAAGAAAGAGAAACAACTATGAGTCTCTTGATAACAATCCAGTTGGTGGTTCTAGCAAGAAGATAGCAAGTGGTTTTGGTAATGAAGTATATGGGAATGGCACAAAGGGCTGGAAGTATGAGTCTTTGGAGGGTGAAAGGGACTATGATTCTTATGATTCAATTGAGGAGAGCCATGAAAACAGTTCCGAGACAGAATCTTATCCTGCTCCCAGGTCTCATAACAGCAAGGTCCTCAATGGAAAGAAGTCCACAAGCAAGGCGAAGAAGAAGTTGAAGTCTAAGAAAAGCAGGGATCATGAGTGTCCAATCTGCTACAAAATTTTCAGGTCAGGTCAAGCCTTGGGAGGACACAAAAGATCCCATTTCATTGGAGGGTCTGAAGAAAACACTCTGGTGATCAAACAAGCTGCTCCTGTTGTTCCATGCCTGATTGATCTAAATCTACCTGCTCCTGTTGAGGAATAAGGAAATGGGCATCCTGGGTTTTGCATCATTTTGAAGCATCTGCTGTTGAGGTACTTGAATCAATGTCTCCAATTCTTAGAATGTTTTGTCTTTATCCCATATGATGAAAGCGAATGCATTGTACAGCCATGTGGATAAAGGATTTTTGTTCTTAACGCTTTTACTATGCTTTGTTTGGTAGGAGGTAGCTGTTGTCTTTCAAGTTAATGTCACATGACAATTTGGTAGTATCTCCATTGAAATATTTGACTCTTCCTATAACCAACAGTAGTCTTAGAATTTCATTCCTTTGCTGCAAATAACAATTTCACCCTTCCACAGATTCAATTAATAATATCAGAATGTTTGCCTTTCCATTCTTATCAGTCTTGGTTTCATCCTCTCGGCGAAATGTACAAAACATGATTTTAAAAATTTATGGTCAATTCATCTTCTAAGTGATGATCAATAACTAAAAATTGAATCCAGTTTCACAATCTTAGTTACCATCGGCAACTGACTAGTCTTTGTGGAAAATGGATATTCTAGTTTGTATTCATGTCAGTTTTTCTTTAGTCTTGCAACCTAACAGAAGCGTGTTCCATCTACTTTCTTAGACTAGAAGAATCATGTGGAGGGAAAAAAAAGACAATGCAAAGGTTAAAGACAAGTGTAACTTTATTTGTTTTGTATTTCGGTCCAATTTTTCTACCCACCAAAGCATGTCTTGTGGCCAAATTTATCTCTTTTACCACAGAATTCAGCACTGTGGTCAATCCAATTCTAGCTATAGGTGTAGTTTCTGACAGGAGATTGCTTAGTCCCCGGACCAGAAAGTTTATATCTTGAATTTGATCAAATCTCATTCATTACTATATATATAAAATAAAAAAAAAAACCAGTTTGATTATTATTATGTAGAAAGTTGAAGATTCATTACTAAGACAAAAAGACACCATTTATTTTAATTATTGCAGAGAAAAATTGTGGATCGAAGCGGTTGTGAGGTCGCGTAGCACTTAAGAACTTAAAACTGCTCCATGTGTATATGTATAACACGTAATTGTAATAGCAGAAGAATTCATATGCCTTTTGTTTCGTGCCAATTACTATATGTGTTATTCTGTATTCAATTCTTTTACCCTTTGGAGTGTGTGAGAGGACCACTGGTATTATAGTAGCTCTTGTTTTCATGTGGGCTCAACACCGCTCGCACCAGGTAGAATGCCGAGGCACTCAACAATCAAATACCATAAAAACAAACACACCTGTGGAATCATCACAACAAAAGGTAACACTAACATAACCAAAACATTATAGATCAGAGGAATAGAATAGATACAAATTTGAAGAATGAGTTGAACTGAGTATAACATCAAATAAATGTTCATTTTGCATTGCTAGAAAAGAATAAAGAAGAGACGAAAAGAAACAAGAAATAAAGTATGTAAAGTTCTTTCCTTGCAGACAATAACTTAAAAAATTCATCTTTCTATTTTTACTCTCTCTCCAACCAACCACATATTAGTTGCTCTTCTTTCTATAAATTTACTGAGTTTTGTTTTTTTCTTTCCAAGTTGAAAACAGTGACCACCGATTGTATTCTTAAGCCTAAAATGAATTTCGAGAAATTGTTTTTTATATTAATAAAAAACAAAAAATAGGACCTTTACAACAAATAAAAATTACTTTTTTTCACAAGAATCGAGTCTCATTCATTTAGAAAAGGACATACCCAGGTTGCTACTTTATTATGTTAATTAATAACAAAAATTGCATGAACATTTATACCAAATAATTGTTAGTGATTTGCAAGAAAAGTAAAATATTTATGTTATATTGTCCTTTATCATGCGCTTGTAATGTGCAATTTGAAATGAAAGATGAAAGAAAAAAGGAAAAAAAGAAAAAAAAAACAAGTAGCACAGCAAAAAAGTGCTTACAACAGAGTCCCAGAAGTGCTTCCGTGAATCAAAAACTGAAGAATAACTGGTCATTGGAACAAGTTGGTAATTGACCGAGTGGTTTGGCGTGATGATGCTTAGTGATGAGGGAACACACGTTGTTTCTTATACACATAAAGTGCTAATCACCAAACTTTTCTCTCTTCCTTCTTGTTAAGACAAGGTTGTAAACACAATCACAAACTTGTTTTTCCCGTTTCATTTCTCTTTAGTGATCATGACAAAAGTGAAGCTTCGCTTTGGGATCATAACAACCAATTCTGCATAATGTAACGTATTCAATCTTCTCATATATTTTTTTAAATTTTACCAAGAACCTTTCCACGTAAATCCACAACTTTAATGTCCGTCTCAAGAATTTTATCAGGAACTCCCACTCCATGCACAAGAAAAAAATAGAATTTTTTTAACCGATTCATTAATACGATGCGACAATTAGTTTGACTAACTGCTAGAAAATTTCATTAAGTATTTAATTAAATATTTAAGATTTTCCTGAAGTTATTTAGAAGTTTGGTTAGAAATGCATAGTTTATGTAATAGTGAGGGAAAGAGGCAATATCTAAGTGTGAATGTTATTGTCTTATGGAAAAGAGTGACAGAAGCAGAGATGTACTTGGTTCCAATGATGCAGAAAAGGTAGAAGTACTTGCAGTAGCTTAGCTTACACTGAATGTGATTTTTCCAATTTGATTATTTTTCTCCTTTTCACTGTTAACTTTATGCAGCGAGGTGGTGTCTGTATGTTACTTGCGGAATGTGTGGTTTGTGGTGTGGTAAGTGGTGGTGTGTGATGCACCTTCGACAGTGTGTGAATTGGGTAAAAGAATCATCATGGAGATATCTGGGAAAAAGGTGTTAGGAAAGTTAACTAATAAAGAAGCCAGCGTTAGCTTTTTCTATTTTGATTCTTCCTATCATCATTTTTCATTTATATAATTTTGGAAGATGCTTAGAAAGTGAGAAATAAAATAGATTAAATTCATCTGGGCCAATGTGCTGATGATGCTTTGGTGATGGTGACTATGCTCTTCAGTGTTCACAGATGCCAGACACCAAGTTATGTGTTTTAATTGTTTGGAGTACGAGACATGTTCTAGGAATAATTAAAAGTTCAAACTGTCACACGTTAAATAGAAATGTAAAAGTTGGATGAGATAAGGAACAAAAACTCACTAACTGGTTTCAGTGTGAAACTAAATATACCAGATTCAACACAAGTTGTACAATTTCTGGTTTTATGAACATTTTTAAACATAAATTATTTGTATTGTGGTGGAACTCATTTTGAAGTAAAATTTGGAAGTGTTGGGAGAAAATAATACGTGTGACCATGCCATTTGCATTCTTACCCGTGAGCTATGGTAGGGCCTTATGAAGCGATGATTTGATGGGTGGGACAAAAATAGTGAGAGAGATGAGAAGTTGAGCAATCAATGAGTATAGGACAAGAATTTGGAAGCGAATTCGCACATTTGCCACAATTAGCTAGGGAACCTCTTTTGGCTTCATAACTCACCTACTTCCAATTTTGATTCTCTAGAATGTGATTAAATTTAACAAAATCATTTATTTAATGAACTTTTTTTATATATATTTTGTTCAAAAGGGAGATATTTATTTTATTGAAATTCTTACAGCAAAAAAAGATGGCCTATTCACATTTCAACCTTCAAGTCAAGACATTCCCAAGTCTAGGAATATGATCGGTCCAAACGTATATATTGATAGTAATAAATGATATAATAATAAATATATAATCAATTTATCTTATGAATTGTATTATTTATAATATGATTATGGACTTTTATTTTATTGGACTTGGTCCATAAAAATAATTACTTTGATTAATTGTCTAATGTCATCATAATATATTTTAGTTATGATATGGTGTTGAACGAGAAGATTTCAACGATTTAAGTATCATTCATAATATTACTAGGTAGATAGTAATATGAGATAATATTGGTAATATAAGTCAAGACTATCTCGGATCAAGTACTCGAGATGATCTTAAACGTATGTAGTACACTAATATCTAAACTTGATGTAATATAAGTGAGAGTTTTTAAGATGTCAAAGTCGGTGGTGTCGAACGAAAATGTTTCTATAGGTATGAGTGTTGTATAATTGAATATTGATTTTTTTTTGGTGATTTTTAAGTCTCCGTAGCTTTCTTCCATTGATAAATTAGTTCTTCTAGTAGTTTGTTAAGTTATATTCACCTCCTCTTGATTAACTATTATGTTGACATATTTTTCTCTCACTCTGACATTTCTTATCATTTATTTAAGTTAAAAACATTAGAAAATAAAATGCATACAATTAACATTTTCATTTTTCGTCCCTAAAAATTATTGGCTTTTAACACTATGGGTATATGTGTAAGGCCCAATTTTTCTGTCTTAATGTTTAAGGGCTGCCTTTAATCTAATGGGCCTAAGGGCTGGTCCAAAGAGGAAAACCAGACCCTAGTCTGCCCTAACTCACACTTTCTACTCACTTTCAGAGAACCTTGAGCTGCAGCCGTCAACCCCTCTGTTAGGGTTTGTTTCCTCACTGTTGTCAAGTTCGTTCGAGCTCTTTCCTACTCAAAGTAAGTTACCCTTCGTCTCGTACCATCCCTCCCTTGTTATGTTTTCGTATTTTTCCCAGTTAGGGTTCTGTAGGGAGCTCCTCTTATGTTTTGTTCCACTGTTTTTCAAGTTCCCTAAATTGTTCTAGAGCTGCTGTGTTCACTCTTGTGGTGTCGAGGTCCCCTGCTAAACCCTTTCCAGGTAAGGGAAGCTAGAGACCCTTGTTTGAAAATTGATTCTTGCACATTTGTCGTTGTTTCTCATGATTATATGGTTGTAGTACTAGTGTAAAACATTGGATGAACGTGTGTTGTTGTTGGGATGTGATTGTGTGGCTGTTACAGGATGAACAGTGGCGAGACCCGAAGTTCTCGCCCAAGCGACCCAGCCTCGTCTAGGCGAGACTTGCAGGAACCGATTTGAACTTGCGCTTGAGCTCTCGCTCAGGCGAAGAGCTTTTGTTTGAGCGAGACACAGTCTCGCTCAGGCGAGAGAGGCTCGCCTAAGCGAGGACGAGTGAAGGGTTTGAGGCACATTGCTGCATGAGTAGATCAGGCGAGGAACCTCGCTTTTGAGCGAGGGGTACTCTCGCCCAGGCGAGCAGCGGCTCGCTTAAGCGAGAACCCGTGAGTCTCGCAGGGTTCCCTAGTGACAGTCTCGCCTACGCGAGACTCTGTGGCTTGAGCGAGACTGACACGGGACTTCTCTATATAACTGTACCTTTCATGTTGTTGGGCCTTAATTGTATGTTTGGCTTGTTATGCTTTACCTTGGGTATGAACTGTATGAATTGAGTGACCTTGTATGAATAAGATGGAGTTATAAGTCATGAGTTTTAATATGAGGTGAGCATGATGTTTGTATGAGGTGATTCATGGAATTAAAATGATGGGTTTGGTATGGGTTTGACATGAGACATGAGTGAAGGTGGATCAATGAATGTGGCATGGTGCTGGTAGGAAATACATTCCTACATTTGTGATTTGTGAAGAATGAGTGGAATGGATCCAATATGAAATACAAGTGAGGATGGATTGTGAAGGTTGACATGATATATATATATATATATATACCTGTGCGTGTTAAATATTATTGGTTTGATTATGATTGGTCTGTGTTAGTGCGTAATTCCTTGGAGTCTCTAGGTGAGACTTTTAGGGTCGCGCTTCAGTGGTCGGAACGTAATTCCATGGCCCTGTTAGTAGGTGTCCATGGTGGTGCCCCATCTATATGGTCTGGTAAGGATTCAAGATAAGGTTGCATCCTGACGCTCTAAGGAGTCAGTTAGTCTCACTTAGAGCGGACTGACTCCTGTAGTGAGAGTAGCAGGAGGCCTGAAACTCATTAAGGGCTAACCTTGTGCGTGAGGGAATTGATTTATTATAACATTTGTAACACATAGCTCGGGGCTGAGCAGAGGTATCCACCACAAGTGCAAGCATCCGCTGAATCCGACCAGATTATATGTATCCGGATGAGTTGAGTCGAGTCTTAGTGTATTGATTTGGAAGGTCATAACATGCTTGGGTGATGTGTGTATATTGGACTGTGAAAGTATATTTGATTGCATTGATGAAATCTTTATGGCTCTAGCTTACCCTTTTGTTTTTTGATTGCTTTGTATGTTGTTCTTCTACCTTTGCGATGATCATCAATTTATTGATGGGAGCAGATGCGAGAGGTACTCGTGGTCAACAGAGGAGAGATGATTCTGCTACATAGTCTACTCGGACTGGAGTTCTTTTATTTGGGCTTTCCTTTAGGGCCACGACCCATGTTTTGTTTTAGCTTTTGGGTATATCATCAACTACTGTCGTTTACTTTTGTACATGTTTGGCATCGTGGTGTGCCTTTTATGTTTGAACTTCCTTGAATACTTGTAAGGAGTAGGGTTTAAACTCCGGAATCGCTTTTCTTTTATTAATCAGTGTGATGTTTTCTTTAATTATATTTATTAATTAAATGGGGTGTTACAATATGAAATAAATTTCATGTAGGTGAGTTTCTACCAGTTGTTTTATTGGTATGTCTCCACGTCCTTCTACCAATTTTTGCTAGGAACACATCAATAATGGTAATTTAACACTTTCGTTATGAGAGGAGGATTTGAAAAAGTGGAAAGGGTTAAAATAAGGGAAAAGGTGTAAAAAATGAGATGGTTTGAATTAGAGGAAAAAGGTGTTTGAATTAGAGGTGTAAAAAATAAGTGGATTTGACTGAAAATTTTGTAAAGATAGGATGGAAAAAATATTTAACTTTATGATTATATTTTAAAATAATAAGTTTAAAAATAAATAAATGTAACTTATAAATTTTTAAAAATATAAATTAAAATTAATTTTTTTAAAAAGTAAATAAATAATTATAATAAATTTTTAATATTTAAAAAAGTTATATTTTAAAATAATAGTATATTATATAAATTATATTACTATTAGGATATATTTCTCAACAATTCTTTGCAATGTAGGAAGAAAGTAGATGTATTGATTTCATCTAAATTTTCATGTGAATTCTTTTTTATTTGTATCTCGATTTTATTTGTATTACTTTATCTGTATTCTTTGAACAATAAATTAATGTATTTCTGTTTATCCAAAATAATACGGTAAAAAAAACTCTTTAGATATGTTAATTTAGATTTGAAAGTGAATCGTTCCAGCAGAAGACCTAAATTTAGGTTTATTATTCTTTATTTAATTGTGATTTATTTTTTTATTTTAAATCAAAATTTATCTCTTTTAAAAGCATCAGAAATCCATCTACAATACAAAAATAAATTATAAAATTTCCATAGTTTTATAAGTAAAATAAGTATTTCAAATAAAGATGTAAAGCATAAAAAAATGGGTGAAAATAATAAGAGAATAAAAAATATATTGTATTCATCACTCCATTTTCAACAACTTTTATTTTGGAGCGTCTTTATACGAGGTCTGTAACAAAAGTTACGATCATTTGAAGTATTTAACAATCAAATATTGACAACTTTTGTTCTTATCCTATAATGAATTTGAGGGAGTGTGAGTAGATGAATTTATAATGTTGATCCCCTTTAGGATTTATCTATAACTATATATAAAGATATTCCATCTCTTGTGTCCATATTTCATAATGGAAAATGATTTTTTGACTACTAAATATTTACGACTTTCTCTTACAACCTTAGATGTCATTTTTTAAGTGGTTTTTCAATTTTTCATTTTCTCATTCTCAATATTCCAAAATCACTTAGGAGATGCCACCTCATGTCGTAAAAGAAAGTTGTCAAAATTTAATAGTCAAAATATCATTGTCCTTTCATAATTCCAATTTACCTTTAGAATATAATTATGGATAATGATACAATGACCTGATTTTTTGACCATTTTCTTACCCGCCTACGTGGCATCGTTTTTTTTTTCATATTTTGTTAAATTTTAAAGTTGTTGGACACGTGAGGTGAAGAGGCGTTTGGAGATTACGCGCGTGTGTGAGAAAATAGAGAAAGAAAGAGTGTGGTTGTGGGAAAACATATGATAACATGTTTTGAAATTTTTTATTTTCGTATCTTCTTCTTCCCCGACTGAAAGCTCATTTTCGTCTCTTCTTCTTCCCCAAATGAGAGGCTATTTTCATATCTTCTTCTTCCCTAAATGAAAGGGTGTGTCGTTGCTCTCTCAATCCGAAATGCTTTTATGGTCTGTTAATCCGAAATATGTTCCAAAAGGTAAGTAATTTTAGTTGTGAAATTTGCCCCCCCAAAAAACGTATGTTCTTGTTCCCCAAAATATCAGTTTGAAATTGTTTTGAAGAAAAAAAAGTGAGAGGGTTTCTCTAACCAAAAATGGTTTGAATGTGCGAAGGGTTATGAAGAAGAAGCGTTTCGTCGAAGGATTGGGTGGCTACAAAAAACGAAGTGGTTTGTGGATGTTGACATGAGTGACATTAGTGAATGTTGCGAAGGTAGTGAAGGTTTTGAAGTTGGATATTGTAGTGATATATGTCAAGTATTTTAGTTTTTGTTCCTTTGTAAGTTCATTTGTATTTGAGTAATATAAGTTTAACTTATGGTTTGTAATATGAATATTTGCAGATTAATTTCAAGCATTCTTGTAGAACATAATATTATGTTGTATGCAAAACCACGAACATCTTCATTTACATTAACTATTTCTTAATGAGCAGAGCATAGTGCTGAATAACGTCATCCCTGCTGTCATTATCTTCATGTAAAACCCAATCACAAAAGAATTTATGTCTCATTAATTGCAGCTCTTCCTAAAAACAACAACATGATAATGTTACCAAATCTGATGTTCAAAGATAAACACCTATTATACAAGTAAACTTATAGTAGTGTATTCAGGCATAACTTTGCCATCGAATTTGGTTACACCGTCCCACATCTCTATAAATTTCAATACAAGGACCCCATAATCATGACTGCAAAATCAAATAATCGAAACAAATATATATAAGACATAAAACAGAATATTCAGACTTCCTTAAGGTATGATACATTCCATTGATTAAACAAATAACATGTAAAAAGTTACCCATTAGGTTGAATTGGAGTGTCAACAGTCTGCACTTCAAAAGATGGCTTGATGTCATAGAAAAACATAGTGTAGTCGTTTAATTTCCAAACACATCTATTCGCAACTCTTTTATTGTTGTCATGTAGAACAAAATTCTGCATTGGACAAAGCACTTTGTCAATTTCAAAGAATTTTTAGGAATATATCAACTTCAACTAAATATGATAATAATACCATGTACATGGGATTCATTGAGATTCTTTGTAGCTGTTGATGTAACTTCCTTTCATTATACATCATAATATTTGTTGCAAACAGTACAGCCTACAACAACACATTAGTCTACATTAAATTATTGTACATTATAACTGAATTACTAACATGAAGACGTAATTTAGGTTATTACCATGTTGCATATATGACTCATTGGTCGAAAACCCATACAGTCGGGGGTCATCAATATTTGACTCTTTATATTACAAACAACACTACAAAATAAAATTTATGACTATTAATAATTTAATAAAAGTAAATGAAGCTTATAATAGTAAAATAAATGGCATACCGATAAGGACAATCAACACAACTCAACGTCATGTACAACTTCATCGCATCCACACCCAATGAATTACAATGCACTTGAATGGATTCACTTGTTGTTACTGTTGGAACAAAGTCAATAGTCCCGTAACGATATCCATCAAAGTTAACAGTTACCACTTTAAATGAAGTATATTTTTGTTTAACTTGTGCTTTCTTAACACACTTCTCTCTACATGCTTCAGAAACCTTACTCATGTGAACATCATCGTGAACTTTATCTCCACTACCTTTTATCGCATCATCAAAACAAGAAGGTTTTTCTCCGCTTCCTTCAAAAATATCAGCCTTATCATCTCTAACATTAGGCTTTTCTTAGGACGATCATTTACCACGTAACAATACTTCATCTTGCAACATCTTCAGTTGGTTCTTCATGGCAATTCTTTCCATTTCATTCATTTTCACTTTCTTCATGCAAGCATCCTCCAAATTAGATTCACCATTATCATTATCATCATCTTCATTGATTGCTTCACCGTCAATATTTAGTGCAGCCCGATCAATTAGATTTGATCTACATTCAATCGTTAATGCCCAGTCCCAAATAATCTATAAAATATTTTAAAGAAACAAGAACAACATAATCGATGATGTCAAGATAATGAATATAACCAAATAAATACTTTTAAATCACAAAATTCATTACCTTCAGTTTAATCAAAAGCCTCTCAATGCTTGTTGTCCTTAACTTCAAACTTGGCCATCGCAAAATTCTTGGGAAAATAATTTCCCTATTGGGCTCGCCTAATCCAAGTCTCTCAAACACCCAAATCTCCAACATAACATATACCATAATCATATCTAAACAAAACAACAATTACTAAACCTCATAATTAAAGAATACATAAAACATATTACCTGTAAGACCACGACGCAACCAGGTACCTGCGGCCAAGCCATGCGCCCAACGGAATCGCCCAACAGAAGCGACCAATTTTCGGCCAACCAACGACATCCAACAACCTAATCCACTCTCGACTTCTCCGCTCTCCGCTCCAATTGTTATCCAGACCAAACATCAACAATGAAGAAATTAGAAACTTTGTGGAAGAAGAAGGAGGGAAAATGTCTCTGCAAAGTGTTCCTGTTTTACATGAACACGTCGAGTTAATTTTTTCAATCTCTTCTTTGCCTTTCACGTGCGTGCACTCCACACTACATGCGTTTGCAGTGTGCCTCAAATGACATTCACACTTTAAAAAAAAAAGGATGACACGTAGGCGGGTAAGAAAATGGTCAAAAAATCAAGTCATTATATCATTATCATATAATTATTTGTTAAATTTTTTAAAATTAACAATGTTTTCTGTAAAACTGTTAATCTTCTTTCCTTTTTTTTTCCCTGCTCATCAACCGTTGTAAACAAATTTTATCTTTTGTTTTAACTTAATAACATTACAATATCATACCTACTAATATAATATTATACATATTTACATATGCGTACACACATACATGATAGTGCACCTATTTTTATGCTAATCCATGTAAAGAAAACAAGGGAAGGGTAATAGTACTTTGTCCTTCTTTAATATAGTTTTTCGTTCATTATTTTTCTTAGCATCCTTTCTATTTAGAAATGCATCCCTTGAAGTCGTAGTCTTGTACACTCTCATTATTCATAATAATATGGAAGGCAAAAGATTGAAATTTCATTTATTATCTTTTTAGTGGTAGTGCAATACCTAAACATGCAATATTTAGCTTTCCTCATTAAAAATTTTTTGACTATCACAAGAAAGGTGAAGATTCTTCACAAGAACCCCATTTGATCCTTGAGGAACCTAAATCTTAATGGTGTTCTACTTGCTATCAATTTTTTTTGGGTTAGACACTAACATGGTCTCTTCACTTTCTAATTTGCATTTCCTCTCCAGTATTGTTCTTGCCCAATAAATCACTTCTCACTAGAAGACTTTTGTTGATGCTTTCATGATCGTAAAGGAATCCTTCTTCCTATATATAGTTTATCATAAATTCCACAAATAAGAGTTTGACACAACGTAAAATAAATTGATGAAATTACATTTACCATTTTTCTTGACTAAGGAAATCACAATTTCGTTTTGCTTTGATTTTTAATTAATTAATTTATTCATTAACCTCTACAAATAGGTTAGGAAACAGAGAAAAAAACTTGATAGTGTGTTTAGATGAGGCAATTTAATAGACTAATTAGTTTATTTGGTGAATTTATTTTTTTTTAAACAAAAATGAATTGATTAAAGGAGGAAATTAAAAGACAATTGAAAATTGGGAATTTTAAGAAAGTATTTCAATCTGTGGTCCTAATTAGTTGACTCAAATTTTGGGTCAGGCTGACTTTACTTGATTCTTCAACTTGGTTGACTTCAGCCAACTTTCGGTCTAAACTGACTCGGTTTAACTAAGTCGACTCTGTTTGACCTATGGACCTAATTGGATCGACACAACCTTTACCTTGGGCCAATTTAACTCGATTCTTCGGATTGACCAACTTTAGTTGAACTTTGACCCGGGTAAACTTAAGTTGACCTTCACCTGAGTCGACTCAAGTTGACTTTGGACCCAAGTCGACTCATCTCGACCTTTAGTTTATGTTGTTTCATACTACTTCTTTGGCCTAATTGACTTGGCTCAACCTTTGGCTTGAGTCAATTCAACTCAATTTTCAATCCCAACCAACCTCGGACGACCTTCGACCCAAGCCGACTTGGGTCAACCTTCGTCTGGGTCTACTATCCTCGACCTTCGACCCTAATTGGCCTGACTCAACCTTTGACTCGATTCTTCAGCCTAACCAACTTGGGTAGACCTTTGGCCTGAATCAGCTTGACTTGACCTTCGACCAGATGACTCTGCTCGACCTTTGAACTTGGTCAACTCGGCTAAACCTTCAAACCGGGCCAACTCAACCTTTGGCTCTCTCCAGCTCCGCTTAATTTCTCAACCTGACCTACATTGCGACCTTTAGTATGGGGTAACTCAGCTCAAATTTTCGCCTAGTTTGCTTTGTTAGATTCTTCAACCCAATCAACTTGATTCGTCCTTCGGCTCAAGCCGTTTCGGCTCCATCTTCAGCTCAAGCTAACTTAGTTCAACCTTCAGTTTGATTGATTATTTTGGATTTTGTTACTCTTTTGGTCCTTAAGTTTTTTTATGTGGTTTTTTTATCTTGTGAACTTTTATTACTTTGACTCATGTGAACTAGGATCAAGTCATTTGGACTAGGCCAAATTCATACCCATTGTACATATTGAAAAAAAATAATTAAATATTATTTTAATATTTAAATTTAACTATTATTTTTTGAATTTATTAATTTTAAAATACACATTTTTTTAAAATAAAATTTTATCTAAAAAAATAAATTCAAATACTTTAATAAAGAAGAAAAATAAAATAGAAGATATTTTAATTACTCTACTCAATCAAAATATTTAAAAAAAATATAATGTCTAAACACAAGGTGAATGTGTAGAATGCGAAGTTATGAGTCCAATTTGTGAAACACAAACTTTACATAGTCATCATGAAGAAATATTTTCTTCAAATCCTATTAAGGAATGCTAGAGAGCAAAAGTTTAAAATAAGAAAAAGTAAAATGTCATTTACCCTTCATAAAGTGTAAATTTAAGTAAATGAGAAAGTGTCATCAACTAATCAAACTTTAAGAAATAAAAATACAATAAAATAATAAGAGTGAATGTGGTAACATTAATAAATTAATAATTAGTTTAACTAATATAAAAGTGTTTTGTAAATATATCAAAATAACTTATTTTAGGAACTTCAAGATTATAAACTATATAGACTACAAATTATTTAAGCTAGTTCATAACTAGAGATGGCAAATAAACCCACTCTTGTGGATATTGCTCGAACCTATTTCCGTTTTGACAGAAAATCTTCGTATTGAGTAGGTATCAGTATAGGTATGGAGAATCTCCAACTTTTTCAATTAGTTATAGGGAAGAGTATGAAATGTACATATCTGTCACGTCCCCGTCCTATACTCACTCTAATATTCATCCCACCATATCTCTGTTCTCGTTTAAATTATTAAAATATTCATAGTTAATTAGTAACATTTTATAATATATATATATATATATATATATATATATATATATATATTATATATATATATATATATATTTTTTTTTTTTTTTTTTTTTTTTTTTTTTATATAAATTTTTATTTTTTATT
>Ga0214543_1001561_pt1 | contig 44428 bp, 27 predicted proteins | sample CNSS2metaG_FD_160094 | JGI IMG/M metagenome (GOLD analysis project Ga0214543, IMG submission 160094) | Root nodule microbial communities from cowpea collected in UCLA plant growth center, Los Angeles, California, USA - CNSS2 | ecosystem: Host-associated > Plants > Roots > Nodule | place: USA...
TTTTTCATTTTCAATTTGTGCAGTCGTGATTTTTCTCGCTCATTGTCATCTATTGAACCTTTCGTCATCGCTTCTAGAGCTTTTAGCCACCGTATTAGCCATCACGTCTAGAGTCAGTGGCCACTGCACTCGTCGTCGCATTTTTTTTGTTAGCCACCGCACTCGCATTTGTGTCTGTCTTTGTTGGTCACGTCATCGTCATTCGTTCGTGTCCTTCTCTATTTGTGGCGTCGTCATTGGTTCGTGTTTGTGTCATTTGTTCTCATTCATCCGCTGTCGTTCGTTGTCGTTGTGGCCGTGGTGGTGGGTCGGGTCGCCATCTACTTGGTCGTGTCATCGTCGCGTCCCTGCTTGTGACCATCGGTGTCGCCATCGGCCACCATCTCGCCATCTGCAATGGTCACATCCTTCACTCATGAGTGCTTTGTTCTCTCTCCCTTTGTTGCGCTGTAATATCATGCATCCTCTCCTCTTTTTTCTAACTGTTTAGTTAGTTTAATTTTTAATTTTTTTATTTTTTAAATACTTACATATTGATTGAAGTATTTAAGCTCCTTACAGTTGCACTTGTGATCTTTTCTTTTTCTGGTTAAATTTGTAGTGAAAAGTTAGATTATTGTATGGAAATGCATCAAATTCAGTGGATACTAATCCAAGTGCATCCTCATCTGTTAAGACTAGAAGTAAAAATACTTCGGGAAATCGGTCTTATATTGGATGGAAACACGGGTTTGATATTAATGCCAATGGTAGAAAAGTTAAATGTAGTTATTGCTCAAAAATTATGAGTGGGAGGATATTTAGATTCAAATATCATCTGTTGGAACTAGGGAGGATTCTGAACCGTATGCCTCTGTTTCGAACGAAATTAAAAATTTGATGATAAAGATAGTTACAGAATCTAAGCATGTTTCATTAAAAAGAAGAAAGTTGAATATTATTGATGAAGGAAATGTAGAAACTGAGATTGTTAAAGGAGGACATAGGTTGTTTGGCTTTAAAGGAAAACAAACAATTGCCAATACTATTAAGGGGGGGAGTCCAAGCACCTTTAAATCAAATGATGAAAAGAGGATTCAAAGAAGAGGTTGATGCTCAAGTAGCTGAAGTCTTTTACACCAATGTCATTCCTTTCAATGTGATTTGAAATCCAACATTTGCAAAGATGTGTGAAATGATTGGTAAATATGGAGTTGGCTACAAACCACCATCTTGTCATGATATCAGAGAGAAGCTCCTAAAATAAGATGTGAGCAAAACAGATTTAATGCTTGAAGAATGCAATGAGGAATGGAAGAGAACTGGTTGTACCATTATGTTTGATAGTTGGATAAAGACATAATGTTTGATGGAATGGAAGAGAACTAGGTTATGCGTGTTGGACTTTTGCGGGCTAGAAGGCTCAATATCTCAGCCCGCACTACGTTTTTTGGCTGGCCGGCTCACTAAGCCAAGCCCATATTGTCACCCTTGAAAAAATGTAGATGAAAGATATGTGTGTGAATGAAATAGATGAGTATAGATGAAGAGAATGAAAATGGACAAAGGAGATGAGTTTTGATGAGAAATGAGTGTGGAGAGATTTATGAATTCAAATGAATAATATAAGTGAGACAAGATTTATATAAGAGAACAAATTTGAGTAATGAGAACCAAAACATTTATTAAATTTTCAAATATTAATGAAATCTGATTGATAAAATTTAAAAATATTTTTAAAAAATTATTAACAAAATAGATATTCAAATTAAAAATAATTTAAATGTCTTTTTACTTCCATTTTTTTTAAATTATAATGAAATATCTTTTTTAATACATTAATAAAAGTTAAAATACACCGCTTAAAACAAAAGCATGAAAATAACAAAGACTAAACTAATAATAATTTATAATTAATATGTTCGATAGTGACAAAAAAATCACGATAGTCACATTAAATTATTATATCATAGTAAAAAAAATTATACAATTGCAATGATAAAATTACACTTCTGATGATGAATTAGAAAATAAAAAAATATAAAAAATACAAAAACTAATATTCTACATGATAAAAATAAATAACTAATAATAATATTAAAAAATAAATAAAAATAATTAAATGTGTGTCTTAAATCAGTGCCTTAGAAACAATTTAATAAAAATGAAATCCCACAAAGAAAAATAATTGTATAATTATGGATTTGATAAGATGAATAATATGAAAACTTTTCATTGCCAAATTAGTTGAACTATTGAGAGATGATGAGAAGTGTTTTAGCAAAACAAAAGAGGTATTCAAATGAAACAAAAATTAATAATAAGAAAATAAAGAAGATCAACTTCCTTTTTATATTACATAGTAAATGAAAAGTTTGTATCATTAAACAAATAAATTTACAATTAGGCATTCTCATGTGCAAATAAAAAACACAATAAATAAAAATATTATTAAGGAGTAGAAATATTCAAATGTGCAACATAAAAAAATATTTAATTGACATGAATTACATTATTTGAACATAAGTGCACACACATTGTGATCTTGAAGATGTGAATGAATTCCATGATAAGCCAAACAATTAGAAGAGAAGATAAAAAAGTGTGTAGTATGTGTATGTGTGTGTATATGGCGTTACTTTGGTGTCCTTCGGAAAGGCGTTTTGGTGCTATTTCATGTGGATTGAATCAAAACATGTCATATGCAATTTTTTCAAATGATGTGGCATTACTTTAGTATAATTAAATCACATGAAAGCATATGCAAACCCTACTCATCGAGTCCTTGTCACCCACATGGATTTTCTTTTTTCTTTGAAATGTCGATCTCTTTCTAATCGTTGATTATTTTCCTTTCCTCGAACATCTCGACGTTAGTTTTCCCAAAAATAACAATAATTCAACGACCTAGATTCCTATTTTGTGAGTGTATTGGAAAAAAGAGAAATGAGGAGAAGAAAATATCATTCATATATTCCAATACATGTCACTGATTACAAAGAATGGCTTGAATATATAGATGTATAATAAAACATTTAATCAAAGAGTTGTACAAAAAAGGTAAAGAAACAAAATGAAAACAGATTTAACAGAATATGTTAATAGAGATAACAAAACATATGTATAACATGTTTAGTTCTCTTAGTGGGATTTTTAGCTATTTTAATAGCAGAGTTGTTATCACAAGAGGTTGTATAAGGTGTGGAAATGGAGATCTCGGAAAATGTATTGAAGCCACGATAATTCACAAGTGAGGGAGGCCAAAGTACAATATCCAGCATCTAATGAAGACCTTAAGACAATAGTTCGTTTCTTAGATTTCTAAGAAATCAAAGATGTGCCAAGGAAGATACAAAAGCCAGAGATGGGATGCCCAATCAAAATTTGAATAGGCTTGGATTTTAAGATTAGTGTTGGACTGATATAAGAGACCATAGCTAGTGGCATTTTTCAGATAAAGAAGGATTCTTAAAGCTTGTTGCATATGTGCTTGACGAGGGGAAGACGCAACCTGGCCAACTTGGCCAAGTTATTGTACAACAAAAAGAAATACCATGTCAAATAAATCAATCTCCTAATGATGCGCTGGTAGGAAGAGGGGTCAATCAATAACAGTTCTTCATCAACATGCAATTTAACTAAAGGATCAGATGGTGTTGATGTTGGTTTACAGTCAAAAAGATTTGTTTTTGTTATGAGGTCTAAGCTTTATTTCCTTTGGTTTATAACGAGACCATATGAGGACCGAATGACTTCGAGTCCCAGAAAATACTTAAGAGGACCGAGATCTTTTATAAGGAATTGGTTGTGAAGATAAGCTTTAACAATATGAATTTCTGTGATATCGTTACAAGTACGTCACATAAACCTACTATACAGTGGAGAAGAGACTTTGACAAAAAAGGAGAGGTTCGAACTTTTTTTGGAGTACCTAAGAAGAAGAAGTTTTGTAATGAATTTGTGTTTCCAGTTTCTGCTAGCCTACTTGAGACCATATATGGACTTGTGAAGCATGCAAACACACTTTGGATGAGGAACAAATAGTCCACGAGGGGGCTTCATGAAAACTTCTTCATTGAATAACCATGGAGAAAAGCACTATCCACATCTAGTTGGTGTATAAACCAATGTTTAGTAGCAACTAGCGCAAGGACAAGTCTTAAAGAAGTTAGCTTCACAACCAGAGAGAATGTCTCAAAGTAATCTATCCTTGTGTAAATCCCTTTGCAACCAGCTAAGCCTTGTAAACCCATCTACAACTGATGACTTTGTTTTCAGGAGGAAGAGAAACTAATGTCCAAGTACGGTTTTTATTGAGAGCATCTATTTTAGCAACCATTGCATATTTTCAATAGTCACTTTGAGGAGCTTCTTTAAAGGAAAAGTGTTTAGCTTGGGCAGAAATGTTGTGACAAAAAGAACCATGATCAGAGGAACATTTATCATAAGAAACAGAACAATGTATAGGATAAGGATTAGATGAATGGGTAGTTTTAGTAGTGTAGGAGTTAAAGGGTAAGCGTTTTTGTTTAGCAAAACCACAAGCTATGACATATAAAAAAGAAATGTGAGGATGTTAGGAAGCAACAACTTGTAAGATTTGATTAGAGGATGTCCCAATTTCATATGCCACATTTTACAATAATCGGTAGTATTAACCAAAACAAAATGTTGAGAAGTAAATTTTTGTTTCTGACACGCTCAAATTAAAGTTGCTATAGTAAGATGAAACAAGCCTTGATGAAAGAAGAGATGTAGTATCTCTATCATATTTTTGTGTAAAGGCCTTCTCTTCGCCCTCCCAAGCTCCATAGCGTTAACCTCTTCGACAATTTCTTCATGAACAACCTTTTTATTCTCACTGCAATAACTGCAAGCTTCTGTAGAAAATTATAATAGTGTCATTTCATGACGCAACATGGCAACGCTTTTGTGATTTGTGAAAGACCATGTTTGCATTCTTTATGCGTTATCAATCTCGAGTGTGGAACGAAGAAAGGTGACATTGCCAAATCCTATGTGACTTCTGATTTCATCATTGCATTGGCGAACATTTTTATTATTATAGCTAACATATTTTTATGAATAAAAAACAATGGAAAAAAAAGCAATTGAGAGGAGAAAGGAATAAATATTGGTTATGTGATGTAATGTGCTGAATATGAAAATAAAAGATAGGTTTTTTTACAAGGAATGGAGAAAGATTGGAAAGGATGTTGTTCTAAGACAATAGGGGGTGCCATATTCTAGCACAGTATATGTGGGTGCCTGCATATGTTCCTATTGAATGCACGAGAACGCTAGTTAATTTTCTCATCCACCCACCTAATAACTAAAAGCTAAACCACCTTGTCAAGCAAAAACATCTAGGATTTGCAAAACGTGGAGACAAAAAGACACCAACATTGGATTGAGAGATGGTAAGTAGCATCTAGGCATTGACGCCCATCATTCTCTTGTTGATGGAGACGGCAATGTTGCAGAGTTGGCGAAAGCTTACACTCCTTTTCGAGAGAATGTCATCGTCGCCGGGGATGGATTCGTCACATGTGTCGATTGCCGCTAGGGCTGCCTTCATCCACGTCAGGGCATCTTTCTTATCGTCGGACAAAACGGAAGCAATAGTGTCTTGAATTTGGCTTTCTGCATCCAACAGATTCTCCTTGCAATCAGACAGTCCCTGTTGTATTGCCGGTTCCAAGGTCGGGTCATCGATCATCATCTTCGCGTCTACTAATATGTTGCTCGCGTTTTCTGCCGCTGCCTTCAGCGTTATTATTTCCAAGTCCTTTAGGGAGGCTTCTGGGCTGCTTGGGTCCGACATAAGCACCTTCAAGCACAGTTCACTGTTTCCCCTTGTCTTGCACACACTCTTGATTAGCTCTTTGCCTCGCAATTCTCCTGCAGCACCGGTAGGATCAGCAGCACCGGCTGGTCCGGCAGCACCGGTAGCACCAGCAGGACCGGCAGCACCGGCAACACCGGCAGCACCGACAGGACGGGCAGCACCGACAGCACCGGCAGGTCCGGCAGCACCGGCAGCACTAGCAGGTCCGGCAGCACCGGCAGGTCTGGCAGCACCGGCAGCACCGGCAGGTCTAGCAGCACCGGCAGGTCTGGAAGCACCGACAGGTCTGGCTGCACCGATAGGACTTGCAGCACCGGCAGGACCTGCAGCACCGATAGGACCTGCAGCACCGGCTTCGTGATGCGCTACAATAACACACATGCACGTGCCCAATAGCCACAACAAATTTGCTTTGCTTCCCATTTTCTTTTGCTTTGCTTTGGTCTGGTTCCCTTCCACTTTGCAGGCTTTCGGTTTATAATCTCAAAGGAAAATGAGGTTTTGACAAAGTTTACAAACTTTCTATAAATAGGATTAAAGTAGATTAACTTTTTATTTTTTAATTAAAAAGAAGTAATAAAAATAGTACTTTTTTTACTTTATTTAGTAGTTTGTCAAAATTTGTCAAATTTTTTTTTTGTTAATGTATCATTTCCCTCAAAGTATGTTTGTTACAATGGTAAGGTAGAGGTAGCGATGCGCTGCGCCATCCAATGCTTCTGGCTATATTCAGCAACTTTTCTATTTCTTTGCGTCTTTATTACCACACATTTTTCTATTCTTTCTGCACCCCGCACTTAGCCCCGTACAGTAACAGGCTTTTCAGTTTACTTCTTGCGGGCCCATTTACCACTCCACCAATTTTATGGAAAAAAAAAAAAAGAAAAATCAGTGATTACCTCAATTTTTCAAAAGGTTTGATTTCAAATAACGGTTTAGGTTGGTCAAAATTTCAGAAGGTACTAGTGTATAAATTTGCTTCTTGTGAAGACAAATTTGATTTCGTTTTCTTCATCCTGTGGATCCGTGACCATATCATTCCGGGGATGCCAATCAATACTGATACCTACCCTAATCGAATAATAAATTCCAATGATGAATTTTCATATTCATGTAATTGGTACAACAATTCTATTTTTTTCACTCATCACTTCCAGAAAATAACAAAACATAATCTTGCAATAGCGCCAAAGAAGAGTGGATATGGAACATTTCGACGCAGGGTCAACCAAAGAGAACGCCAAGTTTTTCAGTAGCACTGGGCGCCGCTGAAAAACCCAACCGCCAGTTGTACAACGGTATCAATTATCAGCCCTTGATATCATGGGTCCACGACCCGGATCTGGATCCCGGCCACCTTTTAGCTCCACTATTAAGCTTACCATTTCCAACGACTTCCTCGGGCACCAAACCGATGCGGGAAAAGAAGAAAAACCCAACGAAGCCGGTTCAGTGTTAGAAAATGGTTGGACCGGTATGGCGTGTCGGTGAACAGTGATTCGACAAAGTGGACAGTTAGAGTGAGAAGTGAACCATGCATCGATGCAATGGGCGTGGAACACGTGGTTACAGTTGGGAAGCACACGGCATTGTTGGCCGTCGGTAAACTCCGACAAGTAGACGGCGCAGTCGTGGAGAGAGCGGTGGGTGTTGGATGAGTAGGTGAAGATGGGAAGGAATTTGAGAGAGCAAGGAAGAAGGCCCTTGGAAGGGATTCGAATAGCGTGGTTGCGGCGAGGAAAGCATGAATGGCGGAAAGTGTGAACGAAAAGGAGAACGATTACGAGGAGGAAGAGAAGAACGGTTGAACCAAACATGACTTTGCCATTAGTGGCATACTTTGTTTCATAATCTGGATCCATGAAAACTAGAGAGCGGAGAAGATAGAAAATAAGAGAGATTGCAATTTATGCACAGATTAAGCAGTGGTTGAAATACGGTGGGGAGTGAATTGAATTTTTTTTATTAAAAAATTGTAATTAAATTTTTGGGAGGGAAAGGAAGAGGAAGGTTCCTATCCTGTTAAAACGTACACTTTCACAGATAAAATTTCAATTTAGCTCCACTATACATATGCATTTATTTCTGGTTTACTATGTTTGTCTTTATTTGCGTCAAAATTCATTTTCTCTTTTACAAAATAATAAGGATAATTAATGTATCAATAACAAATAAATATATACATAAGGATAATATATTCATAATTTTCAAAAGTATTTTTATTTTTTAATCTCTACTTAAGCTATTCATTCCATAATTTTTTTATTCAAAATAGCCAAGCAGACACATTTTTAATATTTTTATTTTTCAAAAACATAAAATATGGAGTCAAGCCAAACAAACTTTTTAAATCTTTGAATTTGCAAATAAAATTTATTTCTATAAAATAAAATAAGGAGATAAAAATCTATATATATTAGTTTCTTGAACCAAACATGTTATAGAATATTTTTTCTGAAAATCATATTTTAACTCTCATTTTATATTTTCTTACGTAACTTAGTTTAATGTGGAGTACAAAATGAGAATAAAAATATCATTTTCTTTTTTGTACTTCTTTTTTCCTACCGCTATATTCCTTGTTTGTGATCCATGCATTAATTTTGTTTTGTAACGTCTTCCTACAATGGAATAAACTATCATCTCGTAGTAATAATGCGTGTACGAGATAGTAATATAACATATAAAAAAAACTGTATACAAAGAAAAGAGAATTCGAAAAGTCCCAATTAGTTTTGAAAAAGTGAAACAGCTGATAAACATTTTTAAACAATGGCTGATACAATATTTATATTAACTAAAATTTAACTCTAATTCAATTTTATATAATAGAATAAAATGTGTATCTTATTTATATATTATAAAATTACTTTATATTTATATTTAGTCGATATGTGATTTGTAACCATACATATTATTAGCTTATTAGCTTATGTTTTATATATGAAAAATAATTGATGAAATTTCAGATTTGGTCAGAAAGAATAGAAAGAAACACAAACCAGAAGGCTGTTTTATGTTATAAGTGGGTATAGAGTTAATTTTGCAAGATCTTTTATAATTAACATATATGACTTCTAGATTTATTTGTGATGAAAAAGGTTTTAAGAATTAATATCGACATTTATCAATATTTTTTCAAAATGTCATGTAGTGCAATAAGATCAGTAAGATATATAATTTCTTACTATAAATGATGGAATAGTTTAAGACTTTGTTATTCAAAATAGCCAAGAATACACATTTTTAATACTTTTATTTTTCAAAAACATAAAATAGGGAGTCAAGCCAAACAAATGTTTTAAATCTTTGAATTTGCAAATGAAATTTATTTTCTTAAACTATAAAATAAAATAAGGAGATAAAAATCTATATATTATTTTCTTAAACCAAACATGTCACAGGATTTTTTTTTCTATTCCATTTATATTCCTTGTTTGTGATCCATTCATTAATTTTGTTTTGGAACGTCTTCGTACAATGGAATAAATTATCATCTAGGACTAGACAAAAAATCTTGTTCTAATCCAATCAACTTAAAATTCATTTTATTAAAAATCCAATCCATTTAAAAATCATTTTAATGAATTTGAATTTCAATCTAATTTACATTTTATATATTTTATGGATTGGATATCCATTCTATAAATCAAGATTTTCAAATATGGATAATCCAAAAAATTCAATCCAAATTTTCAATTTAAATTTCTAGTTGGGTTAGGCTAAAGGTTGATATGGACTAGGCTAAATTCAGACTCGGACGGGCCTTGCTCGATGACCTGTACGGATCGGGTAGGCCCAACGACCCTAAAAGGTCGGGTGGGCCCAATGACCAAAACATGATGGGCGGGCCTAATGATATGAACAAGCTAGGTGGGCCTAAAAAACCGAATGAGTCAGTCCGGCCCAACGACTCGAAAAAGTTGAATGAACCCGATGACCTGAACGGGTCAAGTGGGCCCGAAGGCCCGAACGGGCCAGGCAGGCCAATGACCCGAACGAGCCAGGTGGACCCAAAGACCCAAACAGGCCAAGCAAGCCTGAAGACTCAGATGGCCTTGGATGGGTCGGCCCGACAACTCGGACAGGTCGTGCCCGACGACCAATATGGATTGGGCAGGCCCGACGATCCTAATGGACCGAGCGGGCTCGACGACCCAGACAAGTTGAGTCGACCTGACGACTCAAACGGACCGTGCCAGCCGATTTGTACGGACCGTGTCAGGTTTATAAGGAGGGGGTTTCACTGGGGAGAACAACACCAATGAGATCTGAGCCTAACCACATAAGATACTGACACCACTCTCAACCCAAAACCTTAAGGCAATGGGTTTATGGGTCTTTATTCTTATATAGTGCTCTACTTTCTCATTTCTGGTCAATGTGGGACTTAGACTCACACTTGGATTTCTAACAATCTCCCCCTCAAGGGTGAGTCCCTTCAACCACATTGGTACACTCCCCCTCCTTTTTTGCCCTTTTTTGTACCGTCGTTCTTCTTAACGGGACACGCTTACCTGATAACACTGTCAGGAAGACTTTTGATACTAGGACCATACTGGTACTACACTCGTCTGAGCTGGTATTAACCATCGGCTCTGATACCAATTGTTAGGAACAAGGCAATAAAGGAAAGAATAAAGGAGAGAAAAATAGACACAGAGAATTTAACGTGGTTCGGCTACAATGTGTATGCCTACGTCCACGACTACACTGGGAAGTATTTGTATTTTTTTGGTGTATCTTAAAGCTTTACATAGAGTCTCTTATATAGTAAAATAGAGAACCACATCTCACTATTCTAAGTGATGTGGGACTAAATCAAGCACCATAATTCTAACAGACCAGGCAGGCCTGATGCCCGAACAGGCCAAGCGAACCCAAAGACCCAAATGGGTTGGGTCGAGTTGACCGACGATTCGGATGGGTCATGCCCGACAACCTGTATAGACTGAACAGGTTTGAGACCCTGATGGGCCGAGCGAGCTTGACGACCTAGACAGGCTGAGTCGTGTTGGCCTTAAGGACACATATTTTAGAAAATTCAATTTAAATTTCTTTTATAAAAAATGGATTCTGGATTTTGAACTTGATCCAAATATTTGAACTAGATTTAAATCTTGATCCAAATATTTGGATCTGAATTTAAAAAAAAAATCAAACTAGTTTTGCTAAAAAAATGGATTTAGGTAAAAAAATATGATCCAATTATTTAGATTTAAAATGGATGTGAGTTGAACATTAAAAATAGTATTATCTCATAGTAATCATGATGCTTCCCCCCCCCCCCCACCCCCAACCCACACACACACACACACACACACATATATATATATATATATATATATATTATTAGCCCATGTTTTTATATATGAAAAATGATTGATGAAATTTCAGATTTTGCCAGAAAGGTTTGGGAACTTGTCCTATTACCAGAATGTGTGAAACCCATTGGTTGTAAATGGTTATTCATCTTAGATTAAAATAATAAAGGATGTTTTTATTAAATTCAATCACAGAATGCAAGAAACAAAAAGGGGCATTTATGGTAGCTACCCTTATTCAATAGTTGTCTTGGTCAAAGGCAAATCATTACAGCTGGCAAAACAGAATTCCATTCTGTTATAACAGAGGGAGAAAATAAAACAAAACAGAAAAATATTTTATTCTAATATCCCCCCTCAAACTCAAGGTGGAGGGTTGGGAGATAAACACTGCACATTGAGTTTGCCTTGAAGAAAAGAAAATCGGGCTTGAGAGAGAGGCTTTGTGAAAATGTCTGCCCATTGATCTAAAGCTGGAATATGATAAACGAGAAGCTGCTTGGACAGAACCTTTTCTCTGACAAAGAAGACATCAATCTCCATATGTTTGGTGCGACTGTGGAAAACAGGATTGTGCGCAATGGCGACAGCACTTTGATTATCACAGAGAAGATGAGGAGGAGAGAAAGGGACCTGAAGTTATTGTAATAGAGCTTGAATCCAAGTTAGCTCAGCGGTGGTTTGAGCTAAGCTACGATATTCAGCCTCGGTACTAGATCTGGCTATTACCGGCTGCTTGCGAGACCACCATGAGATCAAATTAGAGCCTAAGAAAATGGCAGAACCAGATGTGGAGCGGCGATCATTAATATCAGAAGCCCAATCAGCATCACACAGAGCTGTGATAGTGAAAGGTTGTCCAACAGGAATAGGTTTCATGAGAAGGCCGTGAGATACAGTACCTTTGAGATATCTGAGGATTCTCTTAACTGCCATCCAATGAGTATCAAGAGGGTTGGCCATAAATTGACAAACTTTATTAACCGCTAAGCAGATATCAGGCCTAGTAAGAGTTACATACTGTAAAGCCCCAACTACAGATCTGTAAAGAGTAGGATCCAGAAATAAGTCACCAGTGGTTTTCGAGAGTTTGCAGGAAGAGGCCATAGGTGAAGAAATAGGATGAGCTGCAGCCATATTGGTCTTGTGAAGAAGGTCCCGAATGTATTTGCTTTGAGTGAGGAGAAGGGACTTGTCAGGTAAGTGCTTAAGTTCAATCCCCAAGAAATACTCTAGCTGACCAAGGTTTTTGAGAGAGAATGTAGAATGAAGCTGAGTAGTAAGCTGCTGGATGAGAGAAGAAGAGTTGTCGGTGATGATGATATCATCCACATAAACCAGAAGAAAAACAGTTTGAGCGTGTTGCTTGTAGATGAATAAAGATGGATCACATTTACTAGCCTGAAAACCAAACTGAATAAGTGTAGTTTTGAGTTTGTCAAACCATTGGCGTGGTGCTTGCTTCAAGCCATAAAGAGCTTTATTCAATTTGCACACAAGAGATTTATCAGTAACCTCAAATCCAAGGGGTTGAATCATATAAATTGTCTCTTCAAGAAGGCCATTGAGAAAGGCATTGTTGACATCTAACTGAAACAACTCCCAATGATTAGATAGAGCAAGAGTAATTACAATTCTAATAGTAATAGGCTTAACAACCGGAGAGAATGTGTCATGAAAATCAAAGCCAGGGACTTGATGAAAACCCTTAGCAACTAATCGAGCCTTGTACTTGTTGATGGAGCCATCTGCATTTTCTTTTATTCTAAAGACCCACTTACACCCTATTGCTTGTCGAGCAGGGGGCAAGGGAACTAAATCCCAAGTGTGATTTTTTAATAAAGCAGAATACTCTTGTTGCATAGCAGAAAACCAAGTTGGATCAGACAGAGCTTGTTTAATTCCTTTGGGTTCAGTATGAGCCAACAATAAGGAAGGACGAATCCGAGGACAATGAATGCCTGATTTGGATCTGGTTTGCATAGGGTGATTATTAATTGGTTCAGCAGGAGCACTGGACTCAGGAGCACTGGACTCAGGAGAAGAGGGAGAAGGGGGTGTAGGTTGTGACACAGTGGGTGACACAAACAAATCAGTATTTGAATTAGAAGGGGTATTGGTATGAGAAGATACAGGAGACTGCTGTGAGGAACCTGCAGCTAAAACAGAAGTTGGAGGCGTGAGAGGGGTGGGGGACAAAGGTGATAGATCTGGATTAAGGGTAAAGTATTGTGAGAGAGAAGAGACGGGTATAGGTTGTTGCTGAAAAATATCACAATAAGAAAATCTGTGTTCATTGAAAATAACATCCTTGGAAATATAAATTTTACCTGAAGAGGAGAGACATTTATAACCTTTGTGGGATGAAGAATATCCAAGAAAAACACACTCCTGGGATCTGAAGTTAAGTTTGTGAGCATTGTAAGGACGGAGAAAAGGAAAACAAGCACACCCAAAGGTTCTCAAGAACATGTAATCATGCTATTTTTGAAATAAAACAATAAAAGGAGTGTTAAAATTTAATGATGCAATAGGTAATCTATTGATGAGATAAACTGTAGTAAGAAAGGCAAAGTCCCAAAAGGCAAGAGGCAAAGATGCATGATGGAGGAGGGTAAGACCCAAGTCGACAATATGTCTATGTTTCCGTTCAACCACACCGTTTTGGTGGTGAGTATGAGGGCAGATTAATCTATGAGTGATGCCAAGGGTATTTAGGAAAGTAGTAAATGGTCTGAATTCCCCTCCCTAGTCAGATTGGACACTTTTAATTTTGGAGTTTAATTGAAGTTCAACCATAGCTTTAAATTGTTGAAAAGTAGCAAGTGTCTCAGCTTTGGATTTTAAGGGATAAATCCAGGTGAATCGTGAATATGCATCAATAAAGGAAACATAATAAAGATATCCAAAATGGGAAGGAATGTGAGAGGGACCCCATAGGTCGGTAAAAATTAATTCCAATGGCATAGTATAAACAGTGGTAGAAACCGAAGAAGGAAGTCGATGAGACTTTCCTACACAACAGGATGAACAAAACTCGGGAACATTTTTATTGGAAGAGGAAACATTACACTGACGTAAAACAAGGTTAAGAACATGAGAGTGAGGATGACCCAATCTAGAATGCCACAAAGAGGGAAGACTAGGGGTCATCACTGCATTATTTACATCATTAGTCTTAAAAGCAGAGGGAGAACTAAAGAGCAACTCTGCAGAAGTGGAGGGTGGTGCAGCGGAAGAGGACAACAAGGCAAACGGTGGATGGAGCTTGAGGTTGGGAAAGCAATATAGCCCATCAAAACCAACAACACCTTGAAGTAAAACTTCATTTGTTCCCTGAGATTTAACAAGACAATGATCAGAGTGAAATTCAAAGAAAACACAATTGTCTTGGGCAAACTTGCTAACACTCAATAAATTTTTGGTAAGAGAAGGAACATGAAGTAAATTGTTTAATTTTAAAGCAACAATGGAGTTAAGAGGGGACAAGAAGGAGGAAACACTAGAACCAGTAATAGGCAAACCTTGACCATTTCCAATAAAAATTTGGTCTGGCCCGTTAAAATGACCCAACTGATGTATATTCTGAGATTCACCAGTAACATGAAACGAGGCACCGGAATCAGGGATCCATGTAGAATTGGTAACATTCTGAGATGAAGTAAGTAAGGCATTAGCAGGAGTGGAGTTGGGTAAATTAGGATTGACCCAAGTGTTAGAAGCTTTGTCGATGGATTGAGGCAAAGTGGGTTGGACAGGGTACTGGGTTGAAGGATCATGGAGCACAAGAGACTCATGGGGTTGATAACTTGAATCAGCCCTATAAAAACAAATGTTGGCAGTATGACCATATTTCAGGCAAATTTGGCATTGAAAGTTGGCAAAACGACCTCCACGCCCTCGACCAGGACCCCCACCACGGCGACCCTTATTACTGCCACCGCGAGCTCCATTAGGACCACGACCACCGCCATCACGAACAAACCCAACAGCAGAATGAGAGCGAGTGCCAATATCAGAGGAGGTAGGATGTGGGTAGCCTTGGGTATAGTTAACAGAAGGAGAGAAGGACTGTTTGGTAAAGCGAGCAAGACGGGATTCATGAGCGAGAAGAAGAGCCTCAACTTCAGCGACAGGAGGCGTCGTAAATTTGCTTTCCATGACAGAAATCACAGAAGCATAATCTTGTGATAATCCTTCTAAAATAGCATCCACATGTTCTTCAAGCGGGATTGGATTGCCCACACCAGCAATCTCATCAGCAATAGTCTTAATCTGAGACAAGAACTCACGCATCGTTTTGCCGTCAAGAGAGGTGGTTCGAAGGTCGGTGCGAAGTTGACGAGTGTGAGCCTTCGTTTGCAAATGAAAGTACTCATGAATTTTGTCCCAGACCTGATATGAATGAGTTGAGCCAATGACCCGAGAGAGAACAGATTTTGATAAGGTGGATTGAAGCCAAGTGAGCAACATCTGGTCATGAACTTCCCAAGCTTCAAAAGCAGGATTCACTTTGCCATCTTGACAATCTGTTTCGGAAAGGTATTGCGGAGGAATGACAGGATTGACTACAAACCACTGAAGTTTGTGAGCTTTGATGATGGGTTCGATCTGCTGCCTCCAGAAGAGATAGTTGGTATCATCAAGCTTTTTAGCAAGAGAATTGAGAAAGGGAGAAGCAGTCGAAGGAGTGGGTGGAAAGGAAGCCATTTTAAAAAAATTAGGGTATCCCACCAGAAAAGAAGGCTCTAGATACCATCTTAGATTAAAATAATAAAGGATGTTTTCATTAAATTCAATCATAGAATGCAAGAAACAAAAAGGGGCATTTATAGTAGCTACCCTTATTCAACAGTTGTCTTGGTCAAAGGCAAATCATTACAGTTGGCAAAACAGAATTCCATTCTGTTATAACAGAGGGAGAAAATAAAACAAAACAGAAAAATATTTTATTCTAATAATTCAAGACCAAGAGGGATTCCAAAGGTAATGTGGAGAGGTATAAGGCTCGTCTTGTGGCAAAGGGCGATACTCAAAAGAAAGGGATGCCTTTGAAGAGACTTTCTCTCCAGTTTTATCGAAAGAATCTTTTAGGACAATCATGACTCTTATTGCACATTGTGATTTGGAGCTTCATCAAATGGATGTCAAAACAGCGTTTCTCAATGGCAACATTGACGAGACTATTTATATGGTACAACTAGAAAACTTTGTGTCTGGTGATCCAAAGGCTATGGTTTGCAAATTGACAAAATCCATATATGGGCTAAAATAGACATCTCATCAATGGTACCACAAATTTCATCACATGATTCTCTCATTTGGTATCGAGATAAATGTTGTTGATGATTGTGTGTATCATAAATTCAGTCGGAGCAAGTATATTTTCTTGGTCTTATATGCTGATGACATACTGCTTGCCACCAACAATATAGACATGTTGCACGAAACCAAGAAATTTATGTCTGGAAATTTTGAAACGAAAGATCTTGGTGACGCCTCCTTTGTATTAGGAATTCAAATACACCGAGACCGATCTCGAGGTATTCTAGGATTATCACAGAGGAGTTATGTCAAAAAGGTGCTTAAAAGGTTTGGCATGCAGGATTGTAAATCACATAACACTCTAGTTGTTAAGGGAGACAAGTTTAGTCTCAATCAATGCCCAAAAGGAAATTTGGAAATTTAGGAAATGCATAAGATTCCCTATGCATCAGTTGTAGGGAGTTTGATGTATGCCCAAGTATGTACACGTCCGGATATGGCGTACATAGTTGGAGTATTAGGTAGATATTTAAGCAATCCAGGAATGGATTATTGGAAAGCAGCAAAAAGAGTAATGAGGTATTTACAAAGAATAAAGGAATATATGCTCACATACAGGATGTCAGATCAATTGGAGATCATTGGGTATTCTGACTCAGATTTTGTAGGATGCCAAGATAACTTAAGATCCACTTCAGGTTACATTTTCATGTTAGCTGGTGGTGCAGTTTCTTGACGTAGTGCCAAGCAAAGTATTACGGCTTCATCCACTCTGGCTGCAGAATTTGTAGCGTGCTATGAGGCATCAAATTAAGGAATATGGCTGAGGAACTTTGTCACAGGGTTGCGCATTGTAAAAGGAATTGAAATACCACTTAAGTTATACTGTGACAATAAGTCAGTTGTATTATATTCGAACAATAATAGGAGCTCGAGCAAGTCAAAGCACATTGACATCAAGTTCTTGGTTGTTAAAGAAAGTGTACAGAGTGGACAAATTTCCATAGAACACTTAAGGACAAACTCTGTGATCACATGTCCTCTTACTAAGGGACTTCCACCCAAGGTCTTTCATGAGCATGTTGCTTATATGGGTATTTTACTTTTTGAGGAATCTTTGATTTAGTGGGACTTAATCACTTTTATGGTTTATGTTCTATGTTTAAGTTTATGTATGCATACATTGTCCTTTGGACACTTTTGGTTTAATAAATTTATGGTTTATTATTCAGAAATTACACTCTGTATGTTAAGGTTATTATATTGATCTCATTGAGATAAAGTTAGGACCAGTTGAAAAATAGACGTGAACATGTCATTTTCACGTAATTTTTCACGCTACACTTTTCATGATGAGTCCATGTCATTTGGTTATATCAACATTAATGAACATTGTCAGGTTTAGTTGCGATTAATGCAATTAAAACTGTTTTAGTTCTATATGCGGATGTAATCAATGGACGGGATGTGTTGGATATACTCAAGGTATATATAACGACAATTTTGAGCTCATAAAGTCTGACACATTTATAAGGATTTATAAGGATATATATTTGTGACCAGTGGGAGATTGTTAGCAATTTGGGTCATGCATATATATATATATATATATATATATATATATATATATATATATATATATATATATATATATATATATATAATAATTGAATGTGTTAGGGTCGTTATATTTTATTAGCCAATTTAATAAATTGATCTTGTTAATTATATCTATGGCTAAGAGTGTATAATTATATCATGAAAATATTAACTGTGTAGATACCCATGATATTCTAATTTGATGACGGGGACAAATTAGGAATATTATCTTTAGAAAAGTAATCGTTAGAGGTTACAAAAGGGGTTATGGTCCCCATCTGAGAGCATGTTCATTATCATCCTATTCTTTTCTCTTTCTCCTTATCAGAAGAGAAAATTAAGAGAAAACTAAGGGTGCTCTACAGGTGGAAGACCAGAAACCTAAATTTATCTATTGTTCCCATGTATGTTTCCGCTTTCAGTCCTTTGAGATATTGGGAACTGTATGTTTATCTGTAGGGTTTATTGCTCTTTATATTTTCATAAACCAACAAAAAGAGTTTTTAGAGTCCAAATTCGTTAAAAAAAAATTATATTAAATGTGCCAAAGACATACAATAGATAAAGAAAAATAGATATTGTAAATATTTGATAATCTATTACATTTTGTTCATATATAGAGTACACAAATAAAATAAAAAAACAAATTCCTCCATATTCTATATCTCTTATATTTCTCATATGTTTCCGAAACTCCTAAAAATCTCAACAAATTAGAACTAATGACAATTGAAAAACATATTGAAGAAGAAACAGATGAAAAAAACAATCGTGACAATTGAAAAACAAAACCAAAAAGAAACAATGAAAAACCGATATGAGCTAGTGTCGAATTGAAGTGGAAAGCTGAAAGGAGAAAGTAAACTCTTAACTAACATTTTCTTTTAAGTGTGTGCATGTTGTCAAGTCGAGTTCCTTATCAATATGGAGCTTTTCCTGCTCGTTTTGGCAATTGTAGACATCATGTCTTTTTCCTTGTATCAACCTAAAATTCTCATCTCTATCATTTGTCTCCATCATTCATCCACACAATTTTCTCAATCCTAACATTAAACAAACAAACATAAACATTATTATGGTGTATATTCTTCACATCTACCATATCAGTCTTGCCTTTATGTCTTCTCCTCTATCATTCACTTTCATCATTTGTTTCTACCCTTCACCTTCTTTATTTGCCTCCATGACTTTTGTCTTAGTTATTTATACATGTTCGCTCTCACTATTCAACTTTGTCACATCTTCTCCAACGTAATCTCATCTTCGACCTTTGTTTGAAGAGAAATATTTTGCTTATTAATTTTTCATTCTTTTTAGTGAAAACATTATATTTGTTTTTATCACACTCTATTTCTTCATCATTGCTTTGCTTTCAATCTACAAAAACTCAAGCTCCCCCTTACAAATAAAAAGCACACAACACAATGTGTGTTGTGTTGTTTTACTGTGTTTTTCACACTTGATTGTTTGAACATGGTGGGTAGATGAGTGACAATGTTGATTTGTAATTGTTTTGTTGTTGATTTTTACTAATTCTTATTATATGAGACAAAATGTTGATTATTACTAAAATATTTGAGAATTTGTAATTGTTCTATGTTTACATAAATGAAAAAGTTTAAGTGTATTAGGTCTACCACTATAGCATGGAAAGTATGAATGCTCAAGTAACATCTTTTGAATGTCCTACTCAATATAGAAGTCCAATTACCATCAATGTTAGAAGTTTCTACATGTTAGAGTCATCCAAGTTATATCATGTACTCAAGAGAAAACCTATAATGGCTCGTTTAAAAGTTTGTATTCATTATAATATAATGCAATTTGAAAGTACCATGTTATGTTTTCTTTTTCATGTCTAAGGTTAGTTTGAACAAACTTATTATAACTTGAATCATTAACTTATTTGAAATCTTAAATTAATTTTTATAAATATCGTGTTATATTTTCTTTAATTAGGTTGATGTATAAAAATCACAACTTAAAAAAAAAAGGTTTCCAAAATTTTGATCTAATTAATTCAATTCAATACGACTCCGTTAATAGCAAATTGAATATAAGATAACAATTAGGAACTCAATTATTATAAAAAAAATGTGTTTCTACCCATAAATTAAATTACAAAGTATTTAATCTTTGTCTTTTATGAAAATCAATGTAAAACAACATTTTCAACAAATTACATATGGAGTGTTTTTTTACGTGAGAATCGTAATTTTATCATGAAGTAAATTTAACAGTCACATGTGATTTGTTGAAAAAATATTTTACATTTACTTTCACAAAATATACAATTTATAATTTAATTTAGAAACCAAACACAATTTTTCATAATACTTTAAGACAAAACATATATTTTTAAATAATAAAAATTTTCAAATCTTATCTTTACCCTCCGTATACCCTTATTTGTAGTCACATAAACAACTACGCATAAGAAATAAATGATCATGTTTAAATATATAATTTATTATTTGTAACTTCAATATCAGCAAACAACATGACCTACAATGTAAAATTTTCATTGAAATGGATTAAGGTTATTAGCCAAACTAAAGATGGATTAAGCACACAAGTAAACATCCTTTCACCCTCGTCAACACCCATACAATCAAACTCAAGTTCATATTTAGGTAAAACAATTACGATAAATTCATGATGACAACTTAATCATTTTTTTTTTTATGAACACGTAACGCAAGAACAAAATACTCAACCAAAACCAAAAACATTGTCACGTTTCCTCAACTTTCTAATGTTACCATGAACCATCAAAACTTTCACCTTTTACACGAATCCATAATCTTCTTTTCCCTTCTCATTTTCGCCTCAAACAAATGCCAAATGAGTTATTAAATTTTGAAAAAAATGTGTTCAATATGAAATATAAAGAATTGCCTTTTCGCGTCCTGGAGACAAAGTTCTGTCACGTGCCGCACGAGTTCCTCGCATGCATAAAATAATAGTATTCCTTCTATAAAAAACAGTAGAAGTAAATAATTGATGGATTTATTCATTAATTAATATTGGTAGATCAACAAGAGAGCCAGAAAATTCAATATCAGTAGAAGCAAAGCAGTTAATTCGCCCTCAAATGCTTCAACTACTGGATACAGATGGACAACAAATGTTTCATCATAAATTAATATTTATTTAATAATTAATTACTTACTTAAAATAATTAAATAAAAAAATTCCATACACAGACTGGCAATTAAAATCTTTATAGTAATATACTAATTGTGTGAAAAAGCTCACTTTTTAATCTTTTAATTATTAAGCTTTTGCTACCTAAGAGTCTCCCTCTCTCTCTCCATCGATCGACCATATCTTCCAAAAGCAAGACAAAATTTTTGGGAGGTGCGTGTTCGATTGCAGTGAGAGGAGGCGCCTTAAGATGATGTCTTCTTCAATCAAATTCCTATGCATCGTGGTGGTGTGTTTGACAGCATCATGCGCGTTAAGCCAACCGCAGAGGTTGTCAGTGTACGATGTTCTTATGGAGTACGGATTCCCGGTGGGGCTTCTTCCGAAGGGAGCGATAGGGTATTCGCTGAACAGAGAAACGGGGCAGTTCGCAGTATATTTTGACGGAGCCTGCAGCTTCGTCATAGAGTCTTACACGCTCAACTACAAGTCCACCATCACAGGAGTCATCTCCAACGGTAGGCTCTACAATCTCAAGGGTGTGACCGTCAAGATCTTGCTCCTCTGGCTCAACATCGTGGAGGTCAGGCGTCAAGGTGAAGATATCTTCTTCTCCGTCGGCATCGCTTCTGCCGACTTTGGCGTCGAGAATTTCCTCGAGAGCCCCCAGTGCGGCTGTGGCTTCGATTGCAACAAACTTCCCCTAAACGGTGACGTTTCTTCAATTTAATTACCCTTCTGTTATTCGATTGGATTATTCACCTCCTGCTTGCACACTGTAGATCTATCTATCCATCTTTTTTTCTTGTCTTTTATGCTTTTTAAGTTAATAATTACTCTGCTTTTATCTGGGTGTTGTTTCCCCGAGCATGATTTTCTGCCTAGGGGCTTCCGCCCTTTCTTCTACCATTTGTCTCAGAATCCAAAAAAATCTCTTTGTAATTGCCGCAACTCTATCATTGGATATATCGCTTTTTTTTTGTCTTTTGTATCACAATGCCTTTATTAATATTGCGTAATTTGAACAAGTACGAAATATTACAATCATATTAGTATCAAACAAGTACGTGTCGTGAACGTTTAAGTTTGTAAGACGTGTTGAATGTGGAGTGTAGTTTTGTGTTTCATTTTAGTAGTTCTTTGGTTTGATTGTGAAGTCTATCCCGTTTTGACATCTTTTAGAATTGGATCAACTACTAATAGTTAGATTATCGAATAACGGATTATAGTGCAGTTTTCAATCTATGGTCGTAAGAAGGTATTATGTCGTGTGGTGATCTGATGTCGACATTAGTTGGGTAGATCTTAGTTGAAGATATTTCCGAGGGGATAGATGAGAAACACATCCTCCTTAGCCTTTGAATCAACCAAAGCCTTCACTACTCGAATAATGGGTTATGTTATCAGCATAATACTAGTGTATGACTCCGACACACCACCAGTTTCAACACTAAGAGAAAATTGGTATCAATTTTCAACCAATACCCATCTCCTCAGAACCAATTCTAGACAATCCATTCTTTTTTATCTTCTTCTTAACCCAATCAGCTCTGCCAAAAATACCAACACATTAGCTTCTGCATATGATGTCTGTCCTTCAACAGTACGACTTCCCAGTTGGGCCTCTTTCGCAAAGGCTTGATTGACTACTAATTAGACAGCTTCCCAGGTAAATTCAAAAACCTTACATTGTACTTCTTGCCCGTTTCCTGGTAGAATCTTAAGAGTTTATGTCTATCAGAATTGGTGTTATGTTATGAAGAACAGAATGTCTGTATCAAAAGAGATCGAGGTGCTAGTCTTGAAATCAGAGTTTAGGTGCAATTCAGTCATGAGGTCAAATTTGCATCACACTTATTTTATTTAATTTTGTTTTATTTTTTAGTTAACATTGGATTTCAAATGTACTCTCGTAATGATAGAAAGGGTGAGACTGAATATTTATAGGTAGTCTAACACAGTCTATTAAAATGTGGCACAATTAGTCCGGCAACAGTTGATAGAGAAGACAACATTAGGATCATAAAATGTGAAATTCAATTCAATCCTAAAGAACATTAAAACGTGAGGTTTGTAAATTATTTATATAACGATATATCTTGTGTGCCTGGGATCTCCCATAGATAATTTTCCTTTAAACGTTACTTTTTGTGGCTAATGATTGTGGGTTTCTGACAATCATTTGCGATGAGGATATGCTCCAATTCTCAGTTGCAATTGCTTCTGTAGACTTTGCGGTTAGTAGATTTTTATTCTGAGTCCCATTTGTGGTGGTAGCTTTGACTGTTTCATGGGGTTGGCACTTGAGAGTTAATGCGTAAGTCAAGTGATATTGTACAGTCTTAGGTGGATCTAATCAGCACACGGTGCTTATCAAATACTCCGAAGGAGTATCATCATGGTTGTGGTTATCGTTTGATGGATGTGTCGTACTAGCCATCGCATATCTTTATTGTGATAGCACTGCATTTAATACTCTCTGTCAACAACTTGGATAATAATTTTGGAAACAGAGGATTAGGAACTGCTTTATGTGGAAGTTCCGTCAATTGAACATTAAACGAATAAATCCACATGGCACATCTTCATAAATGAAGAGATGATATGTGTATGAATGTTTTGAACAGTCATCAAAAGTTGGATAGGAAGCTAGTGGAATGGTTTTCTGATAATCCAAAATAGTGTGGCAGAAGATTTGGGAAGTTCAAAAGTCAGTCAAAATAAACTTCAATCAAAGAACTTTGCAGTGACAACTACCAGTGTCCGATATTATAGATGAATGATGATATAGATAAAGTGTTTTTTTTCTTTTTATTTCCATGAAATCAAGGACATGGCAAAGAAAGCATCCAATAGCTAGCTATTATGGACTTGTAAGTATTTAGCCAGCCATCGTAATCCATGTTTGCGTAAACTGATATATTGGAATAAGAACACAGGGTGAGTATTTAACACTTTATTCAATTTAATTATAATTGAATTGAGTTGGATTCTTGAGCTGAGTGATTAAAAAGAAACAACTGGTTATTAAGTATAAAATACTTCAATTTTTGAAATTTCTAGTTATTATTTCACTAAGGTAATGACATCCATTATATAGATATAGATAATCTTAATTTTATATATTTATATGTAGTTGGGTTGAGTCGTGGTTTATTAGGTTTGAAATTAATGAACTTCTTTCTCAATCCAATTCTAATTAGTAAATAAAACGATAAAATTAAATAATGAGTTCAAGATGTCGGTTAAAAAGATATTTGCATAAGGGTGTAGTATGCCCTTTTGATTAAGATAATTCTTACTGCATATTTAAGCTTCAAGAAATATCAAGATAATATTTGATAACTTTTCATACGTGCACAAATAAAATTTCAATTAAATTTTAATATGCAAGAAAAAAGATGTAAAAATTTATCGTGATTTACCTTTACAAGATGTATATTAAATTTTTTAATCATTCTTATTAAACTACTCAACTATATTTTCAAATTTTATAATATCTACACAAGAAAATAAGAAGAAAAAACACAATAACAAGATTTTAAACCTTATACAGTCTATTTTTATCTCTTGAAATGCTGGAGTCTAAATGTGAATGGATGTCTTATATTGGATAAAAATAGGCATTAAGAAAAATATATAAAAAGAAACAAAAACAATAAAAAAACTTATTATTGTTTTAAGTTGAAACGGGGATTGTAAATTTTTATGAGTCATATCTTTCGAATATGTTCAGTATTTTCTTTCAAAAATAATATAAAAAGAAACATCTACACCGTCATAATAATCTTGGCTTAAATATATATTTGATTCTTATCTTTATTATTTTTATTTAATTTGGTTCTCATTATTATTTTGTATTCAATTAGGTCTTTGTTTTCGTCAAATTTTGGTCAATTTAATCTCTTTTACTAACTATTGTTTAAATAATTAATATTTTTGAATAGTACATATCACGTGTCAGCTCCTAATTTTTTTATTTTTAAAATTTTTTTATTGTTTTTTTAATTTTTCGTTAAAATTTTTTAAATTTTAAAAAAATTGTCCACGCGTTAAGTCATAAGTGTGCCACGTGTAGTTTGTGATTGTGTTTTTTTTTTCAATTTAGTCTATATATTCATTATTTTTGTTCAATATAATTTCTCTATTCGTTATTTTTGTTCATTTTCGTCCCAATTTTAGTTAAAATGAATCAATTTTGTCCTTTTTTAATTGACACTAAATTTAATATCTTTTATAAAAATTATACTAATATTTTTTTTAAAATTGACATTTTTATTAATTATTTTTGGAAATTCAATTAAAAATTATTAAATTTAATATAATTCTTTTATTTAATTGTTAAAATAGAATATAATTTTTAAAATATTATTAGAATATAATTATCAAATATTTTCTTCTAATATTTATAATCTAAAATACCGATACTTTTAAAATTGATATTTAAAAATATTTCAAATATTAGAAATATTTAAGAAAAGTAAAATAATATTTATAAAATTTAAATTTAAATATAAAACAATTTAGATTTTAATATAAAAAATGTAATAAAAATATTAAATATTTTAAATTTAAATTTAAATTTTACAAATATTAATAGGGGAAATGGGTTTTTGCAACAATGAGTCTTGTGAATGAAAATTGGAGTGGCCAAGAGAATGGTTCAAACATGAGAAATCATATGTTGATATTTTATTAAATGAGTTGAGCAAGTGTACAATAAATATAAGGAATAAGGAAGGAAGACGAGTGAATTTGGAAGGATGGTAAAACTAACATTTACATAGTGAAATAAGTACATAATAAAATTAGAAAATAACTATGGGAAAGATACAAATCTATAAAAATTTTGGAATATCATAGCATCACCAAAGGTTGTACATTTTGCTTGAAAAGTATTGTTAAACAGAATCACAAATCGTGACAATCTAACCAAAAGAAGGGTGAATGTTATAAGTCGTGAATGTCTCATTTGTGGGAGGGGTGAGGAAACAGTTTAACACCTATTCTTTAACTGTATATCAGGGGGAAGATACAAATCTAAATGACCAATTTTGGAATATCATATCATCACCAAGGGTTGTACATTTTGCTTGGAAAGTATTGTTAAACAGAATCACAACTTATGACAATCTAACAAAAGGAGGGGGTAGATGTCATAAGTCGTGAATGTATCATGTTTGGGAAGGGAGAGAGAACAATTCAACACCTATTCTTCAACTGAATATCAGTAGGTAAAATTTGGAACAATGGTGACAAAGGATTGGGAATTGTCACAACACATCATAATATATCAAATAATCACTTCTATCAGTTTAGACTATTTACGTTAACCAATAAAAGTAACAATTTGTGGAAGTGTGTGCATTGTTATAGTTTGGACAATATGGACGCATAGGAACAATATCATTTTTAGGTCCACTGTGAAGGATGTTGGAGGAGGTATTTAACTTAGCTCAAGTAAAAGCTTGGATTTGGATTACACATAAAGTCCCAAAAGTTAGATTTTTCATACTCCGATTGGTGTTTTTGTCCAGTTTTATGCATAAATCCTTAAGTTGTTTTGTTTGAAGGTAGATACATCAATTATCTGAATCTGATAAAGTATTACATATCTGCCCTAGTCATTCTTTGACTGAAAAGTCGAGATCTCTAATATTGTAGGTTGGAGTGCATGTTTTATACATACCTATTTCCTCATTATGTAACATGTGAGAGATTTCTTTAGACAATTAAATTTTTATTTATATGAACAACAACAAAAACATAATGCAAGGTCATTATTTTGATGTACACCGATCTTGTTTATGTATTAGAAAGTTTTAGTAATTAGGAGGGTAGAAACTATACTATTTTACTTATTAATTTCTATTATCTTGTGTATATAAACTTCTTTTCTAGAACATCATTTTTGTTCTTTTAATGTATTTTTTATCACCGATAAAAAAAAGTACTTTTAACGATTTTAAAATACTTCTCAAACACCCATAACAATGGTATACCAAAATAGAAGTGACTTAGAGAAAAGACCATTAAATTTAATACTTAACTCAATGTCAAGCTCATTCACCAACCCTTCTCTTCACCATTGTACCCATCATTCATTAACTCACTAACCAATCAAAATAGCTTACCCTAATCACCTAACCTAAGGTATTACATTATTTAATTAATAAATACTTATTTCTAATTTATATCTTTGCACATAAATCTAAATGTTATATAAAAAGACATAAATCTAAATGTTATATAGAAAGACTTATTTTAAATAATAATAATAATAATAATAATTATTATTATTATTATTATTATTATTATAATAATAATAACAAGACATATTAATCAAATAGTTCATACATCTTCCATTTGAGCAATAAATTTATGAACTGTAAAAATATTAGTAACATACACATAAATTAATAAAAAATAAATTGAAATAAGATTAATGTTAATACAACATCTTAAATTTTACGAATCAAATCACATAAAAATGACATTCAAAAATAGGATGTCAAATTGGATCAACCTAACCTGTTTAGGCTCGTCCCGCTTCTAACCCGTCAAAATTAGGTCGGATTGGGTCAGTCCAACATCAAAAAATGGGTCTACAAAATGAACCTGTCCCATTATTGATCGAGTTGGCGGGCTGGCGGGCTTGCCCGCCGTTTCTTTGTCTCTCTTGTTGCCCTTTTTCGTCATTGTTTCTTCTTTTTGATCATTTTCAACCTTTTCTTTCTCCATCATGTTCCCCCTCCACATGCATAGGAAAACCAAGACATAAAACTTGTAAAATTAGGGTAACTAGAAACTAAAATCTGTAAAAATCCCAATCTGTAAAAATCAAGACAACCAAAAATTTCAATCCCTAAAAATTAGGGCAACCAAAAATCTCAATTAGAGCCCACTATGGGTTACCTTGTCGCTCGATCTCACATGGTGGTGGTTCGTGCGGTGGTGTCTCGTGGCGTGTTTGTGTGTGGTGGGAGTGGTGGATTATGAGTGGGGGTGGTCGTGGTAGGGCATATCTCCCACCTCTGTGTGGCTAAAAAAGAATAAGAGTGTTTGGCTGGTGCAAGGCTGCAACATGGGTGTAAAATGAGCTTAGAACCAACAAAATTTGCACTTAGGTTAACTTGAAACGAGTTGCGGGTTAGGGTGAGTTGGCCCTCTGATGACTCGACAGGTTGACGAGTCGAGATTTTTTTTATTAACAATAAAAATATATATAAATAGAAAAGCATTTTAGGGGTGCTCCAACCCTTTTACACATAAAAAAGCAAAGAACAAAAACACATAAAACCAAAAAAGAAAGCAACACCTATAGCCTATCAAGGAGAGAACATAACAGTTTAAGATAACTATTCTACAAGTAAAACATAACAGATTTCTGAAGACAAAGAGACAAAAGAGTGTTGAGAATTCCACAAGCTTAAAGAAAAACCACTATCTTAGCCAATTTTATGACAAGATTTCTCTTTTGTTTTCTATGCATGTCCATCTGGTCCATAAGCCCACACTTTATGTTTTGCAAAAGAAATCTCAAGATGGGACAGGTTCAGTGGTTCAAATATGCAACTCAACCTACCCTTTTGTTAGCTGGGTCAGCCCCGACATGTCTAACCAATTTTGACATGTCTATTCAAAAGTTAATCAGTCTTATATTACCTGAGATAGGAAAATGTGATAATACATGAGCAATACATGTTTTTCAAACACATTTTTATTAAAATTTATTAAAAATATAAAACCTTATAAACTTTACTTTATTTATTCAACATCACTTATAACTTTATGATTTCTAAAATAAAGTATTTCTGGCCATATATTTATTCATTCACTACCAAAAGAAAAACCTTGTTTTTATTTTATATTTTATTATTTATAGAATACAAAATAAACATGAATCATTTTTGGATAATATTATGTATATAAAGAAGTCTATTAGATTCTTTATAGCGTTTTTTTATTTGAAAATAAACATGGAAGATCGAAATATAGAAGAAATAAGCTGATAAAATAGAAAAAGAAAGGTAAAGGTAAATTTGGATATTCAATTATTTAGTGGAATTAATATATAAAAGATAGAGATAAAAAATTATAAAGTTATTTCATCTCGTTGGTTTGATGAAAAAATATGGTTTCTGTGAAAAACAATATAACAGAATAAGTTAAAAAATAGAAAATGTTCTACATTTTTTAAATTATTTCTTCTTCAAGCAAATCAAATAAAAAAATTAATTATATCACTTTTTCTTTTCTCTCGTCCATGTCTCCCCTCCCCACACACCCATAATAGGAACACTCTTGCTACTAAAAGAAAATTTTGTCTATATATCTTTATAAGGTTAAATTACCTTTTTTTTTCCAATTTTCGTCAAGTTTTTTCAAATAAGTTCTAATTTTGGTTTTGTGTTCAAATAGGTCCCAATTTTCGTCAATTTTGTTTAATTAGGTCCTTTTTTGCTAACACCGTTTAAATCAATAATGTCCATTGAACAGTGACTGTCACGTGTCACTTCGTGGTTTTTTTGAATTTTTTTATTTTTTATTTTATTTTTTATATTTTTTAAATTTATTTTTAAAATTGTTTTTAAATGTACACGTGTCAACCCAGGAGTGTGCCACGTGTCACTTCGTGGTTTTTTCAAATTTTTTTGATTTTTTTTTTTAATTTTTTTTGAATGTCCACGTGTCAACTCAGTGTTCTAAATTCATTTCGGTCCTTATATTTGTTATTTTTGTTCAATTAGATCCCAATTTTTGTTAACATTAACCAATTTGGTCCCTATATTTGTTATTTTTGTTCAATTAGATCCCAATTTTTGTTAACATTAACCAATTTGGTCCCTCTCCAAATTAAAACCAAATTTAATTTTTATATTAAAATTCACATTTTTTATTAAATATTTTTATATAATATATTAAAATTCACATCATTATAACTTTGATATAAAAAATAAATTTAGTCACATCTTCCATAGGGACCAAATTGGTTAATGTTAACAAAAATTTGAACATAATTGAACAAAAATAACAAATATAGGGACCAAATTGAATATAGAGTATTGACTTTGACACGTGGCACGCTACTGGGTTGACAAGTGGACATTTAAAAAAATTCAAAAAAATTCAAAAAAAATTCAAAAAAAATAAAATAAAAAATTCAAAAAAACCACGAAGTGACACATGGCATGCTCCTGGGTTGACACGTGTACATTTAAAAAAATTCAAAAAAATTCAAAAAAATAAAATAAAAAATTCAAAAAAACCACGAAGTGACACATGGCATGCTCCTGGGTTGACATGTGTACATTTAAAAAATATTAAAAAAATATTAAAAAAATATAAAAATAAAAATAAAAAATTTCAAAAAAATCACGAAGTGACACGTGGCAGTCCCTGTTCATGGCCGTTCATAATTTAAACGGTGTTAGCAAAAGAAAATCCAAACAAAATTGACAAAAATTGATAGAACTTATTTGAAAAAATTTGACAAAAATTGAGACAAAAAAGATATTTTAACCTTTCTATGACTAATGATATTTTTCCAAAACATGTTCGGTAAAACACAATAAAAAAATAGTCTAAAAGAATATTAATAATAATAGTCAAATATGTTTTGAGAAAAGTGTGCAAGGGGATCTTTTGAGTTCATCTCCCCATATATCGGTGGTGATTCGGTGCAGCAGGTGACAGCAGTTAAAATAATGTTAGCAAAATTAATTAAAAAATAGAAAAGGGTTCGAGATTCGTGCCGGAATAAAGGCTAGGCAATCAGTATCATCATCTCCATCCATCCAAAAAGAAAAACTCAAGTGGCGAATCCAACGGTTCTCCCTTCTCATTGCGAAACGCCGACGTTTCATTGATTCCATAATCGCAGGAGATACAAAACCATGGAGCTAGAGTCCCCAAATGAATCAAACAAAATCTCAATCCGATTCCAAAGACTGAGCATGTCTTTCGCCGCCGTCGTCCTCCTCCTCTTGCCGACGATCGGCGCTGTTACCGCCGCACCGACGGCGTATGAGATGCTGGAGAGATTTCGCTTTCCGGAGGGCCTTCTCCCTAAAGGAGTGACCAGCTACGAACTGGACCCGTCCAGCGGTAAATTCCGCGCCGATCTGAACGGTTCGTGCAGTTTCTCCCTCGAAGGTTCGTACCAATTGAATTACCAGAAAACCATCACCGGCTACATATCCGACGGTAGGCTCACAGAACTGCACGGGATAAGTGTGAAGGTCCTCTTCTTCTGGCTCAACATTCTCCACGTCGTTCGCGTCGGCGACGACCTCGATTTCTCCGTCGGCGTCGCTTCCGCTTCATTTTCCCTTGATAACTTCTTCGTCTCCCCGCAGTGCGGTTGCGGCTTGGATTGCGGTGATCTTCGAATGAGGAAACTGAAACTGGGAAAAGGAAACCCCTCCCTTTCCACTGTGTAGAAATTCAATTCAATTCGCCTTTAATTATGATCATTTGTGGACGCTGGTATTGTAGTATTACATGTATGTATGATATCTTGCCTTAAATGCTGGATTTATTATTTTAGGTATATATTATTATATTACATGCCATGTTCAGTATCACCGATTTCGATTTTCATGACGACGAAGGACATTAACCATGAGTAATCAAGATATTCTACAGTTATGAAAGAACTGCATCGATCTGGTTCTTTAAATTTCTTAGTTTAATAAATTGTAAAGGTTAGATTAAGAACGGTAAGTTATATTGTTTGTGCTGAAACTGCAGGGATCACGTTTCTAATGTTTGTGTATGAGAGGGTGGTCGTGGAATGCTCAAGCCGAGCCGATTGTAGAGGTATTTATCTTCTGTAGCTTCTTTTTCGTTTTCTGTACATTTGGTTCAGATTGCGGGGATTGGGATGTTATGGGGGGGAACTTGTTAATGTGATTGATCAATAATGCTGATATGTTGTCTTGGCTTTTTGTTATCACAAAAGCAACCAGGGTTTTCTGTCTAGTCATTGTTGTTGGAATGGTGATGGTATTATTGCTGATTATTCCTGAATGTGTGAGCAACACTTTGAGACCAAGGGGTGTGTCCTCATTGGATTATTGTGTCTGATTTTGTTTTTTTCTGTCATTGGCTTCTACATTATTTATTACCCACGCAATGCTGAGTGCTTCTTAAGCACTAAGACCATCTTTATTAAAATACATCTTCTGCATACTAAGAACAAACCATTATATCAGTAAAGAACAAATCTCAACAACATAAGAATATAGAACATTACTCAGTCAAGAACAGATCTCAACAACCCAATAATAATACAACTTTATGGGCCAAAATCAACATATTAAAAAAATACAAATGAGCAGATCTCAAATCGTTGGACCTGGACATCGACTAGAGAACGACTTCTTCGGTGCTCTTCCTGTCCTGTTGTTGGGTGGTGGTGAGCGGCACCAAGGGTTAAGGCAAAGGCAAAGGCAAAGGGAATACTGCTAAGTGGCATCTACTATTTTAATTACTTTTTAATAATTTAAGGATGATTAGAATACTGAGTTAATCTACTATTTTAATTACTTTTTAATAATTTAAGGATGATTAGAATACTGAGTTAATGAGCAGAAGATATTGGAAACCTCTTTACTATTTTCATCTCAATTTTATTTTAAAGTAAGAAACCCTCGCTGCAATTAACGATAAATGTGCATTGAGCCATAAGTAGAACAACATATAATAATAATAATAATTATGAGGTGTTATTTACGTGAGGTATTTATTCAGATTTGTCACATTCAAGACCGCCCATTGCTACAGGATAAAAATGCATTTTGTTTGTTCCAATCTTGTCGGTGGTCAATATGGATATATGAAAGATATATTGTTGACATACATTATCTAGATAACATGATTGGTCAAGATGAACAACATACATACAATGGTTTTTTTACCAAATGGATTTATACACTTTGGAACAAAAATTATGTAGAGATGGACAGATTCTAAAGTTATTATTGCTTTTGAGTATGTTGTGCAACGACTTTACCCGAAGATGTCGTGTCCTATGCACAAGAATTTTCTGGGTGTTCAAAAGCTTACCTGAAATCATGTCAAGAAAGAATGACTTTCAATTTTATTGTTTTTGCCATATCAAAAAGTCATGTAAAGGTAAGACGAGTTTAGTTAAACTGTATTTATATAAACGTAATGTTGTTCCATAACGAACTTTCAACTTACATATAAAATTCGAAGTTGTGCTCTCATAGGACTTCATTCAATATACACATACACACAATATATTATATATTTTTTTTCAAATAATTAGTCAGCTAAGAAGAAAGCCAAATTGTTACTGTTCACATTTAAAATGTTTTCGCATGCATTTACATTTTCTGTGTTTTTTATTATTATCAATATTTATGTATTATCATATTTGGAAAATGTTCTACTAAGTCTCAATAATGGTAATTTGAAAATTAATTTTGTTTGCTTTTATAAGATCTATAATTAATACGAATTATACTTGTTTTATTGGAAATTTCAATAAAAATCATTGTTTTACCACATAAAGTTTATTGATAAAAAACATAATATGACTAAAAGATTGTTTCCAATCATCTTCTAATATTGACCAATTTTTCTAGTGCATATTTTTCAAAGATAAACTAACATAATAAAGTAAAATTCTCAATTTTGAAAATAAACTTTGAAAGTGTTTAAAAACTCAAACATATGAAAAAATAACTTTTTCCAAAAATATTTTCTTTTATTAAAAGTAAAACATGAAAGTTAACCACGTTGGTTTCTCAGAAAAGAGAAATGAGTTACATATGGAAAAATTTAAAAATTGTCCTTCCTGGTCAGACTCTTTCCAAAATCACTTTCACACATCTTAATAAGTATTCAAAGTTTTAGATAATTGAAGATAATCTACTAGTAATTTTTAAAATGCAACAAAACCTTAATTCAGAGTTATTAATCCAGGCGATTCATTCTTTGATCTTGACACTCATGAGCCAAGTATCAAACACTAGTCGATAGAGTTATCTGCCCAAGAGACATATGTCCTCTGACTTCAACACTCTAAAGACCCTCACAAATAGTCTCAGTTCATAGAATTCTCAGTCCAAAGACATTATTCCTCTAACATTGACAATCGAGAATCAAGTATCAAATACTAGTTAATAAGTTATCTGTCCAGAAACATTCATCTATTGGCTTCGACACACCAAAGACCCTCATAAGCAAGTGTCAATTCATAAAATTCTCTGTCCAGAGGCATTCGTCCTTTGACCTCACCACTTAAGAACCAAGTATCAAACATCAGTCAATAGAGTTAGAGAGATTTGTCCTCTAATTTCGAGACTTCAAATACCCTACACAAATAAAGCACACCCAACATAATTCATATGTGGATAAAGAACCAATTCAAGGCAGTGGTTTGTACATAGTGACTTCTACATACATTTCTCTGAATGTTTCTCTTGGTTTTGACACAAGTTCAGTACGTATTTAATTAAAGTTGTGCAAATCAAATTGAAAGTTGTTTTGAGCATGACTTCTTCACGTATATCTTTAAAGTCCTACTATGTGGGTATGATTTCTAATTTTATATACTAGATTCGAAGTTGTTATGTAACAATGCGACTTTCATATAAAGTCGTCTTTCTTTTATACAACTTTCAAACAGCCACCCCGAAAATAAATCCATGATCATTTTGCCCTGAGAAAAGGTGACTTTGGATTACATATTTCGAAAGGTTTCCCGGATAAGTTTTTAGAATTTTTGGAACAACATTTTTAGAAAAACAACTTGAGGACAAAAATTTCAGAATGTTATTTTTGAAACAAAATTTTTGGAATGTATGAAATGTGTTGTGAAATCTTTTTTTTTTGGAATGAAATTTTTGATAAAAACATTTCAAAATTCATAAAATGTATTTGGGAATAATAAAAAAAAAACCTTTAAAACTCATTAGTGCTATTTAAAAATTCTTGATTAAGATTTAATATCATTTTTTTCCTTACTCTGTCAAGTTTCCTTGTTGTTTGCACACCTCTAGACTAGCAAGATAAACATTTTCATCAATTTGTATTGATACCAAATCTCTCTTTATGCAAGGAAAAGATAATTGTGATAAAGGATTATCATAAACATCATTAAGAACCTGACCAAATGTATGTTTTTTAGTCCACACATTTGAAGAAGATTTAGATGAACAGGGCTCTCCTTTTGATCTTGTAAGCAACCTAAGGGATATAAAGTCCCAAAGATCTAAATCTTCTTCAAATGTGTGGGCACAAACACATACATTTGCCCAGGTTCTTCATAATGTTTATAATAATCCTTTATCACAATTACCTTCTCCTTCAATAAAGGAAGATGTTGTCTTGGTACATATGGTTGAAGAAGTTTATCTTGTTGGTATGCAAGAGTGCAAAAATCATTTGCACGGGTGTATTTTGTTAACAAAAGAGGATAAACCTATCATGCATTTCGATCTTTATAAGAAGCTTGATGTGGGCCAGAAGCATTTGGGTCAATAGAAGACAATTCCTCTTGGATAAGGGCTTTATGAATTTGCTTTTTCCTCGCTTGAGGATATGAGAAAGGTTTTGATGGTTAGAGTTTGGAATTTGTCTCCTTAAATCCTTCGTATTTTTTCTTTGACTAAAGATTTTTACATGGCCTTTCTTTGGAATATTGGCAGTTAAAGATGATTTTTTAAATTGTGCGTGGCATTGACACAACCTTACCTTTAGATAATTACATTAATAATAAGTCTCAAGGTTTCTTTGCATGTGTCTAGATTGATGTTGATTTGTTATATGATTTGCCTAATCAAATTTTGGTGGAAAAGTCAAGATTTACGTTTATGACTGATGTGGAATATGAAAAGATGTTTTTTTTTGTTCAAATTGTAAAATGATTGGTCATGATCTATCCAATTGTAGACGATTACAACAAGATGCCAATGTAATTTATGGTGAGGCGAAAATAATTGACACAAATAAAACAACTTTATTGTCCTAATGTGGTAGGTTCCAAAGATGGGAATAAAGGCTCTTTAGGTTTGGTTATAACATGTGGAAGCTATTGTGGGTCCTGTTATAGAGTTTGTGGTGGAGTCTGTAGTGGAGGATATGGTGCTTGTGGTGGATCATGTGAGTCCTATGATGGACCCTATTGTGGATGTTGTAGGGGAGCTTGTAGTGGAGCCTATAGTTCAACATATTATGGTGTAATCTTGATGGTATCGTTTGCTGCTCAATCACAACCTCAGCCAAATCATGTTAATGTTATGTGATGTGCATGACTTTCTATTTGTTTAGAATACAAATGTTTCTATTGGTGATCGTTTGCTAGTGAATTCTGATTCTTTGACTGATATGCCTTCTTTGGAGGATGTCACTCCCATTATTGATAGTTTGCAAGGTTTACAATGTAAGACCCGTAGGATTTAATTAATTAAATAAATAAATAATTAATAAATGCATGTGGGAAAATAATTATGACATTAAATTATGAAGAGTATGACGTGGAAAAGTACTAGCTCAAGTGGTTGAGAGTACTTTGATTGTGTGGGAGGACTTGGGTTCGAGTCCTATGTATGTTAACTTGTGTTATTGTTTTATTATTTAAATCTGTGAAGTCATGTTATGGAATGATATGATAATTGAATTATGAGTGTTAGCATGAAATATGAATTGGCATGATGGTTTGATATTGGTTTGGCAATTGCATGGTTATGGGTTCAAGTCTTGGGAAACTCAAATTAAACTTTATTTTCTTTTGCTAATGTTAACTTTGGGAGGAATTGGAAGGGGTAAAAGAAACCTACTGGGTGGCTGTAATCACCATTCATAATGAGAAATGAATGGCCATTAAAAGATAATAAGGTGCATTTTCGTTTTTGATTCTTGGGTTAGCCTAAAGCACTAGTTTAAAAGGCAAGAATGAGGGTTTAGGCAAGGTTTTGCAAGGCTGAACATAGACCTAGAAAACAGAGATGAAAAGTGAGTGTGAGGGGACTGGCGTAAGTGAATTTTGAGGCTGGGTTGAGGAAATTCAAGAGTGGCCATTGGTGACCAAAGGAAAGAGCTTGAGGATTTCAAGTGTAGCAAAGGAGATCAGGTTAGGGGAGCTGGACTCCACTGTTTTGCTTTGAATAATAATATCATGTGATGTATGATAATCTAGATGCCTATATGTTGTTAAAATCACGAAATTCTGCATTTCTGAAAAATTTCCAGAAACCGCCTGGAGGGTGATGAACCACCGCTAGGCGACTCATCTATTTTTGTGCTGTTTTGGTGTTCTGGGAAGGGAACCGCCTGGCGGCACACTCCCAGCCGCCAGGCGACGCTTGGGGGTTGACACCAGTTTCTGGATTTGGGATGAAGGGCCTGGCGGGGCTAATCCAGCCGCCAGGCGACACGAGCGTAAGGGCTTGATTTTTTTTGTTTTTGGGGTTCTTGACGATTTCCAATCGAAAAAAAATCTGTAATAATCATTGAATTATGATCACATGTTAGAAATATTGTTGATTGTCGTGTAATTGAGGTTTAAGTGAATGAAACAGTGCAACTAGGTTTTTAGATGAAAAAAAAATTGGAGAATCTGGTATTGTAAACTTCATTTGTGGGGAAATTATGAAAGGAAAAATTTATGGGTAGGTACAGTCATATAAGGGATTTTTCTTTATATGCGAGATTGTGAGAACTGGGTGAAATTTGGAGTCTAGTTGGTGTAGTGTAGGGATCTGGAAATGTCCAGAACTAATGCACCGCCCGACGGCGCGGAGCTTGCCACCAGGCGACGGCGGCAACAGTGCAGAGGTGACATTTTTTTTGTGACTGAGTGGGAGTCAAGGGTCCGAGGGAGTTTGGGGTGATAATGATTGCATTTAGATGAAGTTTGGAGTCTTAGGAATTGAGAGTTTATGAAATGAAATTATCTAGATGTTGGATAGGATATGTGAAGGTTGAGTACGTTAGAATAACAAGGAATAAACGAAATGGAGGTTCTGGTATGAGTCCTAAAACAGTGAGAGTGCAATATTTGATTTCGAGAGGTCTAATTGGAAGGTGAGATGCAAATCTGCGTTTGGTGGAAACAAGTATAAAAGATAGCAAGACAAACTTGTATAATTAAGTATGCTATAAAGAGGAAGGAAATAAGAACAAGTATCGTAAGATCATGGGTATTGTTTAGAGAAAGGAGTGTATTATACTGAATCGTAATAAGGATACGTGAACCTAGATTGGGTAAATAGTTTTAAGTATTCCAAGTAATACAGGTACATTGGGACTAGCCAAGTCCATGAGAATGGTTGTGATCCATTCAGTGAGGAGTGCATTGGGAGCCAGAATCTTTGAACCTTGGAAATTTGTGATAGGAAATTCAAATGGAATGTTGTTGTACTGATACAATGCCTGGCGGCGCGAGTGGGTCCGCCAGGCGATAGCTGGTCAACAGAGGGTAACTGGGTGGCGGGCGCCTGGTGGTGAGGGTAGTACCGCCAGGCGGTACCTGCGACGAGATGGATTTTGAGGCGTTGTGCGCCTGGCGGTACGCGACACCCGCCAGGCGGTCTGGGAGCTGGCAGTGCCTAGCGGCACGTGTCCCTTGCCAGGCGACTTGTACTGCTGCAGCTTGGGCTTTTGATTGAGAAATTATGATCTACAAGGCGTCTAGCGGTGCTTTAAAGGTGGGTTTGCTGGAGGTCCTTGAGTTGTGGCTCGGAACATATCCCTTGAGTTATGGCTCGGGATAGGGGTTAAGCACGTGGTATTCCTTGAGTTGTGGCTCGGAATAGCATCTCTTGAGTTGTGGCTCGGGATAGCGGATGAACACGAGGAACCCTTGAGTTGTGGCTCGGGTTGGCGAGTGTTGTCGGTGTGAGTTTGCTGGTTATGGCCAGTACGGATGGGTCCAGATAGATTGCCCTCCTCAGTTGTTGGCTGACAAGTTTGGTAGTCTTGGGATGATACAAACTATGTTCGTATATGGGAACTCTACCTAGCGTTACGGTGTATGATCCGTAGCATGTTTTCCCGGACGTGCTCTATCTGTTGTGGCCGATAGGTATGGCAGCAAGTCACCTTGAAGTAATCATTAGACGATGTAGAACACGAATGTTCTGATTGGGGGGTCAAATGGTAGGAATTAAAGTATAGAACCATGTGGGATGTTAAGTTATGTACAGTGATATGTGTGAATGTAGATATATATGTCTGTAACATTATGTATGTTTTATCTGTTAAGCTCACCCTATCTGCGTATGTTTGGCGATGATCGTGTACGCGGTACACAGGAGCAGATGTTGTTGATGCAGGTGACTCAGGTGAAGCTTAGTCACAGAGAGGGGTTCGACTCGGGGATTTCTTATGTTTTCTTTATTGCTTTTGGAAATAGTTGTAAACCCTTAGGTGATTTTATAACATTGTTCTTTTAGTTTTCACAACGGACGGTTATGAACTTTATTTGCTCATTTAATAAATTTTTAATTTTCCCACGTTTTGGGAAAATGAGGTATTATTAAATGCTCGGTTATTTATTTATTTTCTTTATTTTATTATAAATTTGTAATATCCTGACAGGATGTTACATACAACACTTAGATTCCTCTTATTGTAGTTATGAGGAGGCAATTCCTACTACTTTTACGTCTAAGGAAACTCTTTTTGCGAAGGAATTGAAAATAGTCTTTGAATGGACTAATATGCTTGATGGGGGAAAATATTCTAATTCTGAAGAGTTGCTAAGAAATTGAAAATTAAAAAAAAAAAGTTAGAAAAAAATAAAATATAAAAATACGAACGGACACATGACACATTTTTAATGCGGTTAGTGCATTATTAACAAAAAAGACCTGATTACAACAAATTTACCAAAATAAAAACTAAATTAAGACAAATAAAAAAAAATACCAATTTGAAATTTCTCTAAAAGATGAAGACCAATAAAATGATTTAACCTCCTCTTTTATGATAGAGGGTGGCGGTGGTGCAGTGATAAAAGATGTTTAAGTCTTTTCCTAGTATTATGGAGGTGTAGTTAGTAATTAAGGGGTGTAGGAAGAAATTAACTCATTTAAACTACCATGTTAAATGGATCCGATTGAGATCGGTCCTACTGCAGGAAAACTGTTCTTCCTAACTATACGACATATAAAATTCAATGGGAGAAATAAATCACTTCTGTTTTGGAAATCTTGAAATTTAAGTAACTTAATTCTCTCTTTCTATACATCAGTATTGTTTTTGTTTTTCTTTGTTTTTAAAAAATATTTTATAAAATAAAGTTTAGAACGTAAAAATGAGGAAAGTGAATGTAAATGTGCAAGAAAATAATTTGGAATTGACAAGTAAAACAAACCTCAGGGTGGTTTGGTTTTAAGATTTTAAAGACTAAAAGTTTTATTAATTTTGAAAACAATTTTTAAAAAAAGTATTATTTTAATCAAACAGTGTTTTTACTTTTTAAAGGGAAAAAACAAATTTAAAAATAATAACATACATAGCAACGTCATAGTTTTCATGCTTTTTTAGTTAATTGTATAAAAACTGATAGATTTATTTTATATGATTGGTTTTGATTTGATGAAAATATAAAGATCTTTTACACATTTTTTTTTTGGATAATACTAACACGGAATACTGTAAATTTCGTCGAAACTGATTTTTAATAAAAGTTCAAATTTTATCGTATTAGTCTACAATGATATTTAAAGAATGATTTATTATAAAGATTATCTAAGTGAAATAATAATTTTCATTGGAAAACAACATTACAACATCAATGATACTGCATCCAATTAAGTTATAAAACATTGACCCCAATTGTGTGCTTCCAATCGATGCAACTGAAGACTAAACACAGCTTGGAGGGAATATCTTTCTTAATCGGCAAACACATAGAGATGACGGTATATTTATTTGGTTATTAATTTAATGGTTAAATATGTTTTTACTTCTCAAAATTTATTTAAATTGAATTTTATTTTTTTAAAGTTTGATATATTTTGATCATCAAACTTTAAAAGTAAATGGATATAGTTCTCTTAATCTAATTACGTTAAATTTTTTTGACATGTTTAATATTAGTATTTGAATTATTATACCATTTAACACGTTTTTACTTCAATATCAGCTAGAAAATAGTTTGAGATGTCAAAAGAATTTAACATAATTAGGTTAAAATGACTATATCAATTCATTTTTAAAGTTGGAGACCAAATGTATCAAATTGTGACAAGGACAAAAGATTATCCATTGTGCAGTGATAATTGTATTGGGTGCCTAAGTCATTCTATTCAATGTTGAACCAATACTTACAATTGACTTGTGTTTCAGGATTTTCCTATGATATATGTTATGCATGTTTTGAATGTTATGATGCATGGATACGATGCGTGTATCGGATACGACACGTATCCGATACGTCGATACGTTTATTTTGAAAGTAATAGGACATGATACGTGATAGATACGCGATATATGAATATTAAAAATTGGGTACAATAATTCTTAAAAACATAGTAAATATATGATTGTTATTGTGTTAATCCAAATTAAAACTGTATGTACTAAAGTTATCAACATAAAAATATAAATTATTGTCATCATAAAAGTACTATTGTAGGAAAACTCTTAAATAATGATCAATTTTAGTAACCAAAAATATGTTAGAGACCAATTTCCTAATTAAAGACCAATTTATAGACTAATTATTTTGGTAGTCAAAACCTTGGTTGCTAATGTTAGTAACCAATTTAGAAACCAATTATTTTGGTAGTCAAAATCTTGGTAACTAATGTTAGTGACCAATTTAGAAATCAATTCATAATAAAAATTATTTTAATTATCAATTTATATACTAATTATAATTTTTTGAAATTATTTTAGTTGTCAATAATTTTTAGTTTTTAAATTGATACTTAAATTGGTTACTATATAGTGACTAATTATTTTTATTACTAAAATTGATCATTATTCAAAGATTTTCTTGTACTGTACTACGACTTTGTAAATTAGATACTTCACTGATAAATATCGATAAGGTATCCTAAAGTATCAGATACAGATACATGTCAGACACGGATACGTGACATAAGTTGAAGTATCGGTGCATCATAGGTTGAATGATAAGGTGAATTTTCTTTTCTAGCATTGGTATTAAAAATCTTTCCCTTTTTGAACTTCTTGAGAAAAGGTAAATTTGTTCATTAATTGGTGACTTTCAATTCTTTTTTGTTGTTAGCACTTTCTAAAAATATGGGTAAATCAAACACCGAGCATGACTTTGTAATTGCTATAAGTTTATTAATTTTTGGATTTTTACACTTAATAGAAGTATATATATATATATATATATATATATATATATATATATATATATATATATATATATATTCTCTAAATTGTTATATCCGGTATATGTATATTTTTCTCCACAATAGTTATAATGTAGTATCCATGTAATATACTCAATTAAGTGCAAAAAGACCTAGTGCATGTTGTATTTTCTTATTTGATTGTGTTTGGTTGAAAAAGTAGCAATTCTTATCGCTCCTTTTATTTGGTTGCATTATTGGTTTAACAGGTTCTACTTAAGTTGTCACAATATAGATTTTACTTGATTTTATTATACTAGTTTTATGTTGTGGTTAAATAATAATTTTATGTATATTTTATTGTGGGCCATACAAACATTGCTTTAAAATAGTTAGTGTGTTAAGCGATTACTATATTGAATTAATGTTATTATTTTTTGTTTGCGTCGGCTTTATCGTGGGCTTGACCCACTTTAATTGCGTAATGGATCTGCATCTATGGTCGTGATGTAGGTATTTTGGAGGACGCAAAAGTGATGTTAATTATCTTTTAAAGTTCACTTTTAATACTTTGGGTTGACTTTTGGCCCACTTTAATAAATATTTTTCTTGCAGTAATAATGGATTAAAAATATATTTAATCTGTATTTTAAAATTAACTCTAATTATATTATTGGATTCCATTTAAATAAATTACTTTTAAACAAGTATTTTATTAATTATAAAGTTCAGATTTTAGACATAAAATAGCTATATATTTTCGAATTTTGAGAAAGAAATTCAACAATATAATTTCAAGAACTAAACATTAAATAAAGAACTAAAAGCATTAAGATTAAAAGTAATTTCTAAAATGGAATTCAATAATATGTTATAGTTGGTTAAAAAATAATTGAAGAAATATTTGATAAAAATGTTAATTTTAATAAAATTATTATTATAACATTTATGCAAAATAAATATATTTTATTCTAATTTAAAAAGAAATAACATTATTTCACTTTTTAATAAAATAGGATTGAATTAATCAAATATTAAATATATAGATTGAATTAAATACACATGTTATTATTAGTGTCACGTCACACTAATAATGCCACCCAATATAACACTGAACTCACATATTGACTAAAAAATTAAAATTATGAATTGACATGTGACATGTCTATACCGCTTTTGATACAATACTAAGGAAAATGTCTTAATTGTATTAATTTAAAAAAAATAACATAATTAAAAATAAAAAAATAAAAACCTATTTGAACTATTTTAACCAAAATTCAAACAAAACTAATTTAACCAAATATAAATTAGATAATTTAGTTACACCAAAGTGTCAGGGATTTCATATACATTTATCTTGTTCGAAAGATAATAAGCCTTAATAGTATAATAGTAAACATATCCTATCTTACTGAAACCAAGGTATTACTAAGTCATCGAAATATAAATCCCTAAAGTGAATATGATTTCATCTAAAAAACATACATAGTACAAAAGATTAAAGCCCAACTTTCTCTGAATTTTAAAACTTCTATTCTAAACTTTAAAATGATTTTTAGATTTTAAAAAGCTGCACCACACATCCTATGAAACAAATATCATGAATATTTTGTTGCAATATTTTAAAGATCTAAAAACCCTCTAAGAAAAATTTATGATTGGCAGCAAAAAGCTAACGCCTGATAGAAAATGGTTCTACGTGTGTTGGGGCAAAACGCTCAGGAACACAACACACCACATCACATGAATCAAAAACACATAAAATTGTGGTTGCCTAAATCTGAACACAAAAATTGTCTACCAGAATAAATGAGTTCAAAATAATGTGTAGGTCTTTTGTATGATTTTATTCATTTGAGTTTAATCTTTTCTTGTGTCTCTCCTTCAAATAACTCTTGCACAAGAATGTCATTTTCATTCTTAAGAAAGATTTTTTTTTTTTTTTTATGATCAGA